>OGOW01000247.1_pt1 | contig 65987 bp, 56 predicted proteins | sample 1552781 | NCBI WGS metagenome assembly OGOW01 (sample SAMEA2580145, study PRJEB22360) | human gut metagenome | biome: human gut; feature: human-associated habitat; material: faeces | place: Denmark | collected 2008/2010
ATTAGTTCATACGCGGATAGCAAAATCATCAGCTATCCGTGTTTTTAGTATTTTTAATACTCGTTCCGAGTGCAAAGTTAAAAAAAAAATGTAACTTTGCGGCGCAAACAGATAAAATAATATACTTCAAATAGTAAATAGGTATTTATCAACATTTATAATTACATTCAAAAATGGTAAAAGTAGCAATTAACGGATTCGGTCGTATTGGCCGTTTGGCTTTCCGTCAGATGTTTGAGGCTGAGGGTTATGAGGTTGTAGCAATCAACGACCTTACTTCTCCTAAGATGCTCGCTCACCTTCTCAAGTATGACACGGCTCAGGGTGGTTTCGCTGGCAAGTTCGGCGAGAACAAGCACACCGTTGAGGCAACCGAGAACTCCATCATCGTTGATGGCAAGGAGATCACGATCTATGCTAAGCCGAACGCTGCTGAGCTGCCTTGGGGCGAGCTCGGAATCGATGTCGTTCTTGAGTGCACAGGCTTCTACACCTCTAAGGAGAAGGCTTCTGCCCACCTCGCTGCTGGTGCTAAGAAGGTGGTCATCTCCGCTCCTGCCGGCAAGGACCTCCCCACGATTGTTTACAACGTTAACCACAAGACGCTGACCGCCGAGGACAAGGTGATCTCAGCCGCTTCCTGCACAACCAACTGCCTCGCTCCGATGGCTGCAGCGCTCCACGCTTACGCCCCGATCCAGTCTGGTATCATGTCCACCATCCACGCTTACACGGGCGACCAGATGATCCTTGATGGTCCGCAGCGCAAGGGCGACCTCCGTCGTTCACGTGCCGGTGCTCAGAACATCGTCCCCAACTCTACGGGTGCTGCCAAGGCTATCGGCCTCGTCATTCCTGAGCTCAACGGCAAGCTCATCGGTTCTGCACAGCGCGTTCCGACGCCGACGGGATCTACGACGATCCTCGTCGCTGTTGTCAAGGGCAAGGACATCACTGTTGAGGGTGTCAACGCTGCTATGAAGGCCGCCACCACGGAGTCCTTCGGCTACACCGAGGAGCAGATTGTCTCTTCCGACATCGTCGGCATGAAGTACGGCTCACTCTTCGACGCTACGCAGACGATGGTTGCCAAGGTTGACGATGACACCTACCACGTGCAGGTTGTCTCTTGGTACGACAACGAGAACTCTTACACTTCTCAGATGGTTCGCACCATCAAGTACTTCGCCGAGATCTAATCTCCCGACATGCTTGATGGATAGCAGCGCCCTTTTGCCCTCAGGGCAAATATCGCGCCTATCGAAGTGATTACAAGTCTAAGAAGCCATTCCTTATTGCGAGGGATGGCTTCTTTTTGTATCATTTCCCCAGCAATCCTTAGGGACCGCATAGTACATAGCCTTAGGGCTTCTATAGGGGAAAATACCAGCCTGAGGAACACAAAGAAGCACGCAGTCGGGTTTTTCTTTCGTAAGGGTTGGGTAATTCATGGAAATAATGTAACTTTGCAATCGAAAAGAAAGAAAGCTGAAAGATGGAGAAAGATACAATGATAACAGTCACGGTAAGCGACGCAGCCCTGCGCCAAGCAGCCGAAGAAGGGATGGACGAGTTTGTCAAGGTGTTTATCGATGGCATCCAAAAAGCCATCGGCGGCCAACTGACCAACGAGAACATGGCACGGCTCAATGCCGACCAAATCACGCTTCTGGGCTGGAGCTATCTCCACGAAGAGGTGTCGGACGGCGGCTATGTGCAGCTTATCTACAACGGGCTGGGCGCATTTATCTTCAAAAACCCCTTTGCCCGCATGATGCGCGAATGGGGACTGCAAGACCTCTACTCCCATCTGCAGCGATGCAAGAAGTGGTACACTCAGTATCATGAGCAACTGGAGCACGAGATGAGCGACGACGACTTCATGGCCATCTACGAACAGATGCCAGAGTTTGACGACTTCGACGACGACTTTGTGGTCAACGAGGAGAAGTGGACGGCACAGATAGCAGCCTACATCGACGATCATATCGACGACTTTGCCAAGATCGTGACACCATAACCAACTTCTTCGGCAAGACCACGGGACGGCTTCAAGATGAAAGCTTCGCCCATTCGGCCTTACAAGAAGGCCAACATCACTATCAAACGACAAAGAATGAACAAGGAAGAGCAAGAAAGAAGAAAAAAAAGCCCCGTGCAAATTCGCAACAAGAAGGCTTCGTTCGAATACTTCTTCGTTGATACCTATACGGCGGGCATCGTGCTCACGGGCACGGAAATCAAGTCGATACGAGCGGGCAAGGCTTCGCTCACCGACTCTTTCTGCTATATTACCCGTGGCGAAATGTGGGTGGAGGGCATGAACATATCGCCCTACTTCTACGGTTCCTACGCCAACCACGAGGCCCGGAGAACCCGCAAACTGCTGCTGAACCGCAGGGAGATCAAACGACTGGAGGCAGAGATCAAGACGCCAGGCTACACGATCGTTCCCATACTGGTCTTTATCGACGAGCACGGACGCGCCAAGATGGACATCGCCCTCGCACGCGGTAAGAAGATGTACGACAAGCGTCAGGCCCTCAAAGAGAAGGAGGACCGACGCGAGATGGACCGTGCCGTGAAGCGATATTAGGCCGACAAGGGCACAAGAGACTACATACAACGAAAAGGAGATACATAAAATGATAAATTTTAAGAAGAAAAAGAGATGGCATTGCCTCGCCGGACAGCAGCCGACGGAGATGGACTTGAAGATCATGGAGTGGGAGCGCAAGGGTAAACTGGTGCCTACGCGTGAACTGGTCAAGACCCCCGAGCAGATCGAGGGCATCCGTGTGGCAGGCAAGATCAATAGTGGCTGCCTCGACGCCGTGGCGGAAATGATCCGCCCGGGCATCTCCACCAAAGACATCGACAACGTCTGCGTGGAGTACTGCAAAGCTCACAACGCCATCTCCGCCACGCTTGGCTACGAAGGATTCCCCGGAAGCCTGTGCACCAGCATCAACGAGGTGGTGGCGCATGGCATTCCCAAGGAACAGGACGTTTTGGAGCCAGGCGACATCGTCAACGTAGATATCACGCTGGGATACAACGGCTACTATGGCGACGCCTCACGCATGTTCATCATCGGCGGCGAGACCACACCCGAAAAGGAGCAGCTGGTCCGCGTGACCAAAGAGTGCCTGGAGATAGGCGCAGCAGCAGCCAAACCCTACGGCTTTGCCGGAGACATCGGCCACGCCATTCAAAAGCATGCCGAGAAGCATGGCTATGGCGTAGTACGCGACCTCTGCGGCCATGGTGTAGGACTGAAGATGCACGAGGAGCCCGAGATACTCCACTACGGCCATCGTGGCACAGGCATGCTCTTGGTACCAGGAATGGTATTTACCATCGAGCCGATGATCAATATGGGAACATGGAAGGTCTTCATAGACGCCGACGACCCCTATGGATGGGAGGTTATCACGGGCGACGAAAAGCCATCGGCACAATGGGAGCACACCTTCCTCATGACCGAGAATGGCGTGGAGATTCTCTCCGAATAATGTGGAAAGATTCTCTTCGAATAACATGGAAAGAATTTCTCTAAACAACATGAGGGATTCCCTTCGAATAAAATGACAGAGGACAAGAAGATTCACATGAGCGACATATATATATTAGGTATAGAGAGCAGTTGTGACGACACGTCGGCTGCCGTCTTGCGCAATGGCGTGATTCTGAGCAACGTCACGGCTTCTCAGGAGGTGCACAAGGCCTACGGAGGCGTCGTGCCCGAGTTGGCCTCAAGGGCTCATCAGCAAAACGTAGTGCCCGTGGTCGATCAGGCCATCAAGCGGGCAGGCATCACCAAGGAGCAGCTTTCCGCCGTGGCCTTTACGCGAGGACCCGGACTGATGGGCTCGCTATTGGTTGGCGTGAGCTTCGCCAAAGGATTTGCCCGTGCCCTGGGCATACCGCTGATAGATGTCAACCACCTGCAAGGACATGTGATGGCCCACTTCATCAAAGAGAACGAAGAGGACACCAACGTGCCCCCCTTCCCCTTCGTCTGCCTACTCGTAAGTGGCGGCAACTCCCAGATCGTGAAGGTCAACGCCTACAACGACATGGAGGTGCTGGGACAGACGATCGACGATGCTGCAGGCGAGGCCATCGACAAATGCTCGAAAGTGATGGGACTGGGCTATCCAGGTGGCCCGATCATCGACAAACTGGCAAGACAGGGCAACCCGAAAGCCTACCAGTTTTCAGAGCCCCACATTCCGGGATTCGACTACTCCTTCTCGGGACTGAAGACGTCCTTCCTCTACAACCTGCGCAAGTGGGTGGCCGAGGATGCCGACTTTGTGGAGCATCACAAGGAGGACCTGGCAGCCAGTCTGGAGTTTACGGTAGTCGATATTCTGATGAAGAAACTGCGCCTGGCCGTCAAGGAGACGGGCATCAAGCATGTAGCCGTAGCGGGTGGCGTGTCTGCCAACACCGGCCTGCGCAACGCCTTCCACGACTATGCCAAGCGATACGGATGGACCATCTACATCCCCAAGTTCAGCTACACGACGGACAATGCGGCCATGATAGCCTGTGTGGGTACATTCAAGTACCATGATCACGACTTTGCCTCAATAGACCTGCCCGCATACAGCAAGGTAACTTTCAAGTAAAACACTTAGCACCAAGGACCATGGAGTTTGAAACCAAAATTATTTCTCGCCAGATCGGCGACATGTTATACGCCTCGGGCCTCTCGCTGGGCACGGCAGAAAGCTGCACGGGTGGCTTGATAAGCGAGGCCATCATCGCCACCCCTGGCGCCTCCAACTACTTCAAGGGAAGCGTGGTGAGCTACACCAACGAGATCAAAGAAAGACTGCTCAAGGTGGACCACCAACTGCTGGAGGAGAAAACTGCCGTCTGTGAGGAAGTAGCCCGACAGATGGCGCAAGGAGCAATGGACCTGCTGAACGTCGATTTCGCCATCGCCTCGACAGGAATAGCAGGTCCTGGAGGCGGAACCAAGGACACACCCGTCGGGACGATATGGCTCGCCTACGGCAATCGTGAAGAGATACGCACCCAGAAGCTCACCGACGACTTCGGGAGGGATATCAACATCGCCATTGCCACCAACAAAGCCATGCGCCTCATGCACCATTTCTTGGAGGAAAAACTCCCTCAAGACCTACCCGAAAGCATCGAAAGTCGCTGGTAACTAATAAAAAAAACTTAATTCCACACTTTTGGGACAAGAAAGTTTTGTGCATCAAGGAATTTTCATTAACTTTGCACCCTGTTTGGAATAGGTATCAATTAACGAATAAGAAAATTAAAGATAGCAATGTCTAAGATTTGTCAAATCACGGGAAAGAAGGCACAGCTGGGCAACAATGTGTCTCACTCGAAGCATCGCACTAAGCGCAGCTTCGACGTAAACCTTTTCAGCAAGAAGTTCTACTATGTAGAAGAGAATTGCTGGATTAGCCTCAAAATCTCAGCTGCCGGCCTCCGTATGATTAACAAGGTCGGACTTGATGCCGCATTGAAGCAGGCCGTTGCCAAAGGATATCTCAACTGGAAGGACATCAGAGTGATTGCCGAGGGCAACGAGGATGCTAACAACTAAAGATAAGCGAAGGAGAACGATAAGACAATGGCAAAGAAAGCAAAAGGCAACAGAGTCCAGGTGATTCTTGAGTGCACCGAAATGAAGAATAGTGGCCTGCCCGGTACAAGCCGTTACGTCACTACCAAGAACCGTAAGAACACTCCGGGTCGTCTTGAGTTGAAGAAGTACAATCCGATCCTCAAGAAGATGACCGTTCACAAGGAGATTAAGTAATCCAATAAATAGGAACATAAACTATGGCAAAGAAAGCGGTCGCTACCCTCCATGAAGGATCTACGGATGGTCGCGCTTATACGAAAGTGATCAAAATGGTCAAGAGCCCCAAGACGGGTGCATACATGTTCGATGAGAAGATGGTGCCCAACGAGGCTGTTCAGGACTTCTTCAAGAAGTAATCAGATCTACTTGAGATAATATCATCAGAAGGCTGCAACTTGTGTTGCAGCCTTTTGGTGTATATAGAACACAGGAAGGCAAGCATGACTGTTGTCTCTTTCGTCCTAATAATCTCCAGCAAAAATAATCGCATCGAAACGTCGGTCCAACATAGTAGCTGCAGTATTTCACTGCACCAATATCCACAGACGCGCCTGCCCTTGGGGTAAGCCAAAAGAAAGCGTTTTGTTACACAACCACAAGACACACGGCTTGCTGATACAGTATGGGGTTCATGATGAGTAGCGAAAACAGCCGAACTTCTTTACAATATTTACAACCAAAATTATTTTCATAAGGACTATATCTACGTATCTAACTATCTCGTTTATCTTTGCAGTCATGCACGAAATATAGATCGCTATACCAAGATATTTGTCAATTGCGCAAGGAACGGACAATTCCCCACGCTGGTTATTCTACGATAATAACTAAGAAAAAAGTGGAAGACCTTGACATATTTATGGTTAATAATATTAAATCAGGAATCAGAGATATTTTTGGACTGTCAAACAAAGCAGTTTTCGATGAAATAGTGCTAACTTTGTACCGTCTAAACCCATGCCGAAAGCCCAAAGGGCAGAGGTTGGGCGGACATGTATACATAAAAAGGCGTAACTGTACGCTTTGGTTTTGACGCCGTAAGAACTTCGCAACTTCCAACTGATTGTCAAAAACAAAGCAACGGAAACGCCTCATGAGGTGTATTCTATACAGCCCGAATTGGCTTCGGACGGTTCTGCCGTTTGTTGCCGAGAGGGCGAATTGTATATTTACACTGGCGTGGGGCTTTCGGCGTTGCTCGTTTCGACAATCAGGGCAATGCGAAGGCCTTTATGGCGTGGAACGAGTGACAGGATAGACTCCACGCTTTTCGTATATATAAGCGAGTAGATTTCGTCAACGAAGGAGTCAGTTGACTGCATCTGTTAACGGAATTGGAATGAACATTCTACGAAACAATCCATATCGCCTGTTAGGAGTCTATTCAAACTCTCCTACGAAGGAAAGGCTGGCTAACCACAATCGCATGAAAGCGTTTTTGAAGGTGGGCAAACCCGTCTCTTTTCCTTTGGACTTGCCCCAATACCTTTCAGCCATTAAAAGAACCGAAGCTTCTGTAATGGATGCGGAGGCCCAACTCACTTTGCCCAAAGACCAACTCTTGTACGCCCAGTTTTGGTTTGTGAAAGCGACTCATTTGGACGAAGTGGCTTTCAACCATCTTTTCGCTGGCGAAATAGACAAGGCTGAGGAAATATGGCAAAAGAAAGACACGGCATCGTCTCTGCAGAATCGTATCGTATGTGCGTTGATGCGTGAGGACTATCGCAGGGCTATAACGTGTGCCGAGACCTTGTATGGAAATTCCCTCTACTCGAACCAGTTTGTGTCTGCTGTCCTGGGGGCGGATGGAAACGCTGATGTCGCCAGTTTGGCTTTCCGCTTTCTCGATGTGCTATGTGACGAAGCAGGGGCAAATCAGTTGCTTCCTTTCATCGATGATGATGCATGGGAAAGCCATGTAGAGGAAAAAGCAGTGAAGCCTCTTCTTGATAGCATACAAGACGCTATTGCTATTGCCAAGAAATCAAAGGGAAAAGGGGCAGAAGCAAGGCTCAATGCCGGAGAGGCGCTAAGGGAAAACACAAGAAGTGCTTTCCAGCAGCTGAAAGGATTTCTCTCCGCAACGGACTTGCAGTACCAAATGATTGCCGACAAACTGGGACTTGAAATCCTGCAATGTGGTATTGACTACTTCAATGGCTCCGAAGAGCCTGAGGCTGCACACAAAACCATGAGCTTGCAGAAATATGCCCAAAGCATTGTCGTTGGGCAAATGGCAAAAGACCGATGCAAGGAAAATGTCGATATTCTTCAAAAGATTATTGACAACCTGCCACCATTTGAGGTTTACGCGGAGGACAAAGCCATAAAAGAAGAATTGCGTAAGTATTGTCAATTGCCTGATAAGATTTGTCATGCGGTTACGCTGTTGAATAACACGAAGCCGCATATTCAATCTATAAAGAGCAAGCTTGGTGCGTCAAACTCCTATTATCTCAAAATCTCGACACAGATAGTAGGTAATGCGCTGATTAATATCATAGCAGAAGTGAATGAGGCACAAACCAGATCTATCGCTGATCTTGAAATAACTCTGATAAAAACAGTGTTGGAAAAAGCATGGGGAGCCACAATAGAAATGGATGGTTTTGATATGGAGCCCGATTTCAAGAGTGGTAAGTACAACACAAATCGTTCTAAATTGAAAGAACTATGCCAAAAATTAGGTATTCCTGCACTTGAAAAAGAAGATCTGTTTAAAACTGTTATTTTCCCTAAAGGTGAAATTATTGAAAGAAAAGTCTGGCCAACCCCAATGCCTCAGCCAGCACCATCGCCTCAGCCAGCACCAACGCCTCGACCTTCGTCAGGTGGAACATCTGATAATGGGCAACATAGTACTAGTTCTTCTAATAGTTCACGCAGTGGGTGGATAGTAGTGTTTTTTTTGAGGTTGATTGTTTTTGGAGGCCTTGGTTTAATCTTAGGAGCTATCATCGGAGGTTGTATTGACGGAGAAAATGGAGAAATTTTTGGATCCATCTTGGGTTTTATATTATTGAATATCATTTTTGGTAAATTATTGGATTAAATAAGCGCAGTATGAAATACTGTTTTTAAGTGTGTTCCCCTTTTTATGATAGAGCTTCGGTCTGTTAAAAGCTGAGGGTGCTACTAAGAAGGTTGAGTCTTTGAAAATAGAGGTCAAAGGCTTGAAGACGCAACAAGAACGTCTTGCTGCCTAATGTCATCATGTCGTAATGTCATCATGCCGTTAAGGATTTCGCAGATAGCAAAGCACGGAGACCATAGAGCCCGTGGTGGAGCGCCATCATGAGGGTCTCTATGGTCTCGCTTCGTAGATCGCTGCAATGTCGTTGACCATCGCACACGATCCGACTTTGACAGGTCGTAGTGCAAAGATGTTAATGATATATAGAATCTAAGAATCTATCCCCAAGATGTATTGGGTGAGCCATAAAAACAAGTAAAAAGTGGAATTCCTTTTACATATTTGTGCTTAATAATGTTAAATCGAATAATGTGACCGTTTTTTGTTAGCAAAACAAAACGGTTTTCAACTTAATAGTGCTATCTTTGTAGCGTCTATCCCCATGCCGGAAGCCCGAAGGGCAGAGGTTGGGCGGACATGTATACATAAAAAGGCGTAACTGTACGCTTTGGTTTTGACGCCGTAAGAACTTCGCAACTTCCAACTGATTGTCAAAAACAAAGCAACGGAAACGCCTCATGAGGTGTATTCTATACAGCCCGAATTGGCTTCGGACGGTTCTGCCGTTTGTTGCCGAGAGGGCGAATTGTATATTTACACTGGCGTGGGGCTTTCGGCGTTGCTCGTTTCGACAATCAGGGCAATGCGAAGGCCTTTATGGCGTGGAACGAGTGACAGGATAGACTCCACGCTTTTCGTATATATAAGCGAGTAGATTTCGTCAACGAAGGAGTCAGTTGACTGCATCTGTTAACGGAATTGGAATGAACATTCTACGAAACAATCCATATCGCCTGTTAGGAGTCTATTCAAACTCTCCTACGAAGGAAAGGCTGGCTAACCACAATCGCATGAAAGCGTTTTTGAAGGTGGGCAAACCCGTCTCTTTTCCTTTGGACTTGCCCCAATACCTTTCAGCCATTAAAAGAACCGAAGCTTCTGTAATGGATGCGGAGGCCCAACTCACTTTGCCCAAAGACCAACTCTTGTACGCCCAGTTTTGGTTTGTGAAAGCGACTCATTTGGACGAAGTGGCTTTCAACCATCTTTTCGCTGGCGAAATAGACAAGGCTGAGGAAATATGGCAAAAGAAAGACACGGCATCGTCTCTGCAGAATCGTATCGTATGTGCGTTGATGCGTGAGGACTATCGCAGGGCTATAACGTGTGCCGAGACCTTGTATGGAAATTCCCTCTACTCGAACCAGTTTGTGTCTGCTGTCCTGGGGGCGGATGGAAACGCTGATGTCGCCAGTTTGGCTTTCCGCTTTCTCGATGTGCTATGTGACGAAGCAGGGGCAAATCAGTTGCTTCCTTTCATCGATGATGATGCATGGGAAAGCCATGTAGAGGAAAAAGCAGTGAAGCCTCTTCTTGATAGCATACAAGACGCTATTGCTATTGCCAAGAAATCAAAGGGAAAAGGGGCAGAAGCAAGGCTCAATGCCGGAGAGGCGCTAAGGGAAAACACAAGAAGTGCTTTCCAGCAGCTGAAAGGATTTCTCTCCGCAACGGACTTGCAGTACCAAATGATTGCCGACAAACTGGGACTTGAAATCCTGCAATGTGGTATTGACTACTTCAATGGCTCCGAAGAGCCTGAGGCTGCACACAAAACCATGAGCTTGCAGAAATATGCCCAAAGCATTGTCGTTGGGCAAATGGCAAAAGACCGATGCAAGGAGAATGTCGATATTCTTCAAAAGATTATTGACGAGTTGCCACCATCTGAGGTCTTTTCTGAGGATAAAGCAATTCGTAAAGAACTGCGATATTATTCTTCGCTACGCAAGATTTCGTATGCGGTTACGTTGTTGAAACGCACGAAACCGTATATTCTATCTATAAAGAGTAAACTTGGTGCGTCACACTCCTATTATCTTAATATTTCGACACAGTTAGTAGGCAGCGCACTGGGTATTATCATAGCCGAAGTGAATGAGGCGCAATCCGTATTTAGCGCCGATAAAGATGACCCTATTGCGGCAATATCGCGTAATCTTGGATTTACTCATGTAAAGTCAGTGTTGGGAGAAGCATGGAAAGCCACAAAAATAATGGATGACTTTGATATGGAATCAGATTTCAAGAAGAATACGTACAATGAAAATCGCGCTATATTAAAAGAACTGTGTGAGAAATTAGAAGTTTTTGAATCTCTTTATCCACCACGGACATCAAACCTAAAGATAACTCTAATGAGAATTTTTGCAATTCTAGTTTTGGCGCTTATTTATGGAGGAATTGGTTTTGTCGTAGGAGGGCTCATTGGCTTAGCCATAGAAGGCGTTGGCTTGAGTGGAGCGATTGTTGGAGTTATCATCGGAATAGGAATATGTGTATATGATTGTTTTAAACAAATATCAGTATGAAATATTATTTTTTAAGTACGTTTTTACTTTTAGGATTGAGCTTTGGAACGTTAAAAGCTGAGGACACTACTAAGAAGGTAGAGTCTTTGAAAATGGAGGTTAAAGGCTTGAAGACGCAACAAGAACGTCTTCATAAGGAACTTAACGCCTTATCTTTGAAGAATGCTAAGACGGAGGTGCAGATGTCGGAGCTGCAGACTGTGAACAAGAAGTTTATATCTAGCATAGATAGCCTGCGAAACGAACACAGCATAGTTGTAGCTAACCAAAAAGCAGATAAGTCGGAGCTTGTCGATCGTATCGGCAAGACGAACGCAATGGTTGAGGCGACAAAGAATGTGCTTTCGTCACGCACATTGTGGGGCTTGTGTGGCTTGTTCATACTACTTGCGGCAATAATTGTCACTACTATTGCATTTGTCAAGAAACTCAAGGCGGGCACAACTTCTATTGATGATGTACGCAAGGCCCAAGATGCTTTGCAAACTGCGCAGAGCAAGATGCAAGAGGAGTCCATAAAGCTAGATGACAAACTTTTGGAGCTGTTTGACAAACAAATGTCTAATTCCCATAAATTTGTTAGCAATGACAAGCCAGACCATTCACTTGCACTGAAGGTGGCTGACGAAGTTGCCAGAATCGAGTTGAACATGTCACGCATGGACTCTTCTATAAGGGGGTATAAGCAGTTGGCTAAGGCAGTGAGTCGTATCAAGGACAATTTCAATGCCAATGGTTATGAAATTGTCGATATGCTTGGAAAACCATACAATGAGGGCATGAAAGTAATAGCAGAATTCGTGCTTGATGAGGATTTGGAGGAAGGACAACAAATCATTACTGGCATAACCAAGCCACAAGTTAACTACAATGGACAAATGATACAAGCAGCCCGAATCACAGTAAGTCAGAACATCTAAAACAATATTATCATGGCAAGAAATAAAATAGACTATGGCATTGACCTCGGAACAACTAATTCCGCAATCTGCCGCATGGAAAAGGGAAAGCCTGTTGTTATCAAGACGGACGTGCAGAAGGATATTATGCCCTCGTGTATCGCAGTAAACAGAAAACGCTCGATAAAATTTGGCGATAGTGCCTATAATACGATGAAGCAAGACAAACGTCGTGCAACAAAGACATGGAAAAAAGAAGCTTCAAACACTTACGTTGAGTTTAAGCGCACAATGGCAACTGATACTATATATCAGTGCTATAATTTAAAAAGGGCATTCTCTTCTGAGGAATTATCAGCTGAAGTCTTGAAAGCCCTCAAATCCTTTGTCACTGACGAAAAAGTAGGATCAGTAGTTATCACAGTTCCTGCCAAGTTCACCGTGAATCAAAAGACGGCAACAATAGAAGCTGCCAAATTGGTGGGTTTCAAACAATGTGAACTGTTGCAAGAGCCGATTGCTGCTTCTATGGCGTACGGTTTAACTGCTGAAGAGAAAAACGGGTTGTGGATGGTCTTTGACTTCGGTGGCGGAACCTTTGATGCTGCTTTGCTAAAAGTAGAGGATGGTATCATGCAAGTTTTCGATACAGAGGGAGACAACTATCTCGGTGGAAAGAACTTGGATTATGCCATTGTTGACAATATCATTATACCATATTTGCAAGAAAACTATGCAATAGATGGTTATTTGCAGGATGAGGAAAAGAAGGAAGTGCTTCGTGACGCAATGAAAACATACGCCGAGGACGTAAAGAACCAGCTTTCGTTCAAAGACCACGAGGACATTATTTCCAACTTGGGCGACCTTGGAGATGACGAGGATGGAGAGGAGATAGAACTTGACCTGACATTGACACAGGCACAAGTTTTTGATGTCTTTCGTCCATATTTTCAAAAAGCCGTGGACATCTGCAAGAATCTTATGCAGCGTAACCATCTCAATGGTTCACAAATCACAAAACTGATTCTTGTTGGTGGACCGACATATTGCCCGCTTATTCGTCAGATGCTGAGAGAACAAGTAACGCCTAATGTTGACACAAGTATAGATCCGATGACAGCTGTAGCAACAGGAGCGGCTCTTTATGCGTCAACGTTGGATGCGGAAGTTTCTGATGATGATATACAAATTGGAACTATAAAACTAGATGTCAATTATGAGGCAACGACAGTTGAGCAGACTGAATACGCTACTGTTCGTCTCGCCGAAGGCTCTTCTTTGAATAGGGTTTTCGTTGAGTTTGTAAGAGGAGATAAGGGATGGTCAAGTGGTAAGATGGAAATCGATTCTAATGGTGATGTCTTTGAGTTAAATCTTTTAGAGGGTAGAGCAAATTCGTTTAGCATTATATGTTATGACGACAAAGGCGATGTGCTTCCTTGCTTCCCTAATGAGATTACCATTATTCAGGGCTCTGTTGTAGGAGCTGCGCCATTGCCTTATAATATAGCTATAGGCACCTGGGATGAAGACAAGCAACGTAGTGTAATCACAATGGTAACGGGGCTGGAAAAAAACAAGCCTCTTCCAGCTACAGGTGTTGTTAAAAAAGACTTGAGAACCTCAAACCCGCTTCGCCCAGGAGAGGCATGCGATGTTCTGAAGGTCCCTGTTTACCAAACTGATGATTTTGCTGAAGCAGAAGGCAAGCCCGCATCGCATTATGAGTATGTGGCGGATGTTGTCATAACTGGAGATGATGTTGATACATTTATTCCTGAGGACAGCCTGGTGAATATTACATTGAAAGCAGACTCTTCTGAGCAGATGAAAATAGAAGTGCACTTCCTTGCAACGGACATCACGATAGAGAAGGTTTTCGATACAGGAAAAAAGCACTCTATGAAAGATACTAACGATCGAATCAATAAAGGTTTTGCTGAGGCGGAAGCCTCCATAGAGATGTTGGAGGACTCTGGCGTCGGTGTGGATGATTTAAGAGCAGAACTTGCATCTCTGCGCACAGACAATGAAAACACCACAGAGAAAAAAGAGGTGCTTAAACATCTGCGCGACTTGCTCAGGAAAATAGAAGAACTTGACACGGGTACAGAGTGGCAGCGTGTGGAACATGAGTTGCGTGATGAGTTTGACAAACTAGAAAAAGCGCAGGATGAATTGGGCGATGACAAGTCAGCCCAATTAGTCGAACAACTGCGAGCTCAAACGGACAATGTCATTCGCACAAAAAATGTACAAGAGGGGCGTGAGGTTATAAAACAAGTACATCGCCTGTTCTTCCAGCTCACAATGCTCTATCAGTGCATGGCTATCATTAGATATTGCAACGATCGCTTTGGAGCAATCCGTTGGAAAGACTCTTCTCGTGCGCGGCAACTTGTTAATAGAGGAATGGAACAGATAAATAACAATCCGACAACTGAGGATTTAAGACGAATCGTAGCTGAATTATTAAAGCTTATGCCTCAGGAGGATGCTGCTAAGGCTGGAGGATTACTAAAATAATTTGTACAATGGAAATTAAAGAGGCCTTGGACAAAATTAATGCTCACAAAGATTTATTGGGCAAAAAAATGAATGGAGCGAGTATAGATGAATTAATAATAGTTCCTACTAATATAGAATTAAAGCGACAATTTGAAGAATCGTACATAGACAGTTTGGATGCACTAGCCGCAATTAAACCATTTACGAATGTAGATGTTGACATTTTTGTGGTTTTTGATAAACATAGAATTCGTAGTCAAAATGTCATTTTTTCAACAACACTAGATAATGTATTAAAAATGATAGAAAATGGATAAGATAACATCATTTAGTTCTCTATTAGAATACATGAAGTCTCTTCATGATATTTCAAAAGAAGATAAATTGTCTAAAGAAGTCAATTGTGCCTTGACTTTTATGCTTCTGTTGCAACAAGGAATACTAACACAACAAGTAGGTAAAAGTGACGATGGAATAACAGAAAGGCAAGATATCTTGTCCTTTAGGGATAAAGAGTCACAATGTGCTATACTGTGTCTTGAAAATCTTTTGCATTACGAATTGCCAGAAAATATTCATATTCAACTTGTCGCTTTGAGACCTAAAGTTGAAGAAGTTGCAATGTTAAATAGAAATATAGCTAATGGTAATCGACGAATGCAAGAAATACTTTCAACAGCGAGAAATAATGATTCAAAATCAGGTTGTATGGTAACATTGTTGTTCCTTATAGGTTGTATTATATTTGTATTTCTTTAAGTAATAGTGCTATGCACTTCAACAAGAACGATAAAATAGCTTTATACACAGTAGCGTTTCCGCATAAGCAAGGTTCTTATGCGGAGACCTATCGTGTGAAGGACGCCAATGGCAAGACCCGCTTCTTGAAACTCATCAACTACTCAAAGCTCAATCGTAATCAGATAGATGATAGCGGACGAGTGATAGAAGTGGAGATTGCCAAGCAGCTGCATCATCATAACCTTTGTCAGTTTGTGGACGCTGGCAATATGATGATGAACGGAGGCCAATACGCTTGGTTCGTGACCGAGTTTGTAAGTGGAGAGACCTTGTCGCAGAGGATGATCCGTGATGATAAAATCAGCGTTTACGAGATCAAAACAATAGCTAAGGCCGTTTTGTCCGCACTGGCCTTCCTGCACTCACAGACGACTCCTATCATTCACAACGAGGTGACGATACAAAACGTTTTTCTCAATCTCGTCGGGGAATTGCAAGACCTGAAGCTGATAGATTTCGGTTGTGCGAGACTTTTAAACCAGCCGCCAGCCAAACCCAACTTGGAGGAGTTGAATCCTTTCTATCTTGCGCCAGAAAGATTCTCCGGGGTGTGCTCCGTTCAGACGGACCTCTATTCTGTAGGAGTGATGATGTATCAGCTCCTTTACGGAGTGCTGCCGTGGTTTATAGACGTTTCGAGAAAACGGGGACAAGAGGCGATAGACGCCATCTTGGCAAAGCGGGACGAAGAACTGGAACTGACAAAAGAGGATAAGTATGAGCTTGACGACCAGCTGCTGAATGTGATAGCCAAAGCATTAAGTTATGAGGCAGAAGACAGGTTTCAAACGGCAGATGAGTTTATCAAAGCGATTGACGGTGAGATAAAAATAGACCGCCAATCTACGAAGCGTAAAATCCTCTCGCAGCAGTCAGAGGATAAGCCAATCTCTACAGAAACAAAGAAAAAGGGGAAAGGCTTTGCTGCTGTGGCAGGCATGGAGGAATTGAAACAGCAGATGCGTGAAGAGGTGATAGAGCCCCTCCACAACCCCGAGGAATACCATCGTTATGGCGTGACCATACCCAATGGTATGCTGCTGTATGGTCCTCCTGGATGCGGAAAGACCTTCTTTGCAAAACACTTTGCAGAAGAGGTCGGATTCAACTTTCTGTGTATCACCCCTGCCGCCCTAAAGAGTCGCTTCGTCAACGCCACGCAAGAGAATATCGCAAAGATGTTTAAAGAGGCGGAGGAGAAAGCGCCAACAGTTATATTCATAGACGAGATGAACGAACTGGTTCCTAATCGCGCGGATGGCGATGTGCACGAAATGTCAAGGAGTGCCGTAAACGAGATGTTGGCGCAAATGGATAGGACGGGTGAAAGGGGAATCTTCGTCATAGGGGCGACCAACTATCCCAACATGATTGACACGGCGATATTGCGTGCTGGACGCTTGGACAAAAAATACTTTATTGGCGCGCCAGACGAAGAAGCGCGAATGGCCTTGTTCAAACTGTATCTTGAGAAGCGTCCATACGACTTTGGATTGGATTATCAACAGTTAGCAGAGATGACCCAAGGATACGTCTCTGCTGATATTCAATTGATAGTCAATGATGCTGCGCGAAATGCACTTCACCAGCATAGCAAAATAACAATGGAGCTTCTGAAAGCAGCCATCTCAAATACTCGCCCTTCGCTCAGTGCTGACGAGTTGCGTAAATACGATCGCATTCGAAAGATGATGAATGGAGAGGATGTGAAGAAGCCTAATGATAGGCCTCGGATAGGTTTTAACATTTAAACGATTACTATTATGACAAAAGAAGAATTATACTTGAAAACCATCTTCTGTTGCATAGCTTGCGATGGAGATATTGCCACAGAAGAAGTAGGCATGGTTAGGGAGTTGTGTGCGAAGGACAAACTCTTCCACGACATTGATTCGGAGAAGTACATCAACTCATGGATTGCCGAAATCAATGAGCAGGGCGCATTGTTCCTGCAATCTTATCTAAAGGAACTAAAATCTGTGGTGTTGAACGAAACAGAACAGTTGCTACTCGTATCGCTTGCCATCAAAGCCATCGAGGCTGACAATCGCATAGAGTACGCAGAAGTAAAGTTCTTCAAAAAGATACGCTCTAGACTTAGTGTAAGTGACGAGGCTATATTGGCTGAACACCCAGATAAGGAAGACTTCCTCTTGCCTGATATTAGCATTGCTGAGGCTCCTCAATGGGACGATAATATACATTTCTCACAGATAACCATTCCTACCCAAGCCAACTAAACATTAATGACTATATGGAAACTTTTTAAGACATGGGACTGTCGTTATTCTCTGGAGACGTCGCAAAACATGCGGTATTTCATTGATTTATTTGGCGGTTCGACATTTTTTTATTAATTTTACCGCAGAATATGCGACGTTTAACACTACACATTGTCGCACATAGAATAAGTAGCTTATGTATATACACGAAAGAGATAATTGGACAAACTTCCGCTGGGATGCTTCTGAGGTATCAATCCTTCAGGAGGTTGTATGTCGTAAGCAAGGTTTGCTTTACGGCAGATTGAGCACGCTCGGCTTTGATAGCAAACTCAGAGCTATGGCGGAGAACCTGACACATGACGTAGTGTATTCTTCAGAAATAGAGGGCATATGTCTTAATGAGGAACAGGTGCGTTCTTCTATCGCCCGAAAACTGGGAATTGAAAACGTGAAATACACAGCTCCTTCTCATTATGTTGACTCCGTGGTGGGCGTAATGCTCGAAGCCGTACAGAACTATGACCAACCTCTCAGTAAAGAGAAACTATGCGCTTGGCAAACAGCATTCTTTCCAACCGGTTTCAGCGAAGCTGGTGAAATAGAAATAGGACAATACCGAACAAATGAGGAACATATAGTCAGCGGTATATTTGGTAGAGAGAAGATACATTATATTGCCCCTTCTCCCGACCTTTTAGAGAGTGAGATGCAAAGGTTTATAGCTTGGTTTGATGGCGAAGACACCGTGGGCAGCGTTATACGTTCTGCCATAGCTCATTTCTGGTTTGTAAGCATTCATCCTTTCGAAGATGGTAATGGTCGATTGGCTCGCATTCTCTCCGACATGCTTCTGGCACGTGGTGAGAAGAGCGAGTTGCGTTTCTATAATATTTCGTCTCAAATCAATAAAGACAAAAAACACTATTACGACATTCTGGAACGCATGCAACGTGGCGACGGTGAGATCACGGAGTGGCTGGTATGGTATATGAAAAAAATGATTGATGCGCTCGACGAAGCAGAAACCATTGTCACCACCCTCTTAAATAAGAGCTTCTTCTGGCAGAAGGCTGCATCCGTTCCTATGACAGAGCGACAAACACAAATGTTAAATCTCTTCCTTGATGGCTATGAGGCAAAGATAACGTCTAAGACTTGGGCTTCATTGGCTAAGTGTTCCAAGGATACTGCCATACGCGACATACAGGATCTTGTCAGCAAGAACATTTTGGTAGAAGACATTCCAGGAGCCAAGCGACCAACTTATTCCATTGTCTTTGACTCAGAGGACATCACACAATTCTTTACCGATGTGTGTATTACCCAAGAGAATGGCATACCATATCTCAATGCCCAATTCAAAGGCCATAGAACAGTTTGTGAAAGAATGTTGGCACTTGACGCAGAACGGTATCAAAAGGGAGAACTACCTCTGTCAAATATGCTCAATAAGTACTGCTCATATTTGATGGCAAGAGATCAGAAAAAAGCTGAACTTTTCGATGAAGAATTTTGAGATACGCTATGACGAAGGCAGGAAAAAGGAATCACGCGAAAAGGGGGTGAAAACAGGGCCAAAAAAGGATATTAACTTCATCGGCCTACGAATATAACTTCATTGGCCTACGAATATAACTTCATCGGCCTACGAAGTTAACTTCATCAAAAGGCGATGTTAACCTGCCACTCGGAACATAGAGAGACAGACGCCATAAAACCACCAAAAGGAGGGTTTCCATCCTCCTCTATCGACTGATAGCCGTATGCAGGAAAGCATCCTGCATACGACCATCTATCAAACTCATCCGCGCATATAATAATAGGTATAAGAACCCTTCTCATAGCGCTTGGGACGCATTCCTGCACGCAACTGATGGTAGAGCTGCCATGCCTCGGCATAATAACGCGGCATTGGCGCATTGGTCTTGTAGTACAGCGGCAGATAGGCGCAAAAAGTCGGCAGGTCGCGGTCGAGCAAAAAGCCCATCAACTGATAGTTGGCGCTCTTGCTGGTGACGCGGTTGAGTATGGAGTCGGGGGTGAGCAGACTGTGTACCTGTGGCGACGGACGCATCACCTTGCCCTCTCCTACCAAGCGATAATGAAAGAGGCTATCGGTCAGGTGGCCCGTGCGCGCGACAGAATAGATTGTCAGCATCGACGATACGGAATCAGGACGCTCCAACCGTTGTGCCATCACGAGCGCCTCACGATAGCGACGTTGGTCAACCAGATACTCCATCCGTGCCCGCTTATGAAACTCTCGGTCATTATTGCTCAGGAATCCTACGAAGAGAAACATGAGGGCAAGGGTGCCCAGGTTGATCCAGAGCAGCTGTGAGAGAAAGCCCTGCCTACGCTCGTCGGGCTCATAGGGCTGGTAGCGCATGGCCTGTATGATGGCAGGTACGATGACGAGAAGCAAGATAGGAATAGCCAACCACCAAGAGCCAAAATCTACTTGCGTCGTGACATCGGAACGGATGCCCGTCAGCCAGGCCAGCAACAAGAGCGAAGGCGCATAGGTGAGGGCATAGCTTCTACGGCGAAGACGGGCAAAGAACTGGACCACGACCTGCAGAAGCAGCAATACGGACGTGATAATGACTGCCCCAAGGAAGGGCGCATAGTGGGTCTGCCCGCCCGAGGCGAGAAACTGCGTGACGACGAGGACGTCCGCCTGATAGTTGTATAGATAGCAAAAGGTGAGCACGCAGAACACTACCGCGCACACCACCTGTTCGAAACTTCTACGCATGAGCATCATTCTTTTTACGCAAGACCACGGCCGAACGCGCAGGGATATAGAGCTTCAGCCAGCCCTTGTGATCCTTGGCATAGAGCGTGTCGCTATTTGTGAGATGCTCCACCGAGTCGTCGGCCAATCCGTTGCCGCCAAACTCCTTGGCATCCGTATTGAGCACTACCTGCCAAGAGCCCTCGCGCACCAACAGCCCGTAGTCGGAATAGGACCGTGAGGGAGAGAAATTGAACACGAAAAGCAACGAACCGCGCTCGTAGGCAAGCACCTGGTCGCCGTCATTATGCCATATTTCCTCCACAGGCGTATCGTTGAAAGCAGGCTCACTCTTTACCACCTCCAGCATCCGACGGTCGAAATCGCCAAGATAGTGATAGCAAAGGGTCTTGTCATCGACCAGATTCCATTGCCTGCGCGCATACTTGTGGCTCCATCCGTTGCCCTCGCGCGGGAAATCGATCCACTCGGGATGACCAAACTCGTTGCCCATAAAATTGAGGTAGCCTCCGTTGATAGCTCCCAAGGTGACGAGTCGGATCATCTTGTGCAGGGCAATCCCCCGATGGGCCGCCTCGTTCTCATCTCCGATACGGAAATGCCAGTACATATCGGCATCAACCAGCCGGAAGATAATTGTCTTGTCGCCCACCAACGCCTGGTCATGGCTTTCACAATAAGAGATCGTCCGCTCGTCAGACCGACGATTTTTGACCTCCCAGAAGATGCTACTTGGTTTCCAGTCCTCATCCCGACGCTCCTTGATGGTCTTGATCCAATAGTCGGGTATGTTCATCGCCATACGATAGTCGAAACCATATCCGCCATCCTCGAAGCGGGCCGCCAGTCCAGGCATGCCCGACACTTCTTCGGCAATGGTGATGGCATGAGGATTGATCTCATGGATCAGGCGATTGGCCAAGGTCAGATAGCAGATGGCATTGTCATCCTGATGGCCGTTGAAATAATCTGCATAGTTGGTGAAAGCCTCTCCCAGTCCATGACTATAATAGAGCATCGACGTGACGCCATCGAAACGGAAACCATCAAAATGGAACTCCTCCAACCAGTACTTGCAGTTGGAGAGGAGGAAATGGACGACATTATCCTTGCCATAGTCAAAGCAAAGACTATCCCAGGCCGGATGCTCGTGGCGGTCGCCAGGGTAGAAATATTGGTTGGGATCTCCCGCCAGGTTGCCCAGTCCCTCCACCTCGTTCTTGACGGCATGGGAATGGACAATATCCATGATGACGGCCACGCCGTGGCTATGCGCCTCGTCTATCAGTTCCTTCAATTCCTCGGGCGTACCAAAACGGCTGCTCGGGGCAAAGAAGGAACTGACATGATAGCCAAAGGATCCATAGTAGGGATGCTCCTGGATGGCCATGATCTGTATGGCATTATAGCCATCTCGGACGATACGCGGCAGCACCTGTTGGCGAAACTCGCTATAGGATCCCACCTTCTCCTCGTCCTGCGCCATTCCGATATGGCACTCATAGATCAGGAGCGGCTTCGTCTGCGGCGTCAACGGCTTCGATACCCAACGGTAGGGCGTCTTGGGCGCCCACACCTGTGCCGAGAAGATATGCGTCTTTTCGTCCTGCACCACGCGGTTGGCCCAGGCCGGTATACGCTCGCCTTCTCCACCATCCCACTTGACGTGCATCTTATAAAGCTGTCCGTGGGTCAAGGCGTCGGCAGGAAGCGTGAGCTGCCAGTTGTCCGTGCCCTCGATACGACGGCATCGGTAGGTCTCCTGCTCCTTCCACGAACTGAAGTCGCCGACGAGATAAATGTCCGTGGCATGGGGAGCCCACTCTCTGAACACCCACCCCGTATCCGTCCTATGCAGACCGAAATACTCATAGCCATTCGCAAAGTCGGAGAGCGTCTGCTTGCCGTGGCGCGTCAGTTGGTCTATCTTCCACAAAGCGTGGTCGTGACGACCCCGTATAGCCTGCTCATACGGCTCCAAATAGGGGTCGTTGCGCACAATGCCGATGTGCTCCACTACCTGGGGTTCTAACTTTGCGGCAGCAGCAGGAGCCTTTTTGCGGTTCGCTTTTTTGTTTACATTCTTCTTGTTCACCATATCCTGTCAATACAATCTTTTTACATCTCTATTCTCTTGCCATCCTCATAGCGGCCCTGCGCCGTGATGGCACCAGTCTTGTCGCGCTCCACAAAGGATCCATCACGCTCGTCCTCGTGGTAGCTGCCCTCAAAGCGCACGCCCTTGGCATCCTCCTCGATGGCTTTTCCCTCGCGCAGTCCGTTGCGGAACGTACCACGGAATCGCGTGCCGTCGGCATAATGGATGACCACCTCGCCATCGAGCTTGCCGTTGACAAAAACCCCGTCGAAGACATCATTGTTCTTCTTGGTCAGTTTGCCCACTCCATTCTCGTGGCCCTGTTCCCAGAGGCCCACATAAACATCGCCATTGTGCCATGCCATCGTACCCTGGCCCGAACGCTCACCACGCAGGAAGCGTCCCGTATAGACATCACCATTCTTATATCTCATGATGCCCTCGCCGTGGCGCTCGCCCTCGACATAGTAGCCCTCGTAGATATCGCCATCCTTAAACTTGTAGATACCACGCCCGTCCGGCAGGTCGTTTTTCCATTGTCCGCTATACTCCTCGCCGTCGCCATAGACGTAAGTGCCCTTTCCCTCCTTGAGATTGTTCACCCAGTCGCCCGTATAGGACGACCCGTCGCCCCAGTCGAAGACACCCTTGCCATTCTTTCGGTCATCGACCCAGTAGCCATCATAGAAGGCCCCGTTCTTGAAAGTGTAGCGTCCTTTACCCGCGCGCTTGTCCTCGGCCCATTCGCCCTCGTACTTGTCGCCATTGTAATAGAACATCGTACCCTGTCCCGACTGGTAGTCCTTATACCAGAGTCCGCTATAGCGGTTGCCATTCATGAAGTAGTAGTCGCCCATACCGTGCTGGTGGTCCTGAAACCATTCGCCCGTATATTTCTCTCCATCCGTGAAGGTGTAGGTGCCCTGCCCGTGGCGCTTGCCCTTGAGAAACTCTCCCTCATAGACGTCGCCATTCTTATAGACGGCCTTGCCCTTGCCGTTGGGCTTGCCGTGCAACACTTGCCCTGTATAGCGACCACCATCAGAGAGCGTGATGGTCTGCGTGGCAGGATTCTGCGCCTTGACGGGCACGGAGCAAGCCATCATGGCAAAGAAGATATATAGAAAAGTTGACTTTTTCAAATTTATCATGCGATTCAATCCTTTCAACAACTGTCTTTCTGCAAAGTTAGCAAAAAAGCCACGACCAAACAAATTTGATAACTATTTTTAGGCAAATGTCGGATTATCGCATGGTTTATGTAGAAATTATTAAACAAACCGAAGCAGCTATTTATGTGTACCAGCACGGGCAGGGTTTGTAGGCATACAAAAATGCAAAGCCATACCTACTGCCCAGGCAATAGGTACGGCTTTGCACTTTTACCCACAGGCGTGGGTGTTAACTGTTTACTCCTAGAGTGGCGGGCCGTGACCAGCGTTGCGAGTCTTGACCAGCGTGGTGGGCTAGACTTATTACTCCCCCAGTTCGTCTTCGTATCCCGGTATCACTACGGAGACGCGGCCTATGCCGGGGATGATCTGTGAGAGTCCCTCGACGATCTTCTCGCGGTCGAAGCCCTCCTCAATGGCAATGAAGAGCGTATCGTCACCTGCAATAGATCCCAAGACACCCTGGATCTCCTTCTGGTCGATGTCATACGCAACGGCACTCGCATAGCCCGGACGCGTCTTCATCACGGCCAGCTGACCACTAAAGGTGAGCGAAAGAAATCCATTGCTATTCGCCATGTCGGTAGCACGCTGAGGCGAAGAGACACGCTTGTACATCGTCTCGTTGGGCAACACATAGACGTATTTTCCATTCATAGAGGCAGCCTTGGCCACCTTCAACTGCTTCAAGTCGCGGCTCAACGTAGCCTGCGTAATCGTAAAGCCCTCCTTGGCCAACGCCTTCAGCACCTCCTCTTGACTGCTAAGCTCCTTGCTGGAGATAAGCATCTTGAGGGTTTTCATTCGTATCGTTTTCGCTTTCATAATCCTTCATTATTCTATTTCATTTGCAAAATTACAATATTTATTCACGCCAAGCAAGTTTTATGCCCTCAAAAAGCATTTTATTAGAATATTTTTAGATTTCCTTTTGTCACACATACCCTTTCATAGCACAACCCGCGAAAAACAATATGCAAGCTACCTTGGAAAGAAAGCTATCGCTATGCAAGGAGGAAATGGCTACATGAAGACGAAAACGCACGAAAAAGGGGAAATATCTTTTCAGATATTCCCCCGATATACGTATTTTACTCCTATAATTATCTAAGAATATTCACTTCGTCAAAGCCACATCAATTGCGTCTGTCGCCCAAGAAGCGGAGCAGATAGAGGAAGAGGTTGATGAAGTCGAGGTAGAGGTTGAGCGCACCCAAGAGCGCTATCTTCTGGGAAGCCTCGCCCATATCGGGAGCCTCCAGGAGAGCCCGCTTGATCCATTGCATATCCCAAGCCGTCAGTCCACAGAAGAGGATCACGCCCAGGCCACTAATGATGAGGTCGAACATCGTGCTGCGAAGGAACATATTGACCAGTCCGGCGATGATCAGGCCGATAAGCGCCATGATCAGGAAACCACCTATCGAGGACAAGTCCTTTTTGATCGTATAGCCAATCAAGGCCATGGCGCCAAACATACCTGCCGAGACAAAGAAAGTCAGGGCTATGGAAGCCGTAGTATAGACGGCGAAGAAGACGCTCATCGTCATACCGTTGAGGATGGAGAAGGCGATGAAGCCCACGGTAGCCGTAGTGATCGAGATACGGCTGAGGCGGGCCGACAGCCAGATGACCAGTCCGATCTCGGCTGCAAACAACACGAGCATGGGCATCTTGGAACCGAAGAGACTCATCAGGAGGCCCGGACTGTTGCCGATACCATAGGCGACGATAGCCGTGATGGTCAAGGCCAAAGCCATCCAGGTATAGACCTTCCGCATGAGGAAAGGCATGACACGTGACCGCTCCAGCTCCCGCGCGCGATCATCCACAATGTTTGAATAATTGTTGAAATCCATTTCGATTTTCGTATTTAATATGTATGTTTTCTATCGTACAAAAGCCATGCCATGGCGACCATCCTTGACAGTCTGTCACTCCTGGCAAAAGGCCTTTCTGTCTGCAAATATACACCTTTAGGGCGAAACGGACAAGCACTTGACATAGATTTTAGCTATTTCCTGGTCGCTTATAGTGATTTTTAGCATTTTTCTTTCTACTTTTGCACCAGCATTTCAAGCAAGACACCCATAACGAGAGAAGACATGGACAATCAAAATAGTAAAAGCAAGAAGATCCTGATGGATGTCCCCGTGACGCGGACGTCCCTGCGAGTGATCGATAACATCATCTACTCGCAACACTACGAGAAGGGAACGATCTCCCTCCACATGACGCTCATCATTCCACGAACCAATGAGCCGAAGCCCTGTGTGGTCTATTTCCCTGGTGGCGGTTTCACGACGAGCGACTACAGCAAGTTTATCGAATGTCGCATGGGACTGGCGCGTGCAGGCTTTGTCGTGGCTGCCGTGCAATATCGTACGATCCCCAACGCCTTCCCTGCCCTTCTGGAGGACGGCAAGCAAGCCATCCGCTTCCTCAAGGCCAATGCCGAGAAGTTTGGTATTGACAAGACGCGCTTTGGCGTGATGGGCAATAGCGCTGGCGGCTACCTGTCGTCGATGATTGCGACGACGATGAACGAGCCGCGCTTCGACCAAGGACAGTATCTGAACGAGAGCTCCGACGTGCAGGCCTGCTGCACCATCTTCGGTCCGTCCGACCTGGAGACCATCGACGAGGGCTTCCCTACCGAGGTGCAAGCCTACCACGACTCGCGGGCTGCCAGCGAGGCCCTGCTTGTCAATGGCGTGGTCTATGGCCGCGATCCGGGCCACCTCTTGGAGGAGATTCCCGACAAGGCGCGTGCCGCCAGTCCGTTGGGCCACATCCATCCCGGACTTCCCCCCTTCCTCATCATGCACGGCAACAACGACCACATGGTGTCGCAACGACAGAGCGACCATCTCTACGAGGCCCTCTGCGAGAATGGGACGGAGGTGGAGTATGTCGTGCTCGACAAGGCAGACCATGGCGACGACCATTGGTTCCAGCAGCCCGTCATAGACTATGTCGTCGATTGGTTCCGCAACCACTTGCGCCCATAGGCCATAGCAACAAGCGCACCTATAAGCAACAAGGGATGACAGACAGACTGCCATCCCTTGTTTTTATTTATCTTTCGGGACCACAGACGCGCGGTCCATCGGGAGAATCAAAGACGGTTGAAGGTGTTCTTCAACTGCTCACCCAGTCCGATCGTATAGCCCTGAGAAGAGAAGACGACACGATTGAACGTATCGGCAATGAAGAAGATCGGCAGCTGCGTCTTGCTCGACAATTTCAGGTTCTCCACCATCTGCTGACGGATGGCACCATCGGTATCGATACCATAGATGATGTTCTTCGGCAGACGACCGTAGAGCGAAGCATCAAACTTCTTGGCCTCCTCGGCATTCTCGAAGAGCAGGACCATCGGACGGCCCCAACGGTCGAAGGCGTCAGCCTCCTTGGCAATGTCCACGAGCGCATGGTTGGTAGGCTCCTGGCCGACGCCAATGAGACCGATGATATAGTAGCCACGACCCGTCTGCGAGAGAAGGCTCACCTGGTTGCCATCCATATCAAACTTGCTCTCGGAGTTGAACGAACCGATCACCTGCACCTCGTCCTTGCTCTCGCGCATGATGAGAGGTACGGTCGTGGTCTGTCCCTCCTTGATGACGAAGAACTCGCTATGAGACAAGACGCTACCGTTGGCCAGGCGCGTGCCCGTGGTCAGCAGATAGGTACCCGCCTCCAGGGGGCATCCGTCCTTGAAGGTGTTCATCCAGCTGGTCTGTCCGCCATCGCCACCCTCGTCGTAGTTGAGGAGCGTGGCCGTGCCATTCTCCAGACGACTCAGGGAGAAGTGGTTGTAGTAGAGCGGGTTGTCCAGATGGGCAGCAGGCTGATAGGTCAGCACGAGCGTGCCCTGATGGGGCGTGACCGTGCCCTTGGCCTCGAAATCGACTGTCGTCCACTTGCCATCCTTGCGATACATCAAGGCACCCGTGACCGTATCGCGCTTGGCCTCGATATTGAGGCTGCGGGCAATATCGACGAAAAGCACCTTGCGCGAGCGCTCGTCCGTGATCTTGAACTTCACGGCACCTACTGGCGTCTGGGCTATCTGCAACGCCTTCGTATCGGGGTTGAGACGGATGTTCTTCTTGATCCAGTTGGCGATCTCCATCGGATTGGCACGGAACTTCTCGACCGTCTTGCGGTCAAAATAGTTCTCGAAGAAGCACTTGAAGGGCGTGATCAGCATCTCGTCCTCCACGCGCGGACTGACCTGGTCGCTCTTGTTGGCGAAGCAGTCCTCCAGGATCTGCGGCAGGATGTCGCGAAGGTCCTTGTCGCTCAGCGTGTTGAGGATATTCAGGGCACGCGCCTCGTTGTCGCTATGACGGTTGAGGAAAGCCTCAATGGTGCGCCAGTTGCCCTTCGCACGAAGGAAATAGGAAGCATACTTCGACGTGCCGTCCTTCGGGTAATGCGTGCGACGGATGGTCTCATGGCGTATCTCGTCCTCGGCAGCAAAGCGCGCCTTGTTGGTCGCAGCCTGCTCGGCCGACACCTCGGGCACGTTGGGCGACTCCTTGGGCGGCACAATCGCCATGTCCACACTCGAGACCGCATCATTGTCGCAGTCGAGGGCGATCGTCACCTCGCGGTCCTTGCCAAAGGTCACCTTCTTGTAGCCATACTTTCCGTTCTTGGAAGCCCAGACAATCATGTCGCCCAGACCAGCCGTCAGGAAGGTAGCACCCTTCGCATCCGTATATTTCGTCACAGCCGTGAAGAACTCGGCATAGTTGTAGATCTTGAAATCCACACGGGCGTCGGCCACAGGATTGCCCTGAGTGTCCACCACCTTGAAGTCGGCCCGGCTCACCTTGGCATAATTGCTGATGAGGTTGATCTCCGTATAGTTGGACGTGCGCAGCACGGTCTCCTCCGGTCCGTCATAGTCGCCAAAGGCACGGGTGTGCATCAGCAGGGCCCGTGAGGCAGGCGCGTTGAACCATCCCAGGTTGAGCACGGCCTCGGGCTCGCAAGCTCCCAGGAAGTACCATTGTCCGTCGGCCCAAGCCTCCACCCACGCATGGTTGTCGTCGGTATGGGCCCAACGAGGCGTATAGACCTGGCGGGCAGGAATGCCGATGGCACGCAAGGCAGCCACGGCAAAGGTGCTCTCCTCGCCACAACGGCCCGTGGTGGTACGCATGGTAGCCATAGGAGCGGACGTGCGGGCGTCGGCCGGCTGATAGGTCACATGCTCATGGCACCAATGGTTGACCTCGAGGATGGCCTCCTTCATGCCCAGCCCCTTGACGCGGTTCTTCAGTTCGTCATAATAGACGATACGGAAGCTGTCCAGATTCTCGTTGTTGACACGAACGGGAAGGACGAAATGGCGAAACTCGCGCTCCGGCACCTGGCTACCCCATACCATCTCCTGGCGCGCCTGGAGCGACTTGCGCACGTTGGCAAGGAAGAAGTCGGTCGAATAATCCGTCTCGTCGGCCATCGGCATATAGGCATAGAGAAACTGCAAAGCCTCGGTCTCCACGCCATTGGCTCCCAGGCCCTTGACGTTGAAGCAATCCTTGCCCATGAGTTTCATACGCGCGTCGAAGGCCTGCATCACCTTCTGCCGATACTGGTCGTTCTGCAGGAAATGTCCGCCCCCCTGCGCCTGTGCGCCAAGCGCCAGGAGAAGGCAGAAGAAAAGAAGTGTTTTTCTCATTATTTTTGATATTTGCTTGTTTCCACACAAAAAACGGCACTTGCGCCCGACTGAAATCAGCCGACACTCGTGCCGTTGTGTTGTTGGCTATGAAGGCAGGGGAGCCCTCTTACTTTGCCTCTACAGGAATCTTGTTCACCCTGCGCTCATGGCGACCGCCCTCAAAGTTGGCCTTGAAGAAAGCATCCATGATCTTGCCTGCCGTATTGTTGTCGATGAATCGACCCGGCAATACGAGCACGTTGGCATCGTTGTGCTGGCGAATCAGCTCGGCCACATCCTTGTTCCAAGCCAATCCCGCGCGCACACCCTGGTGCTTGTTGAGCGTGATGGCCATGCCCTCTCCGCTACCACAGATAGCGATGCCCGGATAGATCTCGCCACTCTCGACGGCTTCTGCCAGGGGGTGGGCATAGTCAGGATAGTCGCAACTGAGGTCGCTGTTGCATCCAAAGTCCTTATATGCGTACTTATGCTCCTCCAAATACTGGATGACATACTGCTTCAACGGATAGCCTGCGTGATCGCAAGCAACACCTACTGTCTTGATTTCCATAAGCGTTTCAGTTTTAATAGAGACCCCGCCTGGTGCCCTGCCTGGGCCTTTGGCGGAGCCTGCTTAGGTGATAGAATATTATGCTAAAAACTCTTTTACTTGCTTGTAAACATTCTCGGGCGTGAAACCGAGCTTCTCGTCGAGCACCTTGTAGGGAGCTGAGAAGCCAAAGGAGTTCATGCCGAAGACACGACCGTGGCAGCCGACGAGCCCCTGGAGGGTGACAGGCAGACCTGCGGTCAGTCCGAAGACCTTGGCCTCAGACGGCAGGACGAGCAGCTGATAGCCGACCGGCTGGCGACGGAAGAGACCCTCAGACGGGACGCTCACGACACGGCAACGAACGCCATCCTTGCGGAGCAACTCGGCACCCTCGACGAGCGTGGAGACCTCTGATCCGCTGGCCAACAGGATGATGTCATACTGCTCGTCGGATCCAGCCACGACATAGGCACCCTTGCGGGCCTTCTGATAGTCGTTGCCCTCGGGGAGGCTCTTGATGTTCTGACGAGAGAGGATCAGGGCCGTCGGCGTGTCCATGTTCTCCATGGCCATCTGCCAGCAGACCGTCATCTCGTCGGCATCGGCAGCACGGAAGACGCGCACGGAGTCCTCGCCCATGTGGTTCTGCAACTTCTCCATGAGGCGCAGCTGAGCCTCGTGCTCCACGGGCTGGTGGGTCGGTCCGTCCTCACCCACGCGGAAGGCGTCGTGGCTATAGATGAACTTCACAGGCGTGCGCATCAAGGCAGCCATGCGGATAGCCGGTTTCATATAGTCTGAGAAGACGAAGAACGTACCCATGGCCGTGATGACGCCACCATGGAGCATCATACCGATACACATGCAGGCCATCGTCAGCTCGGAGACACCAGCCTGGAAGAAGGCGCCGCTAAAGTCGCCACGCACAATGTTGTGGGTCTTCTTGAGGAAGCCGTCCGTCTTGTCGGAGTTGCTCAGGTCGGCAGAGGCGCAGATCATGTTGGGCACCTGCTCGGCCAGTACTGAGAGGCAAGCTGAGGAAGCTGCACGGGTGGCGGAATCGCGCTTCTGCTCCAGTCCGCTCCAATCGACCTCGGGAGCCTTGCCTGAGAACCACTCCTTGAGCAGGGCAGCCTTGTCGGCATGCTCCTCGGCCCATTTGCGCTCCTCCTCATGGCGCTTGGCCACGATCTTGCGCAACTCCTCACGACGGTCGCTATAGAGCTTCTCTACCTCGGGGAAGATGACGAAAGAATTCTCGGGATCGCCACCCAGGTGCTTGATCGTGTTGGCGAAAGCGTCGCCACCAAGGGGAGCACCATGGGTCTTGACGTTGTGCTCGTAGCTGGATCCGTCGGCCTGGAGCGCGCCTTTGGCCATGACCGTATGGCCAATGATGAGGACCGGACGCTCCTTCTCCTTCTGGGCCACGGTAAGGGCCTTGCGGATCTCGTCGGCATCATTGCCGTCGATCTCGATGACACTCCATCCCCAAGCCTTATACTTCATGGCCACGTCCTCGGTATCGACGACGTTGCACTCGGTAGAGAGCTGGATCTCGTTGGAGTCGTAGAACATGATGAGGTTGTTCAGGCCCAGCGTGCCGGCAATGCGGCCCACGCCCTGGCTGATCTCCTCCTGCACTCCACCATCGCTGATGTAGGCATATATCTTGTGCTGCATGGGCGTATGGCCGAGGCGAGCCTCAAGAAACTTCTCTGCCACGGCCGCACCAGCCGCAAAGGCATGTCCCTGTCCCAGCGGTCCGGACGAGTTCTCCACTCCGTGCTCGATGTCGCGCTCGGGGTGTCCCGGAGTGATGCTGCCCCACTGGCGGAACTGCTTGATGTCTTCAATGGTAAATTTTCCCTGAAGGGCCAGGGCCGAATAGAGCATTGGCGACATGTGACCCGGGTCAAGGAAGAAGCGGTCTCGACCGGACCATGCGGGCTGATCAGGGTCGTAAACCAAAAATTCGGAGAACAAAACATTGATAAAATCGGCACCGCCCATCGCACCTCCAGGGTGTCCGGACTTCGCCTTCTCTACCATCGAGGCAGCCAGGATGCGGATGTTGTCGGCTGCGCGATTCATTAACTTCTTGTCGTTCATTGTTTGGTCGTAAAAATTGTTTGATGCAAAAATAGTGAAAAAAAAGGATTGGGCAAAATAAAAAGCCGACTATTTTCCTTTGACTTGAAAGTTTAATGGTTTTTCTGACTTTTTTCCTATTATATTATGGAATATAAGGAGAAATCGGCATGAAAAAAGGCCTGGCCTCTCCCCGAGGGGGAAAGCCAGACCTATGATTTTGGTCCGCGCCATCCTGCCGTCTTGCCCTTTAGGGAAGGCCTTGGGACAGCCCCGGACATAGACGTTGGCAGCTTACAGCAGCTTGTCGAAGAGGGCTCTCATCTTAGACTCGTTGGGGGCACCCACGTGCTTGTTGACGAGCTTGCCGTCCTTGAAGAAGAGGAGCGTCGGGATGTTGCGCACGGCATACTCCATGGTGATGTCCTCGTTCTGCTCGACGTCGCACTTGCCGACGACCAACTTGCCGTCATACTCCTCAGCGAGTTTTGACACAAGCGGAGAGATTGCCTTGCAGGGGCCGCACCAAGTGGCCCACAGATCTACTACCAATGGCAGGTCGCCATTTCTCAGAGTCTCAAAGTTGTCCTTTGTGATTTCTACTTCCATTGTTTCTTTTCGTTTAGATTTGGTGAATATGTTTGTTAATACACAAATATCATGCCAATGACAAAATGTCAGTTGATGTGGTACTCCAAGTCCATCGACTGCAATTCCGTCAGTAGTCTCCGGTCCACATCGACGGTCTTGGTCCGGCTCTGTAGCGAGAGGGCCGTGCGGTCGGGCAGGGCCAGGCGGACCATGAGGGTGGTGTCGCCGGGATGGTCCTCGATGATGGTCTGGAGCTCCGCCACCATCTTGTCGTCCACGCGGTCGATGGGTAGCGAGACCGTGATCTTCTTGAGGCGGTCGCGCTTGACGTCATAGAGCTGGGAGACGCTCTCCACGCGGAAGGCCAGGGCGTCGCTATTGCGGAAGCGCTGCACACACTTCGCCTGGACGAAGACGGCAAAGTCCTGTCCCAGCTGCGCCTTCCATCTCAACCAGTCTTGGCCGAAGAGCGTCAGTTCGCCCACGCCCGCAAAGTCCTCGATCGTCACGATGCCGAAGGGCAGTCCCGTGCGTTGGGAGAAACGCTCGTTGACGGCCGTCACCATGCCGCCGAACGTCACCTCGCCCCGCTTCTCCAGCGCCTTGAGGTCGGCCTCCCTGTGGATCTCCGAGCAATGGGTGTTGCACATGTTCTCCAGCACGACCGCATACTCGTCGAGCGGATGGGCCGAGAGATAGATGCCCACGAGCTCGCGCTCCTTGTTGAGTTTTTCGATGGCCGCCCATCTTTCCGTCTTGGGCAGGGGCGGATGGACCACGGTCACGTCGTCGCTCCCGAAGAGGCTCAGTCCGGCATTGGCCTTGTCCATCTGGTAGCGCTGGCCGTAGCGCACGAGCAGGTCGATGAAGAGTTCTCCCTTGGCGTTGGGGGTGAAGAACTGCTCGCGCATGACCCCGAAACCATCGAAGCCGCCACTATAGGCCAGACTCTCGAAAGCCTTTCGGTTGACGTTGGCCAGGTTGACGCGCTCGGCAAAGTCGAAGATGTCCTTGTAGGGACCGTTCTTCTCGCGCTCGCTGACGATGGCCTCGGCAGCAGGCGTGCCCATGCCCTTGATGGCGCTCAGTCCGAAGCGTATCTCGCCCTTCTTGTTGACACCAAAGCCGATCTGGCTCTCGTTGACGTCCGGGCCGAGGGTGGAGATCTTGAGCGCCTTACACTCCTCCATGAGCTTCGTGATCTCCGTGATCTGGCTGAATCGTCGCGTCATCAGGGCCGCCATAAACTCGGCCGGGTAGTGGGCCTTGACGTAGGCCGTCTGATAGGCCACCCAGGAGTAGCATGTGGCGTGGGACTTGTTGAAGGCGTAGCTCGCAAACTTCTCCCAGTCGCCCCAGATCTTCTCCAGCACCTTCGGGTCGTGGCCGTTCTCCGTGCCCTGCTTGATAAACTTCGGCTTCATCTGGTCGACGATGGCCTTCTTTTTCTTTCCCATCGCCTTGCGGAGGGCGTCGCTCTCGCCTCGGGTGAAGTTGGCCAACTGTCGGGAGAGGAGCATCACCTGCTCCTGATAGACCGTGATGCCATAGGTATCCTTGAGATACTTCTCCATGCAGGGGATGTCGTAGCTGATCTTCTCGCGTCCGTTCTTGCGAGCGATGAAGGAGGGGATATAGTCCATCGGTCCCGGCCGGTAGAGGGCGTTCATGGCGATGAGGTCCTCGAAGACCGTGGGCTTCAGCTCGCGCAAGTATTTCTGCATGCCTGCCGACTCAAACTGGAACGTGCCGATGGTGCGTCCCTGCTGGTAGAGCTGGTAGGTGAGTTCGTCGTCGATAGGTATTTTCTCCAGGTCGATGACGTGGCCCGTGGTCTGCTTGACGACCTTGCAGGCCTCCTTGAGCTCCGAGAGCGTCTTGAGGCCGAGGAAGTCCATCTTGATCAGACCCGTGGTCTCAATGACGTGGCCGTCATACTGCGTGACGTTACACTTCATCTCGGGGAAGTCGGGGTCCGTGGCCGTCGATACCGGCACCCAGTCGTCGATCCTGTCGCGGCAGATGATGAATCCGCAGGCGTGGAGGCCCGTGCCGCGGACGGTACCCTCCAGCATCTTCGCATACTTGATGGTGTTGCGTTCGCGCGGGTCCTCGCTGACCTCGGCATCCTGGAGCTCGGGCGTACACTTGATGGCGTTGGCGAGGTTCATCTTCATCCCGTCGGGCAGTCGGTCGGGGATGGCCTTGCAGAGGGCGTTGGAGCGCTCCAGGGGCAACTTCTCCACGCGGGCCACGTCCTTGAGGGAGTTTTTCGTGGCCATGGTGGCATAGGTGATGATATGGGCGCAGTTGTCCTCGCCATACTTGTCCATCACCCATCTCAGGACCCTTCCGCGGCCGTCGTCGTCGAAGTCGGTATCGATATCAGGCAGGTTGACGCGGTCGGGGTTGAGGAATCGCTCAAACAGGAGGTCGTATTTCAGAGGGTCTATCTGGGTGATGCCCAGACAGTAGGCCACCACGGATCCTGCCGCCGATCCACGTCCCGGTCCCACCATCACGCCCAGTTCGGTACGGGCCGCGTTGATGAAGTCCTGGACGATGAGGAAGTAGCCCGGGAAACCCATCGTCTTCATCACGTGGAGCTCGAAGTTGATATGCTCGCAGACGCGCTCCTCCAGGGGGTCGCCATAGAGTCGGCGGGCGCCCTCGTAGGCCAGCTTCGCCAGGTAGTCGGCCTCAAACTTGATGCGGTAGATCTTGTCGTAGCCTCCGAGTCGGTCGATGACCTTCTGTCCCTCCTCGGGCGAGAGCTGGTTCTGTCCCTTTTCGTCGGAGGTGAACTCGTTGTAGAGGTCCTGCTCGGAATATTTCTGTCGCCACTCCTCCTCCGTTCCGAATTCCTCGGGGATGGGGAAGAAGGGCATGATGGGTCCGTGGTCGATGTCGTAGATCTCCACCTTGTCGAGCACCTCGATCGTGTTGGCGAGGGCCTCGGGCACGTCGGCAAAGACCTCGTTCATCTCCTCCCGCGTCTTAAACCACTCCTGCTTCGAGTAGCGCATGCGGTTGGGGTCGTCGAGGTCCTCCTGAGTGGAGAGACAGAGCAGGTGGTCGTGGGCCTCGGCCGTCTCGCGGTTTTCGAAGTGACAGTCGTTGGTGCAGACGAGCTTGATGCCCAGTTCTTTGGCCAGCCGTATGAGTTCGCGGTTGGCGCGTTGCTGCAGGGGGAAGGTCTCGCGGTTGGCCACGACCGAGGGGTCCTTCACCTCGTGGCGCTGGAGCTCCAGATAGTAGTCGTCGCCGAAGAGGTCATGATACCATTGTGCGGCCTCTCTCGCGCCCTCCAGATCTCCGTCGAGGATCTTGCGTGGCACCTCGCCCGCTATACAGGCCGAGCAGACGATCAGTCCCTCGTGGTAGCGCTCCAGGTCGGCCCGGTCCGTGCGCGGCTTGTAGTAGTAGCCGTCCACCCACGCGCGCGATACCAATTTAATAAGGTTTTTGTATCCCTTGTAGTTTTTGGCCAGGACGACGAGGTGGTAGCCACTATTGTCTCCCATGGCCTTGTCCTTGTCCTCCTTGGTGCGTCGTGCGACATACATCTCACATCCGAAGATGGGCTTGAAGGGTTCGAGGCCCTCCGCCTTGCGCTCCTTGTTGACCTTGGCGCAGCAGTCGGCCAGCTCCTTCACGCCATACATCACGCCATGGTCGGTGATGGCCATGCCCCTCATGCCGTCCCCGACGGCCTTCTTCACGAGGTTGGCTACCTTCGACTGGCCGTCAAGGATGGAGTAGTGCGTATGGACGTGCAAATGTATGAAGTCTTCCATCAGTTTTCGTATTTCACGTGCAAATGTAGATAAAAAAAATGGAATCACGGCCTCTTGGGCCGAAAAGTTGAAGTGTTAATTTGCATAACTGACAAAAAGTATATAACTTTGCACATTATTCATGAATATGTAAACCTTCCGACATGGGAAAGAGAATAAAGAAACTCAAGAAAATCCGTCTTCATCGTGAGGGCACGGACCAGTTGTTGTATGGTGGAATCGGCATTGCCCTGGTGGCCGCCATTCTGTGGTTTGCCCTGACGACCAAGATTCCTTTCTGGGCGTTCCTCGTCATCATGGTCCCCGTCTATTGTATCGTGCTCAACTTCTATCGCTGCCCGATCCGCTACCTCAACATCGAGGACACGGAGCATATCGTGGTGGCGCCTGCCGACGGCAAGATCGTCGTCATCGAGGAGGTGGAGGAGAATGAGTACTTCCACGACCGCCGCCTGATGATCAGCATCTTTATGAGCCTCTTCAACGTCCACGCCAACTGGTTTCCCGTGGACGGCGTGGTGAAGTTTGTCAAGCACTTCAATGGCAACTTCCACAAGGCTTGGCTCCCCAAGGCCAGCGAGGAGAACGAGCATGCCGACGTGATGATCACCATCCCCGACGGCCGCGACGTGCTCTGCCGCCAGATCGCGGGTGCCGTGGCGCGTCGTATCGTCACCTATGCCAAGGATGGCGAGGACTGCTACATCGACGAGCACCTGGGCTTCATCAAGCTCGGCAGCCGCGTGGACGTCTATCTGCCTATCGACTCCGAGGTCTGTGTGAAGATGGGACAGGCGACTACGGGCGACCAGACCGTCATCGCGCGCCTCAAGCCCGTGGAGAAAGCGTAGTCCGTAGGGAAAAAACGTAGTCCTCTCCCCCACCCCTAGGGCGGCCCACCCTTGGCGTCTGGCCTCCAGATACCTGAGGCGTTGGCTTAGGACGAAGCCTTCCTGCTATAGGATAGGATAAAGCCGGCCTGCTATAGGAATAGGACGAAGCTTTTCTGCTATAGGATTGGAAAAAACTTTCCTGCCATAGGAATAGGAGTAGGATAAAACTTTTCTCCTATATAAGATAGGAGTAGGATTTTTTCTGCTCTATGAGCTAAATGATATGATGAAGCTTTATTGCTTATGATCAAGAAACATATCCCCAACAGCATCACCTGCTGCAACCTCATCTCGGGTTGCATCGCTACCTATTTTGCCTTCCGCCACGACTTCGAATGGGCCCTGGCGTGGATGGTCATAGGAGCCGTCTTCGATTTCTTCGACGGCATGACGGCCCGCCTGCTCCATGTCAGTTCGCCTATCGGCAAGGAACTTGACTCGCTGGCCGACGACATCACCTTCGGACTGGCTCCCTCGGCCATGCTCTTTGCCGAACTGGGCGTGGTGGCCTATCCCTCGGCCCTGGAGCCCCTGCGAGAGGTGCTGCCCTTCGTGGCCTTCGTCATGGCGGCCTTCTCGGCCCTTCGCCTGGCCAAGTTCAATCTCGACGAGCGCCAGTCCCTGGGCTTCATCGGACTGCCCACCCCGGCCAACGCCCTCTTCTGGGGCTCGTTGATGGTGGGTGTGGCTCCCCATTTCGAGTCCTCGCCCCTTTGGGCCGTGGCCATGGTCGTGGGCGTGCTGGTGAGCAGCTACCTGCTCGTGAGCGAGATACCGATGTTTGCCCTCAAGTTCAAGCAATGGGGCTGGAAGGGCAACGAGGTGAAGTATCTCTTCGTCCTCTCCTGCATCCCCATCCTCGCCCTGCTGCGCATCTCGGGCATCGCCGTCATCATCGCCTGGTATGTGCTGCTCTCGGCCATGGTGGCCAAGAAGCCTGCGCCACAGAATCATTAACTCCATCTGCACATTATGATTTTCATCAAATTCATATTCCTACTCTTCGTCCTCGCCTTGGCGGCCATCGCCCTGATAGCCTACAAGTTCTACAAGCAGCTGCATCGCGTGGTACGCAGGTTCCAGCCCGAGGACAACGACTTCCAGGGCCAGCAGGGCTTCCAGGACCAGCAGTCCTCGGCCCGCACCTCGCGCCAGGCCGACGGCAACACGATCGTCGATTCCCGAAGCGAGGAGCAACGCGCCAAGAAGGTCATCAAGGACAACGAGGGGGAATATATCGACTACCAGTAGCCGTCCTCGTCCCGAGGCCATGTGGCAAGCATCCCGATCACGAGCCGGTTTCTCATGTGCCTGTCTTTCCCATCATGGCCCGAGCTTTTTTAGATCATGACTCATCTTTTCTTTTCATGAACCGAACTGCCGAAGATTCCAAACGGGCTTCCTCCCTGCCGCTCCATCAGAAGACGACACGAGAGATAGCTGGCCACACCTGCACGATCTACGTCCAGGAGCAGCCCGCCTTTCTGCTGATCCAACCTGCCGACGCCAACGACCTCAGGGAGATGGACCTGGAGGTGGAGGCCATCGCCCAGGCTACGGGTACGCGCTTCGTCCTCGTGGCCGTCCATATCGCCCGTTGGTTCGACGAGCTGCCGCCCTGGGACGCTCCTCCCGTCTTCGGCAAGCGCCCCTTCGGCCATGGGGCTCCGGTCACGCTCCAGTCTATCCTTGACATCATCGACCATCTGCGCTCCTCGGGCCTCGTCTCCTCTCCCGACTGCCCCACGATCCTCGGGGGCTACTCCCTGGCGGGTCTCTTCGCGCTTTGGGCGGGCTACCAGCATCCGTTTGACGGTATCGTGGCGGCCTCCCCCTCCATCTGGTATCCGCAATGGCTCGCCTATGCGGCCCTCCACACTCCCTTGTCCGCAGCCTTCTACCTCAGTCTGGGCGACCGCGAGGACCGATCCCGCACGCCCATCATGACGACCGTCAGCCAATGCATTCGTCGCCAACACAACCTCCTGATCGCCTCCTCCACTCCCTCCACGCTCGAATGGAACGAGGGCAACCACTTCCAGGACAACGGCTTGCGAACGGCCAAAGGCTTCGCCTGGGTCATCAACAGAATACAGACTCCCTGACGCTTGAGGGAAAACAACTTCTTGGGACAAATCGGCTGGGCAAGAGGGAAAACAACAAATACAACCTTTACAACAATGTACAACCTACACGCTACGCGTGTTTACAATCTTGCTGCAAGGTAAACAACAAAATACAACGCTTCGCCTTGAGCGTGCATCCTTGCTGTCCTGGCGAAACGGTTCCATATCATGGTATCCTTTCTCATCATGGCATAACTTGAACAAGCTCAGTTCTGCTCATGATTTACCGCGAAGCGTTGTTACTTGTTGTAAAGGTTGTTCAAGTTATTTTCCCATGTATCCACGTAGAACTAACATCCATGATATTTCCAAGCATTCAGCCACGTTTTTCGGTCCTCCAAACGAGCCAAATCCCCAAATTCATAGTAAAATTGGCGATTACAATCCCCAAATTATATATAAAATTGGCGATTACAATCCCCAAATTCATAGTAAATTTGGGGAATTGGAAAAATAATAGTACCTTTGCAGCATGACCAAAAGGATCGCAAGATAATGATAAATAGAGAGATAGAAAGCAACATCAGAGACGACTTCGATAGTCGCAAGGCCATAGTCCTGATCGGGGCGCGCCAAGTGGGCAAGACCACCCTGGTGGAGGCTGTTGCCAAGGATTCTGGACGCGTGCTGGCGCTCAACTGCGACAACGTCGATGACCGCATGAGCCTGGAGAACAAGACCTCCACAGAACTACAGAACCTGATAGCAGGATACGACCTCGTGGTGATCGACGAGGCACAACGGGTGGCCAATATCGGACTGACCATCAAGATGATGGTGGACCTGAGGATGGAGAAGCCACAAGTGATCGTCACGGGATCGTCATCGCTGGAATTGGCCGAAGGCATCTACGAGCCAGCCACGGGCCGATGCATCAACTACGAGCTCTTTCCCCTAAGCGTGGGCGAACTGGTCGGCCACACCTCCGCCCGCGAGGAGGCCCGGCTGCTCAACCAGCGGCTCATCTATGGGCTCTATCCCGAGGTGGTGACTCATCCTGCCGACGCCAAGCGCCGCCTCATGTCGCTCGCCGACTCTTACCTCTACAAGGACCTCCTGATGTACAAAGGGGTGAAGAAACCAGAAATACTCCAAAAGTTGCTGCGGGCCCTGGCCTTGCAGGTGGGGAGCGAAGTGTCCTACAACGAGTTGTCCAACCTGCTGGGCATCGACAAGGCGACGGTAGAAAACTATATCGGACTGCTAGAGAAGTGCTACGTCGTCTTCCGCGTGGACTCCTACAGCAGAAATCTGAGAAACGAGATCAAGAAGGGGAAAAAGGTCTATTTCTGGGACAACGGCATCCGCAATGCCGTGATAGCCAACTTCTCCAATCCCGAGATGCGACTGGACATGGGGATGCTTTGGGAAAACTTCATCATCAGCGAGCGACGCAAGCTCCATAGCTATGCGGCAGACTACGCGAAACTGTATTTTTGGCGCACGCACACGCAAAACGAGATAGACCTCGTCGAGGAGTGTGACGGCAGGCTCACGGCCTTCGAGATGAAATGGAACGGCAAGACGAAAGCCAAGATGCCATCGGCCTTCGCCACAACCTATCCTGAGACGGCCTTCCATGTCGTCACCCCCGACAACTACATGGACTTCATGGTCTAAGGAGCCTTTTCGCGCGGGCCAACTTGGTCATATCAAGAAAATTGCGTAACTTTGCACCCTTGTAGCAAAACGAAGATTCAAAGAAAGAACAAAATAAGGTTTAAGACATAATATGATAACGCTCAACAATCTTGCCATCCAGTTTGGCAAGCGAGTACTTTACAAAGACGTAAACATCAAGTTCACGCGCGGCAACATCTATGGCGTCATTGGCGCCAACGGAGCCGGCAAGTCCACCCTTCTTCGCGCCATTTCCGGCGACCTGGAGCCCAACAAGGGTACCGTGGAGCTGGGTCCTGGCGAGCGCCTCTCGGTCCTGGAGCAGGACCACTTCAAGTATGACGCCTATCGCGTGCTCGACACGGTCCTCATGGGCCACGCCCCGCTCTGGGAGAACATGAAGGAGCGCGAGGCCCTCTATGCCAAGCCCGAGATGACGGAGGAGGACGGCAACCGTGCTGCCGACCTGGAGCTGAAGTTTGCCGAGATGAACGGCTGGGAGGCCGAGAGCGAGGCTGCCCAGCTGCTGCAGCACCTGGGTATCGCCGAGGGCCTGCACGAGAAGCTGACGGGCGAGCTCAGCAACAACGAGAAGGTGCGCGTGATGCTCGCCAAGGCCCTCTTCGGCAAGCCCGACAACCTGCTGCTCGACGAGCCCACCAACGACCTCGACCTCGAGACCGTGGAGTGGCTGGAGGACTACCTGGGCGAGATCGACGAGAATCAGACCGTCCTCGTCGTCAGCCACGACCGCCACTTCCTCGACGCCGTGAGCACCCAGACCATCGACATCGACTTTGGCAAGGTGACGGTCTTCGCCGGCAACTACTCCTTCTGGTACGAGTCGAGCCAGCTCGCCCTGCGCCAGCAGCAGAACCAGCGCATGAAGGCCGACGAGAAGCGCAAGCAGCTGGAGGAGTTTATCCGCCGATTCTCGGCCAACGTGGCCAAGAGCAAGCAGACCACCTCGCGCAAAAAAATGCTCGAGAAGCTCAACGTCGAGGAGATCCGTCCCTCCAGCCGCAAGTATCCGGGCATCATCTTCCAGATGGAGCGCGAGCCGGGCAACCAGATTCTCATGGTCGAGGACCTCAAGGCGGTCGATACCGACGGCACGGTCCTCTTCGACCACGTCAGCTTCAACATCGAGAAGGGACAGAAGGTGGTCTTCATCTCCCACAACCCCAAGGCCATGACGGCCCTCTTCGAGATCATCAACGGCAACCGCGAGCCGGATGGCGGCACCTACAAGTGGGGCGTCACCATCACCACGGCCTACCTGCCCCTGGACAACACGAAGTTCTTCGAGAGCGACAAGAACCTCGTCGACTGGCTCTCGCAGTACGGCCCGGGCAACGAGGTGGCGATGAAGGCCTACCTCGGACGCATGCTCTTCCGCCAGGAGGAGGTGGAGAAGAAGGTCAACGTGCTCTCGGGAGGCGAGAAGATGCGTTGCATGATCGCGCGCATGCAGCTGCAGAACGCCAACTGCCTGATCCTCGACACGCCGACCAACCACCTCGACCTCGAGAGCATCCAGGCCTTCAACAACAACCTCGTACAGTTCAAGGGCAACATCCTTTTCAGTTCCCACGACTTGGAGTTTATCGGTACCGTGGCCGGCCGCGTCATCGAGCTCACGCCCCGTGGCACCATCGACAAGCTCACGACCTACGACGAGTATATCCACAACGAGCAGATCCGCGAGCATCGCGTCGAGATGTATAAGTAAGGAGCATCAGGCCGGGATGTGTAAGCAAAAAGGAGCATCAGGCCGACATGTATAAGCAAGGACAGGAGACCCGTCGCGCGCCCGGGTGGACTTCGCAACCCGAAGCACACACCCGTCCGGCCAAAAGGGCGGGCGCCCCTGCCTTGGCACAATATTTGCTATGCGTCTTTAAAAAAAAGCTAAGAACAAAATGAGTAAAGAGAAGAACATAAAGGTCGAGGGCGAGACCCCCGAGACCAGCCACAACGAGGCAGAAGACGTGCGTGTGGCCGAAGGCGCACAGGATGGCGCTCAGGAAGGCGCTCAGGCTGAACAGGCCGAAGAGGCCGAAACGGCTGAGAAGGCCAACGAGCCCGAGCTCACTCCCGAGGAGAAGGCGAAGGCCGAGGCCGTGGAGTGGAAGGACAAGTACATCCGCCTCTTCGCCGAGTTTGACAACTACAAGAAGCGTACCATGAAGGAGAAGGCCGAACTGATCCTCAATGGCGGCGAGAAGACGATTACGGCCCTGTTGCCCGTGCTCGACGACTTCGAGCGCGCCCTGGCCGACAAGGGCGAGGACGCCACGGCCGTGCGCGAGGGCTTCCAGCTCATCATGAAGAAACTGGAGAAGATCCTCGAGGGCCTTGGCGTGCGCCCCATCGACACCAAGGACAAGGACTTCGACGTCGATTTCCACGAGGCCATCGCCATGGTGCCTGCCGGCGACGACCAGAAGGGCAAGGTCATCGACTGCGTGCAGACGGGCTATACGCTCAACGACAAAGTGATCCGCCACGCCAAGGTGGCCGTAGGACAATAATATAGCGACAATATGGCAGCAAAGAGAGACTACTACGAGGTACTGGGCCTCACCAAGGACGCCACGGAGGCCGACATCAAGAAGGCCTACCGCAAGCTCGCCATCAAGTATCATCCCGACCGCAACCCGGGCGACACGACGGCCGAGGAGAAATTCAAGGAGGCCGCCGAGGCCTACGACGTGCTCCACGACCCGCAGAAGCGCCAGCAGTACGACCAGTTTGGCTTCGACGCCCCTGGCGGCTTCGGCGGCGGCAGTCCGTTTGGCGGCGCGGGCGGCTTCTCGATGGACGACATCTTCTCCATGTTTGGCGACGTCTTCGGCGGCCATGGCGGCTTCGGAGGCTTCGGAGGCCGTGGTGGCGGACGCCAGGCCCCGCGCTATCGTGGATCGGACCTGCGGCTGAAGGTGCGCCTGTCGCTCCAGGAGGTGGCCACGGGCGTGACCAAGAAGTTCAAGCTCCGCAAGGACGTGGTCTGCCCCCATTGCCACGGCACGGGTGCCGAGGGTGGCAGCGCCCCCGAGACCTGCCCCAACTGCCACGGCAGCGGCATGGAGATCCGCACCCAGCAGAGCATCTTCGGCATGATGCAGACCCAGACCACGTGCCACGTCTGTGGCGGCGAGGGCAAGGTCATCAAGAACAAGTGCAAGGAGTGTGACGGATCGGGTGTCGTCAAGGGCGAGGAGGTCGTCGAGATCCACATCCCCGCGGGTGTGGCCGAGGGCATGGTCGTCAACGTGCCGGGCAAAGGCAACATGGGCAAGCACAACGGCATCGCGGGCGACATCCAGGTCTATGTCGAGGAGGAGGCCAACGACACCTTCGTGCGCGACGGTCAGGACGTGGTTTACAATCTCCTGCTCGACATCCCCACGGCCACGCTCGGAGGCGAGGTGGACATACCGACCATCGACGGGTCGAGCGTGAAGATCAAGATCGAGCCGGGCACGCAGCCAGGCAAGACGCTCCGCCTCCGCGGCAAGGGTCTGCCGGCCGTCCAGGGCTATGGCAACGGCACGGGCGACCTCATCATCCAGGTGAGCGTCTTCATCCCCAAGACCCTCAACAAGGGGGAGCGCAAGGCCATGGAGAGCTTCCGCGAGAGCGAAAACTTCACGGGCGACCCTCATACCAAGCGGTCGATCATCGAGCATTTCAAGAAACTCTTCAGATAAACCGAAACGAATTCAAGAGGCGCCTCGTGTCTTTCTCACGGGGCGCTTCGTTTTTTTTCTCATAGCGCTTTGAAGAAGTTTTTACAAGAATTGCTTTGGACAAATTTTGACCTGTACGGTTGAAATTACCCAATACGCCCTAAAAGGGCAGAAGCGCATAGCCCAGGGCGTCGCCCTGGGTAATTATGAACGCCAATCTGTCGCCCTGTAAGGGCAAAAGCTTTAAAGAACAGGCTATAAACAAATCTTTTGCCCTTACAGGGCGTCTTGTTGATTGCCATTATACCCAGGGCGATGCCCTGGGCTAAGGACTGTTGGGCTTTCAGCCCGTTTCAACCGTACAGTTCGACAAGTTTTTGCAAGTATTGCTTCGGTCAAGCGCACATCAACCAACAACGTTCTTCGCATAAGCACGCAACAATGAACTACAAGGAGACAGTAGAATATCTTTTCAACAGTACCCCCGTCTTCGAGCACGTGGGCGCCACGGCCTACAAGGACGGCCTGGACAACTCCCACGCCCTCGACGCCCATTTCGGCCATCCCCACACGCGCTACCAGACCATCCACGTGGCGGGCACCAACGGCAAGGGTTCCTCTTCCCACACCCTCGCCTCCATCCTCCAGGCCGACGGCCACAGGGTGGGCCTCTACACGAGTCCTCATCTCGTGGACTTCCGCGAACGCATCCGCGTCAACGGCGTGATGATGCCCGAGGAGTATGTGGTCGATTTCGTGCGGGAGGAGCGTAGTTTCTTCGAGCCGCTCCACCCCTCGTTCTTCGAACTCACCACGGCCCTGGCCTTCAAGTATTTTGCCGAGCAGGAAGTGGACATCGCGGTCGTCGAGGTGGGCTTGGGCGGCCGCCTCGACTGCACGAACATCATCACGCCCCAGCTCTCGATCATCACGAATATCTCCGTGGACCACACGCAGTTTCTCGGCCACACGCTCCCCGAGATAGCCCACGAGAAGGCGGGCATCATCAAGCCCCACGTGCCGGTCGTCGTAGGCGAGGCCGTGGCCGAGACGCGCCCCGTCTTCGAGGCGAAGGCGCACGCATGCGAGAGCCCGATCTTCTTTGCTGAGGACCGTCCCGAGGTCCTTGCGGCCCACGACACGCCCGAGGGTCGCGAGTATGAGACGCGGTCCTTTGGCACGCTCCTGGGCGACCTGCGTGGCGACTACCAGACGCGCAACGCCAACACCATCCTCGCGTCCGTCTCCCAGCTCCTCTCGCGTGGCACGATCCGCCACCCCGAGAGCATCGGCGAGGGCTTCCGCTCGGTCTGCCGACGCACGGGACTGATGGGTCGCTGGCAACCGCTCCCGGGCCATCCCCATGCCGTCTGCGACACGGGCCACAACGTGGCGGGATGGCAGATGCTGGCTCCCCAGATCATGGCCCAGCCGGCCCGCAAGCGCCGCCTCGTCTTCGGCATGGTGGACGACAAGGACCTCGCCCACGTCATGGAGCTCCTGCCCCGCGACGCCACCTACTACTGGACGCAACCCTCCACCCACAGGGCCTTCCCTGCCGAGAAAGTGGCGGAATGCGGACGGGCCCACGGTCTCCACGGCACCCTCCATCCCTCCGTCACCGAAGCCTACCGCGCGGCCCTGGCCGACGCCGCCCCCGACGACTTCATCTTCGTGGGTGGCTCCAGCTATGTCGTGGCCGACCTGCTGGCCAGCCTCCAGGAGAAAGCATAACTGCCTGCTGCTGACGAGAAACACAACAAGAACGCTTCGCCTTGGGTGCGCATTCCTTTATGTCCACGTAGATTCAGCAGGAAACGCGTCCGAAGCGAAGCGTTGTTCTTTGTTGTTTCCCTTACAGCAACCCTTGGTCTGCATGGGCCTCGAAGAGGCGATGTCCTGGCGAAGCGTTGTTACTTGTTGTAAAAGTTGTTCAAGTTGTTTTCCCATGTGTCCACGTAGATTCAGCAGGCGAAAATGTCGGAGACTTGTCGGAGACAAAACTTACCGCTACTATGGTGTATGGAAAAAGCGCGGCTTGTCGATAATCGGCAGGCCGCGCTTTTGGGTTTCGCCCCCTCGTTCAGGAGGGGGATGGATGCGTCATGGGGGGATTAGCCCGTGATCTCGTCTTTGAGATAGTACGGACTGTTCACGTCCTCGGTTTCCTCCTCATAGATGTCCATGCGATACTCCTTGTTGACCTCGGGGTCCCACTTCATGCCAGGGGCCGAAGCCGCGAGGAGGCTGTTGGCAGAACTGCATTTCACGACCGTGATGGCCGGGGCCACATATTTTTTCTTACTCATAAACTGATTCTGCTGATTGTTGTTTTGATGCTTGTCTTTTATTACTTCACTACCATCTTCTTGCCGTTGACGATATAGACGCCCGGCTGCACACCCTGCAGACTGCTGAGGCGCTGGCCCTGGAGATTGAAGATCTTGAGCTCGCCCTGCTGCTCGGCAGAGGGAGCGGTCTCCACGCCCGTGAGCTCGCCCTGACCGAAGCCGAGGGTGGTCTGGCTCTGGCTGGCCGAGGCCCAGGTCGGGGTGAGCCAGCAGCGATAGCCCTTCATGTAGTGTTCTTTCTTCAGATGGTAGAGGTTGCCCGCGTTCCAGCCGTAGTCGCCAATGGCGAGGGACTGATGATTGTCGTAGCCGCCCTTGAAGAGGAGGCTCTCAAGGCCCTGTTTGTTGGTGATGGATGTGCTGAATTTAAAGTCCTCGGTCGAGGGCATGCCCATCGTCTCGTCGTAGGTGAAGCTGACGCCTACGCCCTCGGGCGTTTTGGTCACCTTGTAGATCTCGCCCGTGATCTCGCCTGCATCTGTCGTGGATTCTTTTTGGTTCTTATAGCTTGTGACGAATTCGCCATCCACCCAGATGATATAGGGCTTGTGGGCCTGGAGATAGATGTTCTTGCCTTCGACGAACCTCTCCTCTACCGGCTTGAATCCGATGACGAGGTTCTGATTGTCCTGATAGACCTCGCTGGCCTCGGAGAGCTTGGCCGTAGCGCCAAAGGCTTCCTCAAACTGCGCCTTGCTGAGGTTGACGGGCAAGATGACGGAGTTCCAATTACCGGGGACGAACGTGCGCTTGAAGTACATCGTCAGATTGTCCTTGTATCTCTTCCCGCTCTTGTCGGAGATGTGTACGTTCTCGTCGAAGACGATATCGTGCTTGCAGTCCTCGCTCGGCATTTCCGTGTCGGGCGTGCCGTCGCCATCTGCGTCGTTGCGCAGCAGGATGCCATAGACCTTCAGACCGTCGGCTACCTTCACGGCTGCGCCCTGGGTGATGCTCACCTCGTCGTAGTCCTGGGTCGGGGTGAGGACGACGAAGCCCTTGTCGCCACGGGTGATGAGGTTGGCGCCGAGGATACTCCAGTCGCTAAAGGTCTCCACCTCGTCGGAATCGTCCGTCTTCTGAGAATCCTCAGATCCCTGCTCGTCCGCCTTGTATGCCTTGGCTGGACCGGCAGCTGCTTCTTTCTTCTTATAGGTCTTGACGACGATGCCGCTTCCCAGATCTACACCCACGCCCAAAGCAGCCTGATTGACCACCACGACGAGCTGCTTGTTGCGCGTGGCCGTGACGCCCAGCTTCACGGCAAGTATGGAACCCTCTCCTGCTCCCACGCCCATCGGGAACGTCGTGCAGGTCTCGAGCGAACCGTCGATACAGTTGGTGAGGTCCTTCATGCCATTGCCTGCTTTCAGCACACCTGCCGACTGGGTGCGGTCGGCATTGATGCTGGCGCCATTGTTGTCGAAGGAAACGATCTCGGCTCCCTCGGTCGGGTCGTCGAGGATGGCATTCTCGTCGGCCGTATAGGCGTAGTAGATGTTCATGACGCTGAGGTTGGCACCCAGCAGGCCATCGGAGTAGAGACGGATCTCGTCAAACTTCGTGCCCTCGGGCACTTTGATGGAATATCTCAGCTTGTGGGTGTCCTCGCTACCGATCAGCTTGGCCGCAATGGCTGCCGTATTGATTTGGTGGCCCACCTCTTTGCCTTGATAGTAAATTTTCACGTTCATCAGTTTGAGGACGTCAGCCGTGAGGGCGCTACCCTTGGCCGTCACGACAAAACCAGCCTGGATGGCCTTGCTGCCGTCTGAGATCATTCCCTCCGTCTTCTTGACGCTGCAGAGGTAGGATTCGCCGATAGATACGCCACCAAAATAAGAGGCGAAGCTATTGAGTTTGGAGGAAATAATGTTGGCCGAGTTCTTGACGATGGAGAGGATATTGAGGCCGAAACTGCTGCCATGGCCCAGCTCGTAGGCGGGCTTGGCGGGATCGGTATTGACGAGGGCCATCTCCTTCTTCTCTACCGGCTGGTTGTTTCCACCATAATTGATAGTGATCTGCTGAGAGCAGCCGTCCGTATTCGTCAACTTCATGACGACCGTCGCCTTGGCGCCATTACCCTCCAAATAGGCTTTTGACTTGCTGAAATCGAGGGTATAGTTGGCCGCGTCAAACGTCACATTATTGTCGGTAGAGCTGACCATCTCCCAAGAGGCCTTGGGATAGTTTTTCTTGTCCCAGTTGAGCACATACTTCTCCTCGCAGCTGCAAATGTCGAGAGTGGCGGTCGGGCTCATGGTGCATTGGTGGCCGGCCGTGGTGGGCTCGGGTATGACAAAAGCATACTTGACTTTTACTCCATTCGCCACCTCTACTCCAATGGTTCTCATTTTGACACCCGAGAATTCGCAGGGAGCCTTGATAGACACCTTCTTGCCTTCTGCTCCCACACCAATAGAGAGGATGGTCGTTTCAACAGCTTTGCTATAGACTTCGTTTCCCTTTTTGTCCAACAAATAAATCTTAGGAGTCACTCCGGCACCAATCAAAGCGCCATCGCTATACACAAAACCCACTTCGGTTCCAGCAGGAAAAACCTCGCTGGAGGTATTTGTTTTCTTAGCTAAAACTTGCGCATAACCGAGGGAGACACCCAGCTGTGCCACAGCAGATATGCCCACACCATTATCCAAATTTTCATCTGTAAGGTTCTGCTGGTTAAAATAATCAGTTGACTTTGGCGTCAATCGGATAGATTCATCATACGCCTGAATACGTTTGTCCGTCAACGAATACTCAGCATCTCCCACGAAGGCATAGTATATTTTCAGCCCTTTCAGTACATTCAACTGAATGCCGTCCTGGCCGATGAGGGCTATCTCGTCATAGTCCTCCGTAGGCTGCTCTGCCGCGACAATATCGACCGCATTGCTGCCCAAGTCCACGTTGCCTACGGAAAGTCCGAGGACCGTGAAGCCGAGTTGCTCCACAGGAGAGGTTTTTAGTTCCTTGCCGTCTTTGTAAAAGCGAATGCGATAGTTGCTTTTGAGCACATCCAGTTTCAGCAGACTTGACTCGCCCGAAATCTTGAAGCCAGCCTTGGTATCCTTGTCGAAATAGTGCTTCATGTCCTTGACGGCCACGATGGGCGATCCGGCAAGGAGCGTGACGTCTGCCACGCCAGGCAGGTCGCAATAGTTGTCAAGGTTTTCATCACACAGGTTGGAGAGGTTCTTGACGCCCGTTCCGACGGCCACGCCATCGGGGAAGCGGCTGACCATACAATTATGGCCTACGAGGGCCATACGGGTCTTCAAGACTTGGCGGGAGTCAGTAGGTTTTACCCCCCCCCGATCATAATACGTGTTTGCCTGACCTACCGCCCGAAGTGGTAGCAGCAAAACGAGAGCGGCCAAAATCATGGCTGCCTTGTGAATTTTTAACTTCATCATGCGTTAGAAAATTGTATAATAAGTTATCTCTATTGTTGATCACTTGCCCAAAGAGATTCGGCCCATTCCGACCGATGTCGGAAAGTTATAGAGAAAATGGCATTTTGGACGCCCTACGGTTCGGGTATGGTTTGGGAAGGGGGCCACAAGCATTCTTCTATGTACCGATTCACACTCATTCCACAGACGTGAACGATGTTATCTTAAATTACGGGTGCAAAGTTACTAACAATATTTGGAATAACAACAAATTATTGAGTACTTTTTTCAAATTCAGAAATGGCAAAAAACTCCCCTATCGTGCTTGTAACGGCCTAATGGATAGAGAAATGGGGGATGAGAGCAAAATCAAGTAATCGAACAAAGCAAGGCCTTAGGATGTAACGTATTATGATACTAAAAGAAAAATACAAGAGTAAGAAGACACAGGAAAAATCGAACAAGAAAAAAAGAAAAACAAAGAGTAGGTTGCAAAAAGAAAAGCAAGAATAGCAAATAAGAAAAAAAGAACAAAACCGCATGGCTGATAATGTAAAATGGACAAAACACAAGAGCACTATGAAAAAGATACAAAACTAAATACAGATCAGCCACCCCTCTTCATACCATTTTTCTCGATTTTGTACCGCAATATTTTTTTGTTTCCTCCGATAGTTTTATTTGCAGCACCATGGGTTGTGTAGTCGAAAATGCCGCCTTACTGAATATGGTTTTCCTCTATGTCCTCGTATCGTCCGCAGGGAAATGTCTGAGGCGAGCCTACCACGCGGTCACGGGATTTCCTCTCAAGGCAAAGGGAAAACTATATGCGAGTTTATGGGTTTTCCTTTGGCCGCATGCGTGGGGAATCGTACTTTTGCAGCAGAAAACGAGTAATAACCCTCAAAAGAAAGTCTGGATTATGAAACGTATTTTTTTAGCAACCGTAGCCGCCCTCGTCATGACCGTCTCCGCCTCGGCCCAGCGACTGGCCGACGTGCGAGCGGAAGCCACCATCATTACCGACAAGATGATAGCCGAACTGGGTATCGGACCGGGCTACCGCAACAGCATCCTCAACATCAACCTCGCCTACCTTAATAGCATCAACAGCTATCGCGACATCGACTCCTACGGCTGGGAGCGCCGCAACCGCGAGATACGCCGATACCTCTCGCCCGGACAATGGCGCAAATACTGCAACACATACTACTTCTACCGCCCCATCGGCTGGCAAGACCGCGCCTACGTCCACCATATATATAGGAGATATCCCGCCTGCCGACCGGGCTACCACCATCGCCCCCGCTACGACCGAGGCCACGGCCACCATCGCCCCCGCTTCGACAAGCATCATGGCCGTCCGGGAAAGCACGACCGAGGCTATGGACGTCCGGGAAAGCACGACAAGCACGACAAGCACGGCAAGCATCACAAGCACGACAAGCACGATCGCGACTAACCTCCCCTGTCCCATATAGACCCCCAATCTATATTCCCCTATCTGTAAATGATCAGCCCCCGAGCGATATAGGACCTTCCCAAGAAGTCTCCCATATCGCTTTTCTCTTGCCTCCCAAGGCGCGAGGAGGAGCGAGGCATGAGAGGACCATATCGGCCTATTTGAATATTGGAATACTGGAATATTGGAACATTGGAATACTGGGATATTGGGATATTGGAATGTCGGTCAATTGGAATACTGGGATTTTGAATTACTGGAATACTGGGATACTGGAAATATTGGAATAACGCATTCGATAGTCATGCGCAGAACCGAACTCGATCAAGTTATGCCATGGCGGGAAAGGGTACAATAATAATGGCGGGAAAGGGTACAATAATAATGGAACCTATAAGTATAGGCCCCAAAGCAATGCTCTGGGGCCTACATTTACAACCTGTTTCGGAAACATCTGCCACAATGATACTTGAATATGATCATCTTTTCTTTCTCTTCATAGGAGGTCTCTTTGCCATTGCGTATCAGAATCTCTCTGCATGCTCAGCATTTGAGTCGGGAAGATTTTCAAAATCCACGAAAGTACCCAAAGGGCAAATCTTCTCACAACCATCTTTCTCCTACATCTGGTAAGTCTGGTATGCTCTCATGAACCTCCTCCGGTTCGTCATGCTCCTTGAATTCTGTGGCGATACTAGCCCGCTCTTTTTCGGTCAACGATTCAACATAACCCTTGCCATAGACATCATCCAAGGTATAGTCCGTGTTATGCCTGTAGTTGTACTCCGCCAATGAGACGGTCTGATTGTTCTCGTCCAACACGCAATCTTTCTTCATATACTTTTTCATCTTTTTGGGCAGCGGTCTTGGACGGTTTCTATAATACAGATTGATGCAGCCATGATACGCTGTGGCAAATAGCATAATAGGAGCTGCCAATGGGCTAAATAGGACGATGAGCAGATGCTCCCAAAAGGTAGTCTTTTGCTTCATCATTCTGCGATAAGCCACTTGTCCGTTTATATGTGCAAGCACATATACCAAAACGCAACAGACGATCCAGTAAAGTGCAACGATTATCCAAATATTCATGATTTTCACAATTTATACGGTTCTCACTTCTATTAATTCACACCATCTATCCTTGACATCTCTGAGATTCTCTGTCCAAAGTGAGAGAATGGCAACGTTTTGCTATATCTCCAGGAATGGGACACATACAGGCTGCAATGGCACATGGCGTAGCGCCTAACATTTTTACCTTTTCCATACTTTTAAAAAATCATTTTTTAGGACATATCATAGCCCTAATACCATTCATTATTTTCCCCAAAAAGGTCTTTGGCCTTTCGGGGCCTTCTGCCGTTTCGTTGTCTTCTGAAGATACTTGCTCCTGGCCGGCCTCCTGCCAATCCTTACCTTCCGCTTCCTGGCTATCGCTGGGAGAAGCAGTATCGCCAATCTTGTCCCGAGCAGTTTCTGGCTCTTTCTCTGACTCTTCTTCCGACTCAAAATAGTCAAAGCGCTTATCCTTTATAATACTTTTACCGTGAGTTGCCAGCCTGTCAAAGAACCTTTTCCTACTAACGCGCTCTTGTGCAAACATCCTGGCTGCACCTTCGGGGGAATATTGGTAACGCATTCTGCTACCAATCCCCATGTCATCGGCAACGGCATCCACGTCCTGATTTGTGCCGATATAAGCGAAGACCCAGCCTTTCTCTTTCAGCTCTGCTACAAGTCTCTTGATACCATGCCCGCTATATTCTCTTGAAGCATTCTCGTAGCCATCAGTAATGATTGTCACCAAAACGACATCATCATCACCAACGTGCTTTTTGAGTTTGTTCAGAGATTCTCCCATCGCATCATACAACGGGGTGCAACTGTTCGGCATATAGTCGGTCCACTTGATATCCTTGTCGGAGCTTACCGCTTGGCGATCAAAGACAGTTCTGATCTTTGCGCTGTTGAAAGTCACGAACGAGATAAAATGCTGCTGTCCCGGATGTTCTTTTTGAGCCTTTCCGATGGTCTGGAAGACTTCGTTGAGTCCGCTTATCGCCTGTCCTGCAATACTTGACATCGAGCCGCTCTCGTCGAGAATGATCAGATTGAAAACGCGCTGGACATGGTTGTCCTTTGGAGCAGTCTTATGCTTTGATTTTGTGATAGTCTTTTTCATATTCGAACGGATTATGTTAAAAGCCCATGGCATCCATCATTGCATCGTATTCCAACGGATTGCTTGGCATATCACCATACATACCGTCGGTCAGAGCATCCCAAGCATCTTCTTCGGTCCACTCGTAGCCTTGATCGAAAGAGTATTCCCGATCGTACTCCTCGTTGTAATTCTTGTCCTCGAACTCATTTTCCGGACAAATGTCATCAAATCTTTCCATAATTGCTTTTTTTAAAATGTTAATTACTTATCGTAAGTTTTACGCAATGAAATTTTGGTTATAGGCAACAGAACTGACTCTGTTTTCACGAGAGTCAATGCGTGACGGGTACACATTGAAAACTGGCGCCTTTTAAACCTCTCCGGATAAGAGAGGTCCACGCAGATCTATGATTAGAATTCCAGTCTCATGCCAATCTTTTTTGCGGCAGCATACGCCTCTTCGTCAAAAGTATATAACTTGGGCGAACGATAGGGGTTGCCTGTCAGCTTTTTGCCTGTTTCCCTGATATAGCCGAGCTTCAGCATTTTCTTGGGGAAATTCCTTCTGTCTCGCAAGTTTTTGTCTTCCTCGGAAGGATCCAATATGGCAATATATATATTCTGCAATTGAGGCATGGTGAATTCCTTGTCGAGCAGGTGGAATCCGATTGGTTCGAAGTGAATCCTTTCACGCAGCTTTTCTACTGCATCTTGAATGATCTGAGCATGGTCGAATGCTATCTTCAGTTCAGGCAGAACATCGACCGGGAACCATCTGGCTTCGACGGCATCATCGCCTCCTTTGATTTCGTACTTTTCTTTTTTTACAAGTGCGTAGTAGGCGACGGTGATGACGAATTCACGGGGATCTCTTCCGCGTGCGGAATATGTTTTCAGTTGTTCTATAAACTCCGGCCTAATGCCGCTTTCGTTATTGAACAATTTCATGGACGACTCTTCAAACAACTCTCTGTGAACGCATTCATCAGTCGTTTCCTCCTTTTGGAGAAAACCGCCTGGGAGAGCCCAATAACCTTCGAAAGCAGGCGCCTCGCCAGGCTTGGCATTACCCCTCCTGATCAGGAGCACCTGGAGCGATCGGTCTTCTTTGTCGAATCCGAACACCACGGCATCTGTGGTCACCGCAGGATGCCAGAAGGGAGATTCCCATTTCTTGGTTATTTCGTTGAATTTCATATCGTCTATACTAAATAGTTTCACTTCATGATACCCTTTCTCGCCATGGCAGAACTTGAGCGAGCTCTGTTCTGCGCATGGCTTATCGAAAGCGTTCCATTTCACGCCGCAAAGTTAAACATTCTATTTTTCTCTTGCAAATTTTATTGCGTAAATTTTACGCTAAGACCTCTCTTTTTGTAAATAGCGCGCCCCCGAAAGGGCATTCTTTCCTTTACGTCCGCGCTTCGTCTGCAAGAAAGCCGACACGCCCCCTCGGCCGAAAAGCTAAAAAAAGCGGGCGGGAGAAGGATTTCCCCGGAATGTTTGCACAGACGGGAAAAAACGCGTATTTTTGCATGCGAGATAAATATAAGCGGAATATAAGACAAGACCCAAAATCGGGCATAACTTATAGCACAATATAAATTAAAGAAAAGCCTCATGACGGACTATTACGAGTATGCGATCCCCCAACTGGTGAAGCTCCTTGGCGCCCGCTTCAAGGACTACCGCCTGCGCAGCAACATGACGCAGAAGGAGGTCTCGGAACAATCGGGCCTCACGGTCACGACCATCCACAAGTTTGAGAGCGGCGCCGCGGACAACATCTCGCTCGCCACGTTTCTCCTGCTGCTGAAGGCGATAGGAGAGATCGAGGCCCTGGAGGACCTGCTGCCGGAGCTGCCGCCCTCGCCCTACCTGATCAGGAAGGAAAAGAAAGTGCAACGCATCAGACATAAGAAGCCACGGACCACTTGACCGACGAGCAACTGCGCTCGCTGGTCGAGACCTTCTTCCTCAGCTGACAGGCTTTTTCTGATTTTCAGAGGGAATCCTATATTCCGAGGAATCCATGCCGTTTGGCAAAGGCCGTAGGACCGTCCGTGCGCAAGGGGGCATAAACAAAAAACGCCTCGCACGATTTGAGCATTGTAAAGAGGCTTGGCGAGGACTGACGATGCAAAGGCAAGAATAGTCTTTGGCTTTCCAAACTTTTCCCCAAGAAAAATCGCGCAAGAGCAGTTTTTGGGGGGAATATCAACGGGCGCAACTGGCCGCAGGCCGAGCGTTGGAGCGACGGAGGAGCAGGAGACTCAGGGCAAGATTTGGCGGCAGGGGGGGCGCTTGGCTACGTCATCCGTTTACCCGTCTCGGCCCGCCCGACCGCGCTCGACCTCGGCCTGCAGCCGCCTCTCCATAGCGTCGCGACGAGGACTGCCCTTCTCGCCCCACACCTCATCGACAACTGCCGACAAGGGGGTCAGATGAACTTGACTCATGTCCTTTACTTCTTTGTCCTTCCGATTCATATCTTTTGCTTCCACATCTATTGCTTCCATCGCTTTACAGTCCCTCCACATTCCTCTTACACCTTATTTATATAGTCCATCGGCCCCGCCCTTTCCCTTGCTCCTCCTATCCGAGTAGACCTGGCGCAAGCGGAAGGCTTATGGACCTCCAGGCGCAAAGGTAAGCATTCCCATCCATACGACCTAAGAAAAAAGCGAGTTTCCGCCTCTGCTCCACGGGCGGCGCAAGGCACATTTCGCAGGCTGCCCCACCCCGCCCCGACAAGCGGGGCAAACTATTTGCGCATATTTCTGGTTCATCCGGAATATGGGGTGGTAGAATACAAGAAGGGGGCTTTCTAATGATAAACGCAAGCATTAATCATTCCAAATATCGGATGAGCCATATTTCTTCGGGAAAAAGGATGGAGATTGGGAAAAAAGTAGTAAATTTGTGGGAAACATAATGACACGCCTATGAGCAAAAAGACAACGACTGGGCACAAGAGACGAATCCATAGCGCCCCACACGGCCACACGCCCCTGCAGGACTGGCGGCTCGGCAGGACCCCCGCGCCACGCAGGCGGAGGATGAGCAACTACGCCATCAACCTCGCCTTTCTCGAGACCTACGCCCGGGAGAACGGCTACGCCCTCAGCCCCCAGCAACTGGCCTCGATGGCGCGCAGCTTCACGCGATGGGAGGTCCGAAACGTCTTTTGCCACAAGAACGGCTACGAGGACTTCCGCGACCAGGTCATCTGCCTCGACTACGACGAGCTGCTGGAAATGTATGTGGAGGAGACCGTCCACCCCGCGGTCAGGCCCCCATGGCAAAGCCCTGGCAACTACGCCTACTTCCAAAGCGAGGTGATGGGGCAGATGGCGTAGGGCGGCGAGGCAGGGAGAGAGGGATTCTCGCTCTCTTGGTTTCGCGGCCACGGCCTCATCGCTCCGTCCGAGACGAGAAGACGGGTGGAGACGACCCGCTCTTCACGAGAGCATGGCGTAGCTTGGAATGGATTTCAACAACGAGCAACAGTTTATTAATCAACAATCTACCAAAAATTAAAGAAAGAAAAAAATATTATGGCACGATTTGCGACATACAGCATCAAATATCGCAGGGAACCGGGGTGCTACGATTGGCAGGACAGGCAGCAGCACCTCGCGGACCTCTTCGCTCCGGAGAGCGCAATGTCCTTTGGCGAAGGAAAACCCTCTGATGAACAAAAGGCGAAGGGGCAGACACACGCAAGGAAATTCAACCATCGCGTCCATCACCTCAAGTGCAACCCCAACATCATCGTGCTGCAACTGGCCAACTCCATCGATGTCGCCATGGAGAACCAGTTTGAGACGGTGAACAGGAGGGACGAGCCCTCGGAATTCGTCATCATCGACAACCGAAAGGGCATCCGTACCGTGGCCATACAAAACCGCAAAAAGGCTTTCAGCGCGCCACGCAAGGTGGCAGACATCCTGCAGCAAGAGATCAGCACGCGCCTCTACAAGGAGCATTGCTACACGATAGAGATCATGCCCGAGTATTATCCCGAGGACCTCTACAAGTTGTGGGAGATGAGGCAAAGGGACATACAACTCTTGCGCTTTTCCTCTCCCCAAAAGATGGAGGAGAAGGAAGTCATCCAGAAAGCGGAGGAAATGCAAAAGCTATGCCCTGAGCGCTACAACGCCACGTTCATGAGCCAGCTGCTGTCCATTGCCCTCATGGCACGGAAGGCCAACTACGACATGAAGTTTGACATCTCGCCGCTGGACAAGAAGTGCATGCTCTTCGTGGATCAGAACTCCACGTACATGCAAAACCTCGTCACCATGGCGAGGGCCTCGGGAGAGCCCGTGGAGATCGTGACCAAAGACGGCAGCACGTTTCGATGCTTTGTGGATACCGAGGACGAAAACACGGACAAGATCGTGCACCACGAGCTCGACCAGTCGCTGCTGGAGATGTTCTTCAAGGGCAAGCGGAAGGACGGCGAAAAGGCCGGGCCCGAGGATATAGACAAGGCCGAGGCGAAGGTGGTGGAAATGCTCAACGCCATCAAGAAAACCGAGGAGGACACGAAGGAGCAGGAGGACGTGGCATGACGGAATTCATCGTGAGACTGGAGAAGGAGCAGATACGGCAGGAGCGCCGCAAGCTGCTCTCAGACGACGTCTATGTACTGGCGCACGACGTTCTCAAGCAGGCGCACAAGGACAAGCTGACCAGCCTGACGCAGGTGGAGCTCTACCTCTCGGGCAAGCACCTGGCCCAGGTGCTCCTCTCGCTGCCCAACGTGGAGGAGGGCATAGAGGACGAACTGGAGGAACTGGAGGAAATGGAGGCCGAGAACAAGGACGAGGCCGTGATCGTGGGCATGATAGCCGCCGCCATCATCAACGCAAACGGAAGCAGCCACAACAGGGACATCACGCCCATCGTCCTGCCCATCTTCCGGCGATGGGGAGGACACCGCCTATGCATACCGATACTCGAGGCCATGCAGATCAAAGAGGAGAAGCGCTGGATGGAGGGGAAAAGGACCAACCTGCTCTCCTGCACGCTGGAAGAGACGACCCGCGAGGGGGAGGAGGAAGTAGAGGATCTGCTGCAAAACTTTCTCGATGATTGCGACATGTGGGAACCGACTACCTTCAAGGATTTTTTCTTGACTCTAAGCAAATACAACGCCGACCACGAGAACAGATACCAGTCCCACATCGACGCCTTGAAAGAGAAGCTGAGGGCCAGGACCTCTCCGCAGCCCCCGCTCCATATCGAGAAACAAATCAACAACTCGTGCCAGCAACTGCAAGGCCCGATCAACCAAGCGACATTCTTAACCAGAAGAGAAAATGAGCAACCATCAGACTGACAACGACCCGGCGCAGCTGTCCGCCGGCCGTAAGCCAACGTATATCAAGGAGCAGCACAACAACAACTGCCAGCAGTTTTTCGGCCCAATCTCCAACTGCCAGTTTATCATGCCTGCCCCGGCAGCCCAGGAAGCGCGCCAGCCGAAAAAAGCCAAGCCGAAGCGCGCCGCCAAGCCGAAGGCCACCCCGTCAAAGACCACCCCGCCAAAGACCCTGAAATACTACCAGCATGGCCACAAAGGGCTGCTGAGCAAGCAAAGGGAAAGGGTGAGCATGCTCTATAAGTTTTGGGTGAGGCTGGGATGGATAGACCGCAATACCGACCCCGACGACTTTGACGCCTTTTTCGAAGGCAAACCAAGACATTGCAACATCACTTGGACGGGCAACGGCACCAGGCTCTTCTTCATGCTCAAAGAATTGCTGCTGAGCAACTTCATCGAGAAGCAATCCCATTGTTCGGCTACCTCGATGGTGAAGGAGCAGTTTCTCATGACGCCCAACGCAGACTCCTATCGCCTGAATGATGAAGACGTGCGTAACATCACTCTCTCGCTCCTCATCCTCGACACAACCATTCCGCTGCCCGAACCAAAGGGTAGAGGCGACGAGGAGGACGCGGCCGAGGCCGGCCTGCTGGAGCTTTTGAGCAATGGCATGAAGATCACCAAGGGCATATAGCGCGTAATCGATTTACGAACAATGTAAGCATTGATGTAATCAGAAGAAAACTTTTTTCAAAAAAAAATCAAGTCGAAATCTCATTGACTATCAAGGGGTTTCGACTTTTCTTTTTTCCCGTCCCCAAAGGTGTAATCATAAAACGGAAAATCGATTACGCAAAAAGCCACTCGTTCCCCATTGCTGAGGGCAGTCCTTTGCTGCTCTTGGCCTTCTGTGGTTGTGGCGAAGCAGGGGTCGGACCGCCATATTTTTTTTTATCATGATGAAGAAGAAAGATTTCTTCGAAGGACGCAAGTCCATGAGAGCCGCAGGCTCAAACAATCCACGCCTCATCGGCGAAGTCATCAACGACCTCCTCAACGGACAGGCGCTCTTCGCACGAGCCCGCCGCCACCGCACGGGCAGGGCGTGGACGGGCCAGGCTGGCGCAGGCAGCGCTTGCTCGGGCTGCACACGGTCGGGCCAGGATGGCACGGAAAGCGCAGGCAGCACATGGACGGAAAACATGCGCACGGAAAGCGCAGGCGCTGGAAGGGCGTGGACGGGCCTCTACCCCAACACGGAGCTGGACGTGGACCTGAAACTCGTCACGCAGAAACAGGGGCCCATGGAGCTGGGCGAGTATCTCGACGGGATGATCACGCGCGACGGCGACGACCACTTCACCTTCGTGGAGAATGCCACGGAGCAGAGAAAAGCCGAGCGCCGCAACCCAAGCATCTACATGGGCCAATGGATCAACGTCAAGCGCAGAGCCGACGGCACGGTCTATCCGACCTTCAAACGGACGAAGGGCATCGGGGCCGGGAAACTTGGCGACTATGCCGTCAGTACGACCTGCGAGCTGCTGATGGTCGTGGGCAAGCACGAGGCGGCTATGGCCCTGGCGGAGGTTGAAGGCTTCGACCTCAGCGAGCTTTTCGCCTCCGACGGGGGCCTCGGAGAGGAGAAGTTCGGAGAAATGAGGGGCTTCGCCGCGGGCAGAGGCCTTGGAGAGGAGGAGGACTTCGAGGAGGAGTAGGTCTCGGGCGAATCTTCCAATTCCAGTAATTCCAGTACGTTTTTGAGGATGTGAAAATTCCTATACCCCCTATATATACTATATAACTAATTAATTATTAAGTAGTTATATATAAGAAAAGAAAAATGGGAGTGGCACGAAAAACAATTGGAACAACTGGAATTGGAAGACCGAAGTCCTCCACTTTTCTCTAAAAGGCTTAGAATCAAGATGTTATAAATTTCAAACAAGACAATATGAACTACGATATCACGCTCAACACGGCTCCGCCGATGCCCAGACTGGGTCGCGGAGTGGAATGTCTGGCGCTTTTGCTCTCTCAGGTGTCGAAAGACATGCGCCAACCGCTTTTGCCGATGATCATGCCTGCGCTCGGCGCACACGTCAGCGGCGCCCAATTTATCTACCCCGACCATTCTTGGAAGGAATTGTGCGGCATGATGGCCAATCTTGTGGCGGACAGCGGAGCGGGCAAGGGCCAACTGTCCGGACTGGTGGAAGCCATGTGTGGCGACTTCCGCGTCCACGACGACGGCGAGCTGGAGAAGCTCGTGGAGTGGCAGAAGATGGTGAAGACGAAGTCGGCCAACAAGGAGAAGCCCGTGCGTCCCGACATTTCGTTTTGGTATCCGCCTGCCGACATGACCAACGCGGCCTTCATCCAGAACGCCATGGGCTGCGAGAAGCTGGGCGCACGCACCCAGTACATCAACATGCCCGAGGTGGAGATGGCCGACCGCATGTGTGGTGGCCACAAGCAGATCTCGCAGACCCTGCGCAACATCTACGACTGCCAGCGCTCGGGAGCGCTGCGTGCCACGGCCGAGGGCGTGACGGGCAATCCTGTGCTGCGCGTCAACATGACAATCTCCTCCACGCCCTACGCCGCCCGCTTGTTCTACAAGAAGGACCTCTTCAACGGCACCTTCGGCCGCATGGTCTTCTCCTACAAGGCGCGCCAGGGCCGCGACGGCCACATACCCCGCCAGGGCACCTACCCCGAGGAGTTTCGCGAGAAGCTCGCCACCTACCTCCGCCGCCTCGACAGTTGCAAGGGCCGCTTCGAGATCCAGCAGCTCAACCGCCTCATCGACAAACTGGCTGCCGACATGGCGGAGCTGGCCGACCTTACGGACGACGACGTGCTGTGGGACATCTCCAAGCGCTCGCTGGTCTCGGCATGGAAGGCGGGATGCGTGCTCTGGATACTCAACGGGCTGGAGTGGGCGCCGACGATCGGGCGCGTGGTGGAGTGGCTCGTCTATCACGACTTGTGGTCGAAGATGCAGGTCTTCGCAGACCTGCTCGGACAGGACGCCATCGCAAGCGAGGCGGGACGACGCGGACCGAAGAACATGCTCGACGACCTGCCCGATTCGTTCAACGAGGCCCAGCTCGAGGCGCTCCGCATATCCGTCGGCAAGGAGAAGGAGGGCACGAAGAACCAACTCTACAAGTGGGTCTATCGCCGCTTCGTCACCTACTCGGCCCAGACGGGGCTTTACACCAAAACGCAGGAGTATCTGACGGGCGCGACCGCCTCACGCAAAAACCGCCGCCCATGCTCGACCGACTGACCCTCCAGCGGCTCCGCGACCTGCCCATAGAGCAGGTGGCGGAGCGGGTGGGGCTCCACGTCGAGCGCCACAAGAGCCTCTGCCCCTTCCACGACGACCATCGCCCGAGCCTGACGTTCCACGCGCGCAGCAACACCTTCCGTTGCTTCTCCTGCGGAGCGCGGGGAGGCCCGATCGACCTCGTGATGCGGCGGCTGGGGATGTCCTTCCCCGAGGCCTGCCGATGGCTGGACGGAGGCGTGAGGATCGACCCGCTGCCCCTCTCGCGCCCGCGGCCCAGGGAGGAAGCTTACAAACCCTTCGACGCGGCCCGCTACGCCCGCTTCTTCGAGCACCCGTGGCTCAGCGACCCCGCCCGCCAGTTTCTCTTCCAGGAGCGACGGCTGGACCCAAGGGTCGTCGCCTGGTGCCGCCTCACCTCGTGGACCGACCGCCACGGCACCCATTGGCTGCAGACGCCCTACTACGACACGCACATGCGGCTCGTGGGACTGCAAAACCGCAACCTCGACTACAAGAAAAGCGCACCCGCGGAGGCTCAGACGAACTCTCGGGCGACCGCGGGGATGGTCTCTCAGATAGATTCTCGGACGGACGCTCAGCCGATCTCGGAGAAGGAAAATCAGACGACCTCGGGAATGGTTTGTGGGCCGACCTCAGGCGGACCCGCCCAAGCGAACTCCGCAAGCCACATGGCGCCCGCGACGGCCTCCTCGTCCGAGCCCATGGCCCAGCCGCGCTTCCGATTTCCGCAAGGGTCGCGATGCGCTCTCTACAACCAGCCCGTGCTGCTACGCCTTCGCCCTGGCGAACCGCTCTGGATCACGGAGGGGTGCTCCGACTGCTGGGCCATGCTCTCCTCGGGGCACAAGGCCGTCGCCATCCCCTCGGCCACGACGCTCCACGACGACGAGGTGCGCCTGCTCCTCGACCTCCACGATCGCCTCTCCACGCCCTTCCACATGTATCCCGACGCCGATGCCCCGGGCGAGCGCCTCTTCCTGCAGCTGCGCGACCTGCTGCCGGGCCTCGTCCACCACCATCTGCCCCCGGGCTGCAAGGACTTCTCCGACTATTATCTCTCCATCACCAAAAACGAAAAGTCATCATGAACGAAACTCCCATCCGGGCCTACAGCAAACAGGAACTGGCCCAGACCTACTTCCCCGACATTGCCCCTCGGTCGGCCGTCAACCGCCTCCGCGCGTGGATCGACCGTTGCCAACCGCTGAGCCAGGCGCTCCAGGAGGCGGGCTACCGCAAGACCTCCAAATGGTTTACGCCCCACGAGGTCGGCCTCATCGTCCACTACCTCGGCGACCCGTAAAACTACCGCGGAGCGCTTGCTTCGCCTCGCGCGAAAAGTCTATAGACTCCACGCGGACATAAAGAAATACTTTTCCCTTACTCAGCAGGAAAACATACTCGTTGGTTGAGCACTCAGCAGGCCGCTTTTCCACCCCCATTACATTTCATCACACATTATCGCACGGGTTCGCACGGCAGCGCATCCTATCGCACAACGGGGGAGGAGAAAAGCCATAACTTTGCACTCGGAAACGCTTACCGCCAGGCGTGAGACCAAGAATCCCAGCCGCCAAGGACGAGCAGAGGGAGGGCGCGCATCCCAAAGCAAACCCGAAGCCGTCCCGAAGGCCGAGCGAAGCCAAGGCCACACCATCCACACCCCTCCAACCATCGCCGAAGGCCAAGGCGAAGCGGGAGGGAACAAGGGCCGGGACGGCTGACGAGCAAAGGCCGACGGGCGAAGGCTGACGGGCGAAGGCTGACGGACGAAGGCTGACGGGCCGACGGCAGAACCCAGGCGGAAGCACATGTATCACCATTAAAATCAGAAGAAGAAACTATGGCAAAAATCATCCCTATCGATGTCATCAAGGGCATCAGCGGCAAGTATGGCAACAAATCGAGCGACTACTTCGCCACCAACCGTTCGAGCAACCAGATCCACCTGGCCAAGATCATCAACCCCTACCAGGGACCGCCCACGGAGAAGCAGAAGGCGCAGCAGGCGAAGTTTGCCGCACGCCAGGTGGTCAGCACGGCCTGGCTCAACGCCAACCGCCCCTCGGAGACCACGGGCGAGAAGGGCACGGCAGACTACCAGTTGGTGCAGCGCATGAAGCGACAGATGGGCCTCTCCAACATCAACCAGGTGCTCCACAAGTACATGGGCGAGGACAACATCATCCGTCTGCCGCACGGCGACGAATTCCAGGCTCCGCCCACCCAGGACGGCGGAGGCTCCTCGGCCGGAGGCACGAAGCGGCGCCACACCATCACCCTCACCTCGGCCAACCCCGACCAGGGCACGGTCTCGGGCGGCGGCACCTACGACGAGGGCGCCCAGGCCACGATCCGCGCCACGCCGAAGACGGGCTTCGCCTTCGACAAGTGGAGCGACGGCAACAAGCAGTCCGTACGCACCCTGACCGTCAACGCCGACCTCTCGCTCACGGCCTCCTTCAAGACGGCCAGCACGGGCGGAGGCACCGACCAGGGCGGCAATACCGACCAGGGTGGTAATACCGACCAGGGCGGCGGCGGAACCCTCGGCGACTAACCCTCCCTCCCCGGGCCTACGGCCTCACAAAAGCAGGCCCGGGGGATCTCTCTCCTCCCGCCACAAGCGGCGCATAACTACTATTCATCATTTCATCAACGATTCAAAAAAATCATCCCCTATCATGTCAGCAAACAAGAAAGAGACCTGGAAGTTTATCATCCAGACGGCCATCGCCATCCTCACGGCCATCGCCACCAGCCTGGGCGTCACGAGTTGCATCGCAGCCATCTGAGCGCCCCACCCTCCCGACGAGGGTCAACCACCCCAAGAGGCTCAACCACCCCACGGCCGCCCGCCTCGCCACGAGGTCCAGCCTACCCGCGAGGTCCAACCGCTACCGTGCTGGTCCACTCACACCACCATAGTGCAGGCGCGGCCCTCACCCCAGCCTCATCCACGTGGGCCACCCTCGGCCCATCCTCTCCTCTATCGGAAGCCCGTCAATACCCCGTTATTGGCGGGCTTTCTCATGCCAAGCGCATCACGGGGACACATAGAAAAACAACTCAAACAACCTTTACAAAAATAAACAACGCTTCGCGGGGACATCGCCTGCCGACAATACGTGGACACATAAAAAACATCTCGAACAACCTTTACAACAAGTAACAAGACATCCTGTCTTTTCCTGATTTTGGTTGTCGCGTTTTTGGTGCAAAACTGGTTTCTTTCC
>OGOW01000252.1_pt1 | contig 65420 bp, 47 predicted proteins | sample 1552781 | NCBI WGS metagenome assembly OGOW01 (sample SAMEA2580145, study PRJEB22360) | human gut metagenome | biome: human gut; feature: human-associated habitat; material: faeces | place: Denmark | collected 2008/2010
CTTGCATGTGTTAAGCACGCCGCCAGCGTTCATCCTGAGCCAGGATCAAACTCTCTGATAAAATGTTTGATTCACTCAAGATAACAACTAGCTATCTCTCGTTTTACTGTTTTTGGTTTTTCAAACCGTTCTTAAAAATGTAAAGAATTTTCGAGAATCGTATGTGTTTCACTGTTTAGTTATCAAGGTTGTCTGTCTTGCGACAGCTTGTTTACTTTATCACATCTCTTTTTCTTTGTCAAGCACTTTTTTCAAGTTTTTTTCAAAGTTTTTCGAACTCTTCCGGATTTCCGAACTGTTCTTCTGATCTGTGATTGTCGGCTCTGTTCAAGCGACTTGATTACTTTAACATATTCGTTTTAAGTTGTCAAGCACTTTTTTTAATTTCTTTTTTCTTTCAGAAATCGTTTTAAATTGTCTCTTTCTAAGAAACAATTATTTCCGACAGCTCAACTAATATACCACCGGAAATGACCAATGTCAACAGTTAATTTCATAATTTGACAAACTTTTTATATTTTCACCCTAATCTCCACTAAATTCCCAACAGACATCCAGTCTATCTGACACCGGAATTCCAACCATCCTCCCCATCTATCCTTCCTATATTGCAGCACCCACATACCATATATACACAACACCCCAGCTTTTCCGTCCCATTCATACTATATATAGGAAACTTTTCTGTCCCAGCCAATAGCCAGCAAGCTCAAATCATTCTCTTCGGCGACATTTGCAGGGCCTTTAGAAAAACTTAGCCCCGGGAAATCTGCGTTATTCGCAGATCACTCACTGTCTGAGCCGCTTCGCGGCGAGTTTGAGTTATCTGTGAATGCTTTTAGCAGATTTTCCGGGGCTTAGCTTTTCTTAAGGCCCGAAACCGAGCCGAAGAGAATGATTTGAGCTTGCGTCCCTCTTACCTGATCTTCCCGAGCTTAGTTTTTCTTAAGACCCGAAGTCAAGCCGAAGAGAATGATTTGAGTTTGCGTCCCTTTCATCTGGAATAAAACCCACTCTCAACCTCCACCGGAATCACCCTCTCCTCAATCCCCTCAATCTCAATAAACCTCTGCCGCCCTAACATCTCCACCATCTGCGCAAGTAGCTCCCTGCTCCCCTGCGCCTCCATCTCCACGCGGTCATCCCAGTTATTTCTCACCCAACCGGTAACCCCCAGAGAACTGGCAATATAACAGGCCCGATAACGAAATCCAACTCCCTGCACTCTCCCCGAAAACCAATAATGCTTCCTTATCAGATTCTCTCTCATCTCCGAACCCTTCCCATCCTGAACATCATGCTTTTTCCAGACTCCCCGGCCTTTCTCATACTCCTCAGCAATCTCCTCACCTGTCTCAGAATCCTGCAGAAACGTTCTATACTTCTTTCTCTTAAAATCAAATATACTCAACAGCAACCCTCTCTCACAGCTACTGTGCCGGCAACTTGATTTCCCGAACATTCTCACATCTTTCCTGCCAGCCTGTTTCAGGAATCACTCTGCCGCCACATTACAATCACACCCTGATCACAAATCCGTCTTTTCTCGCTTTCGCTTTCGGATATTCCCCGGAGCGATAACCAAGCACACAATGACCAATTCCAACATAAGACTCCGGCACACCCCACTCTGCCTTCAATGCCTTTCCCTCTTCAGAAGCAAACACCTCTCTTGCACGATGAATCCAGCAGGAATCAACCCCAAGGGCATGAGCAGCATTCATTAGATTTCCCATAACCAGACTTCCATTTTCCACACATGTAGGCATATTACTGTCTGCAAAGACCACAACAACTGTCGGTGCCCCATAGAACGGATCACTCTCAGTCCCCATCACATCCGCATTCATTTTAGAAAGCTTCGCAACAAGTTCCGGATTCTGTGTTACTACCATAAGTGTACCCTGTTGTCCCATTCCGCTTGGTGCGTATTCCCCTGCTTCAAGAATTTCATTCAACACTTCTTCCGGCACCAGATCTTCTTTATAACCACGTACACTTCTTCGCTCCAAAAGATTTTTTATTGTTTCATTCATGTCTCATATCCTCCTGTATTTATTTTCATCACTGTCAAAGCAACATTACTGTCCACCACGTTCTCAGCAACACAGCCAGGCAACAATATCTTCCTATATTATAGCACTACATCTACCAAAACTCACCTGTATTTCCCATAATTTTCAGGCAATTTTCCTTGCCCCTGCATCACAACTGGTCTATAATAAAGAACAGACTAACATGAGGTATAAACTATATGAACAAAAAAGAAATTTCTGAAATCAAGAAACAGTTCACTCCCGAGAACTGTTCTCTCACCCGCATCTGCGGATGTTACGTTGACGGAGAAAAGAATAAAAAAACCGAACTGAAAGAAGCATTTCTCTCTTTATCAGAAGAAGAAATGTTCAAATACTTTGAAATTTTCCGCAAATCCCTTTCCGGAACAATAGGAAAAAATCTGATGAACATGGAATTTCCTCTCGAGCAGGAAACTGAGGGTGGAACTCAACATTTTCTTATGAAACTGAGAGAAAGCAAACTGACCGATGATGCACTGGTAGAAAGTTTCTACGATAAGATCATTGAAAACTATGATTATCCCGAAAACTACTACATCATCCTGATCCATGGAGTATATGATATCCCCGGAAAGTCTTCCGACGGTGCAGAAATGTTTGATGCATCTGATGAGATTTATGAGCACATCATGTGCTGTATCTGTCCTGTAAAACTCTCTAAGGCAGGTCTTTGCTACAATGCCGAAACCAACAGCATCCAGGACCGTATCCGCGACTGGATCGTGGAACTTCCGGATGTTGCTTTCCTTTTCCCGCAGTTTAACGACCGCAGCACTGACATCCATGGTGTCCTTTATTATAGTAAAAATGCAAACGAGCTTCGGGATATTTTTATCGATGAACTGCTTGGATGTACAGCACCTCTTTCTGCAGGAGGACAGCGTGATTCCTTTAACGCACTGGTTGAAGATACTCTGGGCGACGACTGCAGCTATGACACTGTATTAAGCATTCACGAGAAATTAAACGACCTGATCGAATCACAGAAGGATGAGCCGGAACCTGTAGTTCTGACCAAATCTGAGGTAAAACGCCTCTTTGAAGAATGCGGCGTAGAAGATGAAAAACTACAGTCATTTGATGAACAATACGAGATCACAGCCGGGGAAAAATCCTCTCTGGTTGCTTCCAACATCACCAATACAAAAAGATTCGAGATCAAAACCCCGGATGTTGTAGTCCACGTAGATCCTGAACGTGCTGATCTTGTGGAAACACGCGTAATTGACGGACGCAAGTGCCTTGTGATCCCAATGGAAGGCGAAATTGAACTGAACGGAATCCGCGTACATACAGGAAATGAAAATCCTTCTGATGACGAATTTTATGACAATACAGATACTGAGACAGAGGAGACATCTGATGGAGAATAATCGTAAACTCTTATTTTTTGACATTGACAAAACCCTGTTAACCCCTTACCCATGGACAGTTCCGGACAGTGCGAAACAGGCTTTAAAAGAAGCCCGCTATAATGGTCATCTCCTTTTCATCAATTCCGGACGTACCTATACAATGATTCCGGAAATCATTAAAGAAATGGGATTCGACGGCTATGTATGCGGATGCGGCAGCCAGATTTATATGAATGAAGAGCTTTTGTTTTCCAGTTCTATTCCAAATCCGCTTTGCCGTAAAACAACAGAATTACTGCGGGAATGCAGAATTCCTGCGTTTTTTGAACGCCCGGATAAAATTTTATATGACAGCAGTTCATGTGCTGTTCCTGAAACTGTTCAGAAGCTGAAAGCAGAAGTTATAGTAGAAGATCTGGCTCTCTACCCGCCCGAAACATACAACCATTTTACATTTGACAAGTTTCTGGCTTTTCCGTCTGCTGATTCTGATATGGAAACTTTCCGCAAATTTGCAGATGAACATTTTCTGTGTTTCATACATGAAGACAAGGCCTGGGAACTGACTCAGAAAAATCTCAGCAAGGCAACCGGAATCCGGTTTCTGGCAGACCGCCTTGGGGTTCCGGTCAAAGACACCTATGCATTCGGCGACAGCACGAACGATCTTCTTATGCTGCAGTTCGCCGGAAACAGCATCGCAATGGGCGACTCGGATCCCCTGATCCTGCCTCACTGCACTTACCAGACAACCGATATAGAGGACAACGGAATTGCCAATGCTTTGAAGCATTTCCATCTCATTTAGCAGAACATACAAAATAACGTATTATCATATCTCTATTTATCTGTGTTATTTTTGCATATTTAGGAGAATGATTTCGGATTTATTTAAACTTAAAAACAGCTATGTGAAAACACTCAGGTTTTCATCATAGCTGTTTTAATTTACAATACTCAATTCCCATCAGCAGGCTACTGACAGTTCGGATTTTCTTATTTAGCTGCTTCTGTCGGTGTTGCTTCCGGTGTTTCAGTAGTTTCTGCTGCTTCTTCCTCTGCCGCAGGTGTCTCAGTCACATCTGTATCTTCTGCTGCAGGTGTTTCTGTAACTTCCTCTGTTTCCGGTGTTGGAGTTGCCTCTTCTGTCACTTCAGGTGTCGGTGTTTCCGGAACCGGGGTAGGAGTCGGTGCCATGAAGGTATGTTTGTCAGTAATCTTAAGTGTCTTAATGACTTTCTTAACCGCCTTTACATCTGCCTCATCCAGCCATTTAGCAGTTGTATCTGTAAAATAGGTACTTTCTTTGGAATTCTGAAGAGATTCTCGCTTGGAAGCTGTGGCATCTTCATCATTGATCTTGTCAAGTCTTACTACATAGTATCCTGTGTCAGTCTCAATAATATTGTCTGCAACTTCTCCGTCTTTCAGTCCTCTCAGAACCTTCAGAACCTCATCCGGATATGCCTCGCTGCCGGAATCTTCATCCTCGTCTTCGCTCTCTTTTGTTGTAAAATTACCCTGTACTGCAGAATAACTGTCATCTACACCTTTGGCAATCTCACTCATGTCTGCTGTAGGATCCTCTTTCATCTTATCCAGAATCTCCTGAGCCTGTTCTTTCTTAGTCTTTTTCTCCTCATCAGTTATATCATCACCGCTTGTAGAGATACTTACATAAGTGAAGGTTGTCTGATTCGCTTCATCATCAGAAACTGTGATCTTTCCTTCTGCTACAACCGGATCATACATCTTCTTCTGAATTGTCTGAAGCTCCAGAAGTGTTTTTACCTGATCTTCCGTTACCGCAAGTTCCTTAATTGTCTCTTCACTGTTTGCAGCCATAAACTGTGATGCTGCATCTGCGATCGCTGCTTCATCATCATCTGTAAGCTCTACGTTATAATCCGCAGCCTTCTCTTTGAGAATATACATCTTCTCAACAGACTCCAGACTGCTTGTCACTGCCTGATCACCATAAGTCTCATCTGAATCATCACCTGCTGTCTGATCCCAGATATTATCTGCACTTCCCATATAATTTAAATACATGGTTGTTGTCTGCTGTTGTTGTTCGCGGGCATAAAGACTTACAACTCCAAGCGGAATATCTGTTCCGTCAACAGTAGCCACTGTCTTTGTTCCATCTAATGTTTTACTTCCACAGCCGGAAAGCATACCAACTGACATCACACCTGCCAGTGTCACAACGGCTGTTCTCTTTACCATTTTTTTCATTTCTTCCTCCATATTATCGATCTGGTCTTTCTTCCATACCACTTTCCCAGAATGTACTGTTATTAGAGTATAAACTTTTTTCCTGCGAAGGGCAAGGCAAATCGAAAAATATGTAGTATATTTCACATATTTTCCGCCATGCTCTTAAGTTCCTCTGCAAATTCCGTCAATGCCAGGATCAGATTCCCCTGTGGTTCCAGGATAAATTTCGGTTCCTGCTCATTCTTAAACTGCAGACCTCTTCTGTATTTCTGCATAAGAGCCGGAAAGCCTTCTGTATTCAGCCTTGCTTTCTCATAAAGGGTAAACCGGACTGTTTTTCCAGTCTGCTTTATTTCCGTTACGTACCCCTGATGAGCAATCGCCTTTAACTTCGCAATCGCCAGAAGATTCAGCACCGCCTTTCCGGGTTCTCCGAAACGGTCCAGAAGTTCTTCCAGCATATCATCATAATCCTGTTGTGTCTCAATCCCCGCAATTCTTTTATAAATATCCAGCTTCTGAAATTCATTACTGATGTAGGAATCAGGAATATACGCATCAACATTCAGATCAACCGATGTCTCGAAATCCTCCATTGTATGAATACCCTTCGCCTCTTTCACTGCTTCATTGAGCATCTTACAATAAAGATCATATCCAACCGCATTCATATGTCCATGTTGCTGCGCACCCAGCAGATTTCCGGCACCTCGAAGTTCCAGATCTCTCATTGCAATCTTAAATCCGCTTCCCAGATCCGTATACTCGCGGATCGCAGCCAGACGCTTCTCAGCCGTCTCCTTCAGCATCACATTCTTTCTGTACATCAGAAACGCATAGGCAGTTCTGTTGGAACGCCCGATCCTTCCCCGAAGCTGATAAAGCTGAGAAAGCCCGTATCTGTCTGAATCATGGATAATCATAGTATTTACATTGGAAATATCCAGCCCTGTCTCAATGATCGTGGTGGAAACCAGCACATCAATATCCCCGTTTACAAAGGAATACATCACATTCTCCAGTTCCCTCTCACTCATCTGGCCATGAGCAAAATCCACCCTTGCGTCCGGCACCAGCTTCGCAATACGCAGGGCAACATCTGCAATATCCGTCACTCGATTATAAACATAATAAACCTGTCCGCCTCTGCGCAATTCCCTGTTGATAGCCTCTCGGACTGTCTCTTCATCATATTCCATAACATATGTCTGGATCGGCATTCTGTCCATAGGAGGTTCCTCCAGGACACTCATATCCCGGATTCCGATCAGGCTCATATGAAGAGTACGGGGAATGGGCGTTGCAGTCAGTGTAAGAACATCCACATCCTTCTTTAACTGTTTGATTTTTTCCTTATGCGTAACTCCAAACCGCTGTTCCTCATCAACGATCAACAGGCCAAGATTTTTGAACTGTACGTCTTTGGAAAGGATTCTGTGCGTTCCAATGATCACATCCACCTGACCTTTTTTCAGATCTTCGATTGCCTTCTTCTGTTGTGCCGGGGTCCGGAATCTGCACAACAGTTCCACACGTACCGGAAATTCCTTCATCCTCTGCACAAAGGTATTATAAATCTGCTGCGCAAGGATCGTTGTAGGTGCAAGATAAGCTACCTGTCTGCTCTCCTGTACTTCCTTAAATGCGGCACGCAGCGCCACTTCTGTTTTGCCGTATCCCACATCCCCGCAGATAAGCCGGTCCATAATCCTGGTACTCTCCATATCACGTTTGGCATCCTCAATAGCACTGAGCTGATCCTCTGTCTCTTCATATGGAAACATTTCTTCAAATTCTCTCTGCCATACAGTATCAGGACCACAGACATATCCTTCCTTTTCCTGACGCACTGCATAAAGCTCTACCAGTTCTTTTGCAATATTTTTAACTGCCCCACGAACCTTGCTCTTTGTTTTATTCCACTCCTGAGTACCAAGTTTGTTCAGCTTCGGAGCCTTTGAAGCATCTGCCCCTGAATATTTCTGCAGACAGTCAAGCTGAGTAGCAGGAATATAGAGATTGCTTCCGCCTCTGTATTCAATTTTAATATAATCTTTAACGATCCTGTCTACTTCAACTTTTTCAATTCCTCGGTAAATACCAAGACCATGCTTTTCATGGACAACAAAATCGCCGACAGAAAGCTCCGCAAAATCCTGAATACGGCTTCCACTGTAATTTTTTTTCTTCTTTTTTTTCTGTTCCTGTCCAAAAATGTCAGATTCTGTCATTACCGCAAACTTGATCAACGGGTATTCAAAGCCCTTCTTTGCATGGCCATAAACCACCATGATCTCGCCCGGACAGATCTCCCTGTCATAATCTTGTCCATAAAAGGCTGCCAGTCCCTCTTCCTGAAGATCCTTTGCCAGCCTCTCGGCCCTTGTGCGGGAACCGGAAAGCAACGCGATCCTGTATCCCTGTTTCTTATACTGATGAAGATCTTTTACCAGAAGTTCAAAACTGTTGTTATAAGCGCTGATTGATTTTACCTCCAGGTAAAATTTCTCCCGCACTTTCCAGCCTGCCTGTTTCGGTTCCAGCGCACATACAGAAATACAGTTGCGTTTATTCAGTTCTTTTTGAAGCTGTTCAAAAGAACAAAGCCAGTTTTCCGGCAGATTCCGGCTGCCTTTTTCCTCTCTGTGCATACGGCTCTGTCTGTACTCTTCTTCTACAGCCCCGCCTTTCTCAGTCAGTCGGTTTGGTTCATCCAGAAAAATTATGGTTCTTTCCTCCGGAAAATAATCCAGGAAGGAAACCATATCCTTGTCCCCTATATGCTCCACCGCCGGATAAATCGTAAGTTCTTCCAGATTTTCCAGAGAACGCTGACTCTCCGGATCAAAACTCCGGATAGAATCAATCTCATCTCCCCAAAGCTCGATTCTCCATGGATTTTCCTCAGTGAGACAGTAAATATCCACAATACCGCCACGCACAGAGAACTGCCCCGGCATTTCCACCTGTCCTACCCGCTCGTAACCTAAAGCCACCAGCTGGTTCTTCAGCTGTTCTGTGTCTACGGTGCTGTCACTTTCGTAATGAATCAGCTGTTCTTTTATCTTTTCCAGAGATTCCAGAAAATCCATACATCCGTCAATACTTGTAACAACTGTCAGTTCTTTCTCTTCCAGTAACGCCTTAATGACCTTCATCCTCTGACGTATCAGCAGATTTCCATGGATATCTGCCTGAAAGAACAGAAGATCTTTCGCAGGATAAGAATACACTTTTCTGTCATAAAATCTGTAATCTTCATAAATTTCTCTGGCACGGCGTTCGTCCTCCGCCAGGATCAGACGATAAGGCGCAATCCCGGAAAGTCCGTACATCAGATGAGATTTCTGCGATTCCATACACCCCGAAACCTGCAGGATTCCCTTATTCGTTTTGCTTTTTTCTTTAATCTGTTCAAACTCTGCAAGCCCCTGCAGAGGTGTTAAAAATGCTTTCATCTTCACCCCTCATGATCCTTCGACGTAATAAAAGCGGCTTCTGTTTCCAGTTACCGCTTTCTATACCTTTTGCTGAACAATCATCTGTTTCCTGTCTGCTTATTTCTGTACAGGTACTTTTCTGTTATATTCGTTCATGGCTGCATCTGTACCCTGTGAGATTATGATATCCACAGCCTTTGCCGCCTTTGCTATTGCTTCATCCACAAGTTTCCTGTCTTCTGTGGAAAATCTGCCAAGTACATGATCTGCCAGATCCCATCCCTTCGGCTTTGCACCAACTCCTACTTTGATACGGAGAAATTTCTCTGTGCCAAGCTGGCGGATAATATCTTTAATCCCGTTATGTCCACCCGCACTTCCCTGCTTGCGGATGCGAAGCTGCCCGGGTTCCAGATCAATATCATCATAAATAACAATAAGCTCTGATTCCGGATCAATTTTAAAATAATTCGCCATCTCACGAACAGGACCGCCACTCAGGTTCATAAAAGAAAGCGGCTTCATAAGAATCACTTTCTCTCCGCCGATCATGGTTTTACCGTACATGGCATTAAATTTCACACCACCCTGAGGGACATTGTAATCCTCTACCAGACGGTCAACGGTATCAAATCCCATATTGTGGCGTGTTGCTTCATACTGTTTCCCGGGATTTCCCAGGCCAACTACTAAATACATATATGTGTCTCCTGCTTAATTTAACACCATTTTCCGGAATTACCATACCTGTCCTGATGTCAAATTTATTTTTTTACATCCTCTAAAGTGTGTTCAAAAACCAATCCTGCAAATTGTAACGCACGTCTTGCGGAAAGCATTTTCAAACACACGCTAAGATAATTAATTAAAATATACCATCTCTTCCTTAAGCGGCTCGCATTCTTTCACATCACTTGCATAAAGAACAATGCCCTCACCCTGATATTCTGTACGGTTCTCAAATGCGACCTTCGCTGTTACTTCTACCCAGCTGCCCTCTTTGATATGCGGTGCATAATCGCTTCTGCACACGTATCCAAGGAAAGTGGTATCATCTGCGCAGCAGGTCATTGCCACACGTCCCGGAACAAAGAATTTACTTCCCATTCCACGTGGTTTCATGACACGTCCTTTAAAGCGGACAATTTTGTCTACATATTTATCCGGATTATCCATGGCATCCACAAACCAGATACCATAATCTTCCGGTGGAATCTCAATGATCGGTGCATTGATATCAAATGGCATCTCATCCTGGAAAATGTCATCCATCTCGCCCTCTTCATTTTCAAAGATAACCTCTGCACTCTGATTTGCGACCTTGATTCCTCGTCTGTATGCAGGAAGCGGATCTCCCTCTTTACAGCGGTTAAATACAACCATATCTGTATTTCTGATCATATCCATGAACAGAGATTTCATGTTTGCCATATAAACCTGATAAGTAGTTGCATCCACACAGGTAATCTCCTGCTCAATGCCCCAGCCTTCCGGAAGCTCCATCTGCTCAAACTTACTTACAAGCCACATTCCGTTGTACTCGATCACAACACGCTCCGGCTGATGGATGATATCCATGGCAGCCAGACGCTGTGGTGTCAGATCTTCTTCATCCTCGATCACTTCCACAACTGTGTTTGTAAGTTTCAGTTTATCCATATCATATTCTTCTTCGCCTTCTTCGCAAAGGATCAACAGAGTTTTGCCGTCAATGGCAAAATACTCCTGCTGCAATGTAAAATCCAGGAAAGTAGTCTTTCCACTTTCCAGGAATCCCGTAACCAAATAAATGGGAACTCTGATATCATCCATCATATAATTTATTCCTTTATCTTTATTCTGATTCTGTTATTATCTGCCGAAATCGTTCAGTCTCGCATCTATGACACAGGATTTCATGCTCCGATGAGCTGAATCCAAATGCAGTATTTTAGAGGATTGCCATAAATCGCTGCTTCCTCATGATCATTATGCAAGCCCAAATAATTCTGCAAGTTTATCTTCTTTCAGTTTAGAGCCGATTACGCAGAGACGGCCTGTGTATTCCGGTGCACCTTCACGGATCTCTGTTTCCTCCGGAACCATGTCAAAATAAATCCATGTTCCGTCTTCTGCAGGAAGCATTCCCTTTGCACGAAGAATAATACCGTAATCTTCAGAAGCTGAAAGAGCCTCAAGCATCTTCTCAAGACCTTCTCTTGTGTATTTCTTAATCGTCTCACGTCCCCAGCTTGTAAATACCTCATCTGCGTGATGATGGTGATGATCATGATGATCATGTCCGCAACCGCATTCATGGTCGTGGTCATGGTGATGATGTTCATGTTCTTCGTGATCATGTCCACAGCCACATTCATGATCATGGTCGTGATCGTGATGATGATGCTCTCCATGTTCATGTACATGTCCGCACTCCGGGCATACCTCTTCCTCAGACATCAGTTCTTCCTCAAGAGATACCGGTTTCTCCATAACCTCAAGGATTTTCTTTCCGTCCAGTTTCTCAATCGGAGTGGTGATGATAGCAGCTTTCGCATTAATTCCACGAAGAAGTTCCATTGCCTGCTGTGCTTTCTTCTCATCAATGATATCTGTACGGCTCATGATGATCGCACCTGCATATTCAACCTGATTATCAAAGAACTCACCAAAGTTTCTCATATACATTTTGCACTTCTTTGCATCAACTACAGTTGTATAGCTGTTCAGAACGATATCCACATCTCCCTGAACACCCTGTACTGCCTTGATAACATCTGAAAGTTTACCAACACCTGATGGCTCGATCAGGATTCTGTCCGGATGATATTTGTCCACAACCTCTTTCAGAGAAGTGCCGAAATCTCCCACTAATGAACAGCAGATACATCCGGAATTCATTTCGCGGATCTGGATTCCCGCTTCCTTCAGGAAACCACCGTCAATACCAATCTCACCAAATTCGTTCTCGATCAGTACAACCTGCTCATCTGCATAAGCCTCTTTCAGAAGTTTCTTAATCAATGTAGTTTTACCAGCTCCAAGGAAACCGGAAATAATATCAATCTTAGTTGCCATTATCTTATTTCTCCTCTTCGTTAAAATTTATATTTCTGAATAACTGCCATATAGCCGTCATTTTTTATATTCTGCCATTTTTATGAACAAACAGAATAGCTTTTAGAACTGCCATCATTATCTGTCTGTTTATATATTTGCCTGTAACGTACTCATTATACATAAGATGTCCAATGTATTCAAGTCTGCCATCAACGCATTTTGACCAGGAAACACTTGTGCCCCCTGGTTTACAGATATCCTGCAGTTATTCAATACTTTCAGAACAACCTGCCTGTTCACATCAAAGAAAGGGGCATGATTCACCATCATGCCCCCGCCTGTATACACTAATGATCAACCGTTGATCATAAAGCTCATTAATTTATCAATATCGTCTTTCTCATAAGCAACGATCTCAAGTTCCGGAATCTCTCCGCCTGAGAAAATGTTTGCCAGAGATACATACTGGGATAATTTAGATTTAAGGTTCAGTCTGTCACCTTCGCCTGTTACTAATTCTACTCTGCCTTCGCAGCTGTCAACTACAGCAAAAAATTTATCGATGTCTTTAATGTTAGATACTTTCATGTTCATTCTCCTTTCAACATGGAAACCATTATTCTCTCTATTCCTTGTGTTCGCGATAATTATAACGCAGATAAATTTCAAAAGCAATTATTTATATTTCACGAATTTTTCATATATTATCATGCTTACTCTGCAATATTGTCAAATAAATAACATACCCCTGACAATAATTCTCTCAGATATTTACATATATCCCGAAATCATCCCGAAAAATTAATATGTAAAAATCGCAACCCCATAAGCCGGCAATGGATATGCGAAGGAAAACTCTCTGTTATCACATTCCTGTTTCACTGCCTTAAATGTCTTTGGCTGCTCCAGAAGTCCATTCTCATCCATGATCAGCTTGTACTGTTTTTTCTTCGGAACACCAACCCTGTAATCCGGACGGTCAACAGGTGTAAAGTTAACTATGTAAAGAATATTGTTTCTCTTTGTAGGAGACTTTCTCACAAAGCTGAAAATACTTCTGTCCCCGTCATCCGCATTGATCCACTCAAATCCTTCCGGATTATTATCACCGGCATAAAGTGCCGGATATTTCTTATAAATAGTCAGGAGATCATGCACATAATTCTGAAGTTCCTTGTGTGGCTCTTCATTCAGAAGGAACCAGTCAAGTTCTCTCTCCTCACTCCATTCACGAAGCTGTCCGAATTCCTGTCCCATGAACAGAAGCTTCTTACCCGGATGGCAGTTCATAAATGAATAGGCAGCCTTTAAATTCTTGAATTTGTCCGGTAACTCTCCCGGCATCTTCTCAAGCATGGAGCATTTCAGATGAACCACCTCATCATGAGAAAGAACTAATACATATCTCTCACTGTATGCATATGACATGGAGAAAGTCATCTTATTATGATTAAATTTACGGAAATACGGATCCAGCTTCATATATTCCAGGAAGTCATTCATCCATCCCATATTCCACTTCAGACTAAAACCAAGTCCGTCCTTCTCTGCATCCCCTGTAACCATCGGCCATGCAGTAGATTCCTCAGCGATCATCACAGTTCCATGATTCCTTCCAAGAACTACTGTATTCAGATGCTTAAAGAATTCAATAGCCTCCAGATTCTGATTTCCGCCATATTTATTTGCGATCCATTCTCCATCCTTCTTACCATAATCAAGATAAAGCATGGAAGCAACAGCATCCACACGAAGTCCGTCTACGTGGCACTCCTCCACCCAGTAAAGGGCATTTGCGATCAGGAAGTTCTTAACCTCCGGGCGTCCGTAATTATAAATCTTGGTACCCCAGTCCGGATGTTCTCCCTGTCTCGGATCTGCGTGCTCATATACTGCGGTTCCGTCAAAGTTCGCAAGACCATGGGCATCTTTCGGGAAATGTGCAGGTACCCAGTCAAGGATAACTCCAATCTTATTCTGATGTAAATAATCCACCATATACTTGAAATCCTGTGGCGTTCCATATCTGGAAGTCGGTGCATAATATCCAGTCACCTGATATCCCCAGGAACCGTCAAAAGGATGCTCTGCGATTCCCATAAGCTCTACATGGGTATATCCCATTTCCTTCACATAAGCTGCCAGGGCATGTGCGAATTCTCTATAGTTATAAAATCCTTTTTCATTTTCCTCTGACTGCGGATGCTTCTTCCATGAACCCGGATGAACCTCATAGATTGCCATAGGCTCTACCTGCTCATCAAACTTCTCTCTGTTCTTGATCCATGTGGCATCCTTCCATTTATAGTCTGTGATATCTGTGATCCTGGAGGCTGTACCCGGACGGAGTTCAGCTTCATTTGCATAAGGATCTGCTTTATATAGCTTCTCTCCATGCGCACCCACGATAAAGAATTTATACAGCTGTCCGATCTTTGCCCCCGGAACAAACACTTCATAAACACCGATCGGCCCAACCTTCTCCATCGGGTTTGCTTCTTCCTCCCAGTCATTAAATTCACCGATTACAGAAACAGACTGTGCATTCGGTGCCCAGACCGCAAAATATACACCTTTTTTTCGTCTGTATGTAGTCGGATGGGCACCCAGTTTCTTATATACTTCATAATTGGTTCCCTGTCCAAATAAATATTGATCCAAATCCGTAAATTTCATACTCACACCCATCTGGAGTCCTCCCTTAACTTCGGTTTCTATCTTTTTTGCAGATACTGATTCCATAAAATAATACTGTAACAGGATATCTTACGTTACTGTTCACTCCATTCTCAGTAACGTAGCCAAAGTTCATTCCAGATTGCCTGCGGCAATGGAATTTTGGCGTATGAACAGTAACTATCTTACAGCAAGTTCAATCAGGAATACGAACTGACTTTTAGTCATTCTATAAGCCTTATTATACCAACGGACATTCCATACGTCAATTAAAAATATGTGTATATTTAACAATTTTTTTATATATTTTATGTGTTTTTTGTAAAAAACATAAAGAGCAAAGAAGTACCATTGCTCTCTTCTTTGCTCTTTCGTATATTCGTAATTCTTCTGTATGGTCCACACTGCAGGATTGCATATGTTTTTTATTCCGTTCCATCTCCGTAATCTACAGAATCATCACTGTAATCTTCCGAATCATCTGAACTTCCATCATCATAACTTCCGTCATCCGAACTTCCATCATCATAACTTCCATCGTCTGAACTTCCATCCGAATAATCCCCACTTCCATCTGAGGAATCTGTGCTTCCGTCAGAAGAGTCTGCACTTGCATCAGATGTACCATCTGTTCCGTCTGTGGAAGCTGCTGCATCGGAACCGCCCTGATATCCCGGCACGCCTCCATTACTGAGTGTGCTCGGCCAGAAATCCACATAACATGCATTCTGTAAGGTCACATTCTTGGCTTCTGCCATCTCACTTACCGTTACAAGTTTATATCCCTGTGCAATAAGATCCGGTATCAGTCTCAAAGCAGCCTTTACAGATGGCTCATGAATATCATGCATCAGGATGATAGTTCCATCTGTCAGATCTCCATTCATTACTGCACTGTAATCCGCATCTGCATCCAAAAGTTTCCAGTCTTCTGTGTCCAGCGACCACATAAAGAACGGCTTATTTACAGTATTATAAATATCTGAATTTCCGTCCCCGTAAGGCGCACGCGCCACACTCGCAGCCTGGCCACATGCCTGAATCAATGCATCATCTGTATCAGAGAACTGCTTTGCAACTGCATCAAGATCAATTCTCGTCAGCTGTGTATGATCCCAGGAATGACTTCCAATCTCACAGCCAAGTTCCAGCATACGTTTTGGCGCATCCGGATATGAACTGACATTCTGACCAAGCATAAAGAATGTTGCATGAGCATTATTCTGTTCCAGACAATCCAGCAGTTCATCTGTATACTCTCCCGGACCATCATCAAAAGTCAGTGCCAGCATCGGACGTACCTTACTCGGATCATAAGATCCGTCTTCATTAAAGTAATAATCCTTCACTCCCTTTTCTACCCATCCTGTCTGTATATATCCGTTTTCGTCAAAAGAATAGGTAACACCATCTATATCCTGAAATCCATTTGAAAAATATGTACCATCTGTATTCTGATACCACTTTCCGTTAGCATCCTCATGCCATCCGGCTGTCATCGCGGCAACCTTATCTGTATCTGATTTACCCTTCAATGGCTGTCTCACAGCAGCATCGGAATTTGCCTGAACTTCCTCTGTATCTGCCTGAGCCTGTACAGTCTGATCACTGCTTCCGCCTCCGGCTACATGATGTGCGATCGGAATAATAATTCCTCTCACCACAAACACCACCGCCAGAATCATGCCAATAACACAAAGTCCGATCTTTGTATAATGCCTGATCATCATCTGGCGTTTTTTTCTGCGCATTCTTTCGCGCAACACCCTCTTATCCATGGTTTCCTTTCCCCGCTTCTTTTTGTTAATTAGTCCCTGACAGCGTACATCACAGTACGGAGTAATCCACTTTTATCAATAATCATAACTCATTTATCAGGTAAATACAATGCCAATTATTCACTCTGATCAACATCTTCCGTACCTAATTCCTCTTCCAGATTCTCATCTACATCTGAATTGTCCTGTCCGGAATCATCAGTATCTTCATCTGATACATTCTGATCACTGTCCTGTTCTGCATTTTCTGCCGCAGCATCTGCATCATCTGCCAGCACATCACCGTTTGCGACTTTCTCACTCACACTCGCATTTTTTATAATGAACTCCTCCACTCTGAGAAGTCCGACTGATTCATCTACATAATCCTGTCCGTAAGTTCCAACCAGCTCTGCAATACTGGAAACACCCATCTGTTCTACCAGTTTATCCTGCAGTTGAAGGCTCTCTTTGTCGTCAAGTGACAGTCCCTCTGCATCCATAATCCCCTGCACGATCAGGTTCTGCTTAACCTTACCCTCTGCATACTGCTGACATTGTTCATCAAAATCATCCTGCGAAATACCCTGACTGTCTGTAAACTCTTCCAGAGTCATGTCGGCCTGTTTTGCATAAACTTCCATACTCTTCTTAAATTCAGAAACAGCCTTATCCACATCTTCCTGTGGGTATTCTTTTACTTCAGAGTTCTCAAGCACTGTACTCCATGCAGTATTCTTAAGAACCTCCTGCGCAGATTCCTTTGCGTTTTTCTCAAGTTCACTGCGAATACTCTCACGATAATCATCTACTGTTGTATAATCAGTGTTCTTTGCAACCCATTCATCTGTAAGTTCTCCTTCACGCCGCACGTTCTGCACCGTAACCTTATATATAACTTCCTTACCTGCCAGAGTTTCGTCTGCATAGTCTGACGGAAAATCAATTTTAATCTCCTTTGTGTCACCCTTTTTCATCCCGATCACACCATTTTCAAATTCCTCAAACATCTGTCCGTCGCCGATCACAAAGTCATAGTTATTGGCAGTACCACCGTCAAAAGTCTGTCCGTCTTTAGTGCCTGTATAATTTACAGTCACCAGATCCCCTTCTTTTGCTGCATCAGATACAGGTTCTGCCTTATCTTTCAGATCCTCATCGATCTGAGCCTGTACATCATCGTCAGTGATCGCATCTACCGTATTGTCCAGAGTCAGTCCTTTATATTCTCCAATCGTAATATATTTCTCTACATTCTCAACAGAAACAAGCCGCGTAGTTCCTGTCTCTGCTTTCTTCCCGTCAGCAGCTCCTTCTGTCTTTGTACCGTCTGTGATAACAGCACCGCCATCACCACACGCAGATGCTGTCAGTGCAAAACAAACTGCAAGCATGGCAAGATATATTTTTTTCTTCATAATAATCAATACTCCCTTCTACATTCCAGGTACCGGAGTTGGTCTTGAAGAATCCCATACTTCCGATACATCAAAAAGATCACTGAGCATTTCCGGATTATAATACATTCTGTATCCATCCAGATTTCTTCTTCCCTGTCGAAAATAATCATCTGTAATCTGTACAAAATACTGACTGGAATCTACATTACAGAAATAGCGGTATCCCTGACTCTTATAAAACTCATATTTCTCATTGTCTGCCGAATATCCTTCCCAGCTTCCGATATCCGCACCAAATGCAAAAATGATCATATCTGTTTCTCCAAGTATGGGAGCCACATATTTCTTCCATTTTTTATCATCTCTTTTCAGATCATCCAGAGAAGTGGCAGCCACATCCTTATGTCCCCATGTATGGCTTGCAAATTCCCAGCCTTCTGCCTTCATAGCCTTAGCTACCTTTTTTGCATTTTTCACTTCCTGCTTATAGTTAAAATCCGGATGTTCTTCCAGGAATTTTTTCTGATCATCCTGCAGTTTTTTTCCGGTCTTATATGCAATATCCGTACGATATCCCAGAACACCGTCATAACCTGTCATTGCAAGGATTCCCTTTCTTCCATGATAGGAAAAATCCGGATGTTCTTTTACAAAAGTATCGATCAGCGGAACCATATCATAATCCCCTGTGGAAACACTTCCGTCATCCTCAATATATTCGTTCTTAACCTCACCATTGGAATCCACTACAAGTTTCGATGCGAAACCATCTCCGTCCATATAGTGATAATAACTTACATCATCCTGAGAAAGCACAAATGGAATTTTTCCCGGTGGCAGCATAATACTGCCTCTGGACATAGTTCCATCCTCATTGATAACCGCCATGTCGTGCGGACTGACCATGACATATCCCTTATCATACATACTCTGTATGATTTTGTTAAACTCATCAATTGTTGTCATATACTGGTTATATCCATTACTGTCTGAATCCCCGTCAAATGCTCTGGCAGTGTCTTTGATCAGTGTATGGAAGAACACGTGCGTGATCTGCTCCAGCGGATATTCTGTACAGGTGGCTTTCGTATTTTCGTAATCCGAAACTGCACTCTGCATATCCGTATTACTTTCGTAATCCGGCTGACTCTTAAGCAGTTCTATGGCGCCATCATAATCATACTGTACAGCCATAAGCGCTGCCTGCTCCATAGGATTTTCCTGTTTCTCATCTGCCTCTTCTGTATCTTCGTTGTCAGTCTGCTCTCCCTCATTCAGACCATCATCCTGCTGTGTATCTTCTGTACTTTTCTCTGTATCAGCATCCTGTTCATCAATTGTCTGCTGTTCTGTTTTTTTCTCAGTTTCCACATTTTCAGCTCTGGAACTCAGAAATGGAATATCCTGTTCAAACGGAATGAGCCCACATCCGCTTACTCCTAACGAAATACTCAAAATAGCTGCTGTTACACATGCTATCCTTTTTCTCATATATTGTCCCCTTTCAGTTATGCACAGAGATCATACTCACCCCATAGTTGGAACCGGCACCGGTCTGGAAGAATCAAACACAGACTGTGCATCAAACAGATCTGAGAGAAGTTCCGGATTATAGTACATTCTGTATCCGTCCAGATTTCTTCTTCCCTGCCGGAAATAATTACTGCGGATCTGCACAAAATACTGGCTTGAATCCACATTACAGTAATAATTATAGCCCTGGCTCTTAAGATATTCGAACTTCTCCCCCGAATAATCTTCAACACTGGTAAGATCTGCTCCAAATGCAAAAATAATAATATCTGTTCCGCCTATCAGAGGATCAACATTCTCTTTAAACTTCTGTGTATCTGCCTGTAATCTCTCCAGACTGATCTGACTTACATTCTGATGTCCCCATGTGTGGCTTGCAAACAGCCAGCCTTCATCTTTCATAGCCTGCGCTACTCTGGCTGCATTTTCTCTCTCTGTATTCAGATTAAAATCCGGATGCTCATCCAGCCATTTTACTTTATCTGCATCCAGATCATCCGGACGGGTTTCATAACTGCTGTCTGTGCGATAACCAAGAATTCCATTGTAACCGGTAAGGGCAACAATTCCTTTAGCACCTCTGTAAGAAAAATCAGGATGTTCCTCTACAAAACGATCGATCAGAGGAACCATATCATAATCGCCTACGGAAATACTGCCATCATCTTCCACATATTCATTGCGGATTTTTCCTTCCTCATCTACGATAAGTTTGGTTGCAAATCCGTCCCCGTCCATATAATGATAATAACACACATCATCCTGCGAAAGCACAAACGGTACTTTACCCGGAGGAAGGAGAATCTCCCCTGCATTCATATTCCCATTTTCATCCGCTGTCGCCATGTCATAAATGCTGACCATGACATATCCCTTATCATACATGCTCTGAGTAATCTGGTTAAATTCATCAATCGTTGTCATAACCTGATCGTAATCTCCTGACTTGTAATCCCCGTCAAAAGCCTTACCGGTATCTTTGATCAGAGTATGATAAAAGACGTGTGTCACCTGGTCTAACGGCCAGGAAACGCAGGATTCCTTCTTTTTCTGATAAACCTTAACCGCATGCTGAAACTTCTCACTTGTCTGATAAGTCTCACTGTTTTGCAGCATACTTATGGCTTTATCATAATCATACTGTTTTGCAGCATACTTTGCCTGCCTGTAAAGAGTTTTGTCCTCTTCACTCAGTCCATCCGTATCCTGAACTTCAGGTGTCACCGCATTCTCAGCTTCTGCCTCTGCATTTGTCTGCTGAGCTGTTTTTTCTTCTTCTGTTTTCCTGTCTGCAGATTTCACCATCTGCGCAATCTTAACCTGCTGCTCACTGACAAAATTCTGCAGTTCTTCCCCGTAAAATCCTATTCCAATCCCAATTGCAGCGGCCGCCGCCACCACTATGCAGCCTGCGATACGCAGTCTTTTTTTTCTGCGGCGAAGTTTATTGCGGCGTTCCAGTCTGGCTGCCCTACGGGCTTCATAAGCTTTATTATCATCAAAAAAGAAATCTTCGTCCTCGCTTGCTGCCGGAGGTTCTTCGTCTATCTCTTCTGTATTTGGTTTTTCTTCATTTAGTTTTTCTACATTTGGTTTTTCTGCATTTGGTTTTTCTGCATTTAGTTCTTCTGCATTTGGTTCTTCTGCATTTGGTTCTTCTGCATTTAGTTCTTCTGCATTTGTCTTTTCTGTATTTACTTTTTCCTTATCTGAAAGTCGCTCCTCTTTCTTCTCAGAGTCGGGCTTTAATTCGCTCATGCTTTTCTCCTTTTTATCATATCCGTTTTTTACTCACAAATTATTCTGTCACAAAATAACTCCACAATTCCCGTTACATATATTATAACCACACATTATGATTCCATCCTGTAAAAATGGCTTTAACTGTTCCGCATATTTCCCACTACTGTTCGCTCCGGCAAATATTGTCGCATTACAGTTTTGCTACAATTATAACCTTTCATAATGTAAATTTCTACCGCTTTCCATCCATTAATTCTTTTTTTGCAATTGCGTTTTACCTTATTTAATGATAAAATAATTTTTATGCAATGGACTGTCCGTACCAACAGTCCCTGTGAAAACACATACATTAGGGAGGATGCAAATGAGTACAGTAACAATAGTCCTTCTGGTCATTCTTGTTATCCTGATCGCTGCACTGATCGGTTTATATTTCTTCGGAAAAAAAGCCCAGAAGAAACAGGAAGAACAGCAGGCTCAGATTGAAGCAACTAAACAAACCGTTTCCATGCTGGTTATCGATAAAAAGAGGATGCCACTGAAAGAATCCGGACTTCCTCAGATGGTAATTGAACAGACACCTAAACTTATGCGCCGTTCCAAGCTTCCAATCGTTAAAGCTAAAATCGGACCAAAGATTGCGATCATGATCGCAGATGAGAAGGTTTTCGACCTGATCCCGCTTAAGAAAGAAATCAAAGCCGAAGTAAGCGGTCTTTATATTGTAGGCGTAAAAGGAATCCGCGGTTCCCTTCAGACACCGGCTCCCAAAAAGAAAGGTTTCTTTGCAAAATTCAAGAAAGACAAAACTGCCAGATAAATGCAGTCAGACATATAAACTAAAGGTCAGTGAATCGTGTCATCCATACACACAGATCACTGACCTTTTTCTGTTTGGATCAGACAGATATCTGCAACGAAGCAGAGAACTTACCAGATCTGATCAAATTGTAAAATTCTTACAGTCCTTTGGCTGTGCCTTAATCGCAAGATAACAGTCTGCCACATGCTCCTGGTTCATATCAAGCGCATAATCCACTTTCATATCAAGACCGCCATCACTCTCCTGCAGATTCAGATTCGTCGCCGCAATCCCCATTTCAATGGTTCCATAGGGAGTGGTATAGTAAGTCATATTCTTCTTACCCTGTTCAAAAACCATATGAACATTGACCACACCTTTCTTGCGGACCTCCATTCCCTTCCGGGAAATTTTTATGTAATTGACGGTAGGTTCTGCAAAATCCTCCATGACTTCCTCATAGCGCAGATAATGACTTCCGTTCCGGAAATAATACTGTCCCGGTACAACAATCTCCAGAGGTTCCTGTTCACCGTCTGCATCCATTGTCTGAAGTCCCCTTACATGAATCAGCACTTCTTTATCCATTCTTCTCATACTCCTGTTTTTATACTGTTCAAAACCTGTTTTTATGTATCTATATTATAACCATTCAGCAATCTGCTGTTTTTAATACTTCTCAATATCTATTTTTTTCGTCATCTCCACATCATATGGAAGAATCGAATTGGCAAATGCCTTAAACTCATCTGCCAGATCACTCACATAGAAGCGATACGGAAATTCATTCTTCTCTGTACCTTCACCAGCAAGTCCTTTTTCCTCCAGAAGCCTTCCCAGCTCCAGTGCGGTTTCATAAGCCGGATTCACCAGACATACTCCGTCTCCCATGATCTTTCTGATGGTGGAACGAAGCAATGGATAATGAGTACATCCCAATATCAGTGTATCCACCTGCTTATCCTGAAGTTCCTTCAGATATCTGGCAGCGACCTCATCAGTCACCGGATCATGAAGCCACCCTTCTTCTACCAGTGGCACAAACAGCGGACATGCTTTGCCGAAAACAGTGATCTCCGGATCCAGATGCTTCAGATACTCTGCATGTATCCCACTTCCTACAGTTCCCACAGTACCAATGATTCCTACCCTCTTATTTCGGGTCTGGGCAGCCGCCACTTTAGCCCCCGGTTCTATCACGCCAATGATGGGAATGTCAAACTCATCCCTCACTGCATCCAGGGCAAAAGCGCTGGCTGTATTACATGCAACCACAATCGCCTTTACCTGCTGCTGCTGAAGAAAACGAATGATCTGCCGGGAATACCGGATGATAGTTTCCTTCGATTTACTTCCGTAAGGCACTCTCGCCGTATCACCAAAATATACGATTTTTTCTGAAGGAAGATTACGCATGATCTCACGCGCAACAGTCAGCCCTCCCACACCGGAATCAAATACTCCTATCGGTGCCTCTCTGTCTATTTTCATTGATTTCTATTCTCCATCTCTATTGATTGTCTCACTATTCTATCACCAATCAAGAGCCTGTGCAAGCCAGAAGGATATCTTTATGTCATCTTTCTGTCCTTTATTTTCCTCAGGGAACTGCGAGAAGCAGAATTTCGGGTACAATGTCCCCCACCATGCAGTAACTGCAGTCTGTTCCTGTCGTCTTTCAGCGATTTTTGCTATCTTCCCGGACATTCCCGGCATTGCTCTCATCATAAGAACACCAACAGCTGCCACGAACAGAACAAACGACAGTTTTCTTCTTAATTTTTTGTTCTTACTCTTTTTATTCATCATTGTCCCTCTCTCCTGTTATATCTTATCAGTTACCATATCTGCCTTTGTTATTTTCCTATATATTTTCTTATTTTATATGGAATTTCCAGGCAGCATTTTAATATTTGGATTATGCCAATATTTTCCTGATTTATACTTCCACTTCCAGACTTCCATTTCTGATCTTCACAATCGGAAGTCGCAGGATTTTATCTTCTTTATATTTTTCATAGAAAAGCTCTCTGAGTGTCACAGCCGTAATATTTCCTCCTGACATTCTGTTTCGGATCAGTCCTGTAATATATTCTCCTGCTGATGAATTATCCTCTCCATGCCAGTTCAGGAGCTCCCCTGCGTCCTCCGCTTCAAACACATAAAGATCTTCCCCCACAAAAATCTCCTGTTTCAGATAATCCAGCACCATTCTCCATCTTCCGTCCTCCACCAGTGTTCTCCCCATGACCAGAACCTGCAGATGCCCCATATCAAGAAGTTTTTCCTGTGACTGATCATACATTTTTTCAATCCGGGTGAAATCAGCACCACTGATCTGCAGAACCCGGGAACCGCCATCTTCTTCCTCTTTTCCCTGCCCCGTACTCTCAGAAAGATCCGGCATCCCATAGGTAAGACAGATTCCTTCTTCTGAGGCATCCACGCCAAGTGCCATAGGATACATTCTCTTCTCCGGTTCCACAGCCGCACCACATCCGCTCATAAAAAGACTGACTGACAAAATCCCGGTCACCACACCGACTGCCCTTTTCCTCTGCTTCCTGCGGTGTCCCTTTCCTCTGATAAACATATAAAACTGACAGATGAGAATTCCCGGGACGAAAATATGCGCCAGACACCATCCAAAATAATCCAGTATTCCTTTTCCCTCTTCTTCCAGAAGCGAAATCAGGAAAACCAGTGCCGGAAGCCAGAACCTCCCCGTACCAGGATGAGATTTCCCGATAATCTGATTTCCATAATACAGCAGACTCCCTATTGCAAAAAGCAGGCTGTAAAGCAGAAATCCCATCCACAGAATGTCAAATCTGGCCAGTACATTTCCCGGAAGATCTGCGCCTGCCAGCAGAGGCAGGACCGGATAACTTTCCGCCGCTACCCTGTCATATCCCAGAACTGCCGGAAGCAGAAGCTCCATTCCAATAAGAATCCCGCCAAGTGTCAGGATCCCTCCTGCCACCGTCTTTCCTGCACTTCCGTATTTCTCCACATTTCCCAACAGAAATGGCAGCAATGCAACCGGCGAAAAAGCACACAGAGTTCCATAAAAAGACTGACTGACATTTCTCACTGTAAGCTCCTCCCACCGGATTTCTCCCATGAAATATTCCATTTTTGCCTGTGGCACACAAAGTATCATCATTATCATAATCCCGCCAAGAAGCAGACCACCTGATACTTCCGCCATTCTTCCTCTTCTCTGTACACCTTTGCAGGTTCCGACAGAACATACCAGAACCGCCCAGAATGCGATCCATCGGCCGGATACTCCTGTGATCAGCTTTACAGGAACCAGCCTCCTGAGAAGTGCCAGCAGATATCCCCCCGCCATCAACACATAGATCAGAAAAAAAATCCCGATCAGCCTTCCCGCAAAAGCACCTGCAGACTTTACCGGATCTTCAAATGAAGGTGTCAGCCGTATCAGCCAAATTACATAAAACCCAAGCAATATCAGCGCAAAAATCATTCCCGCCACTGCACTGATTCCGTTCATTCCACCCTTTCCGAAAACGCAGAGCATAAATGGTGCCAGTAATGCCAGTATCATCTGCCTGTACAGCTGCCTGTGGGAAATTCTGTTATTCTCTGCAAATCTCATGAACCGGACTCCTTTCTCTTTAAACGGATCTTCTGCTCCTCTCTTGCATAAAGCGGTCGTAATACCCTCTTGCGCAGCGGAACTCTCAGAACCCCTTCTCCTCTGCTGCCCTTCTGTTCTTTCTTTATAAAAGGAACCAGATAAGGAATACCAAAACTTATCAGGCCTGCCAGGTGCCCTATAACCAGATATACTCCCAGCACGATTCCGTAAATTCCCAGATAACCTCCCAGGATCAGAAACCCATATTTCACCAGCCGAAATGCTGCTGCAAACTCTTCATTTGGAACAGTCATAGAGCCAAGCGCAGTCAACGCCACGATCATCACCACGATCGGACTCACAAGATTTGCCTCTACCGCTGCCTGTCCGATCACCAGTCCGCCAACAATGCCAATAGCATTTCCCAGAGATCCCGGAACTCTCACCCCAGCCTCCCGAATCAGTTCAAAAGCCAGTTCCAGAAAAATCAGTTCCACCACACTGGAAAAGGGCACTCCTTCCCTCGCCTCCGCAAAAGACAGTATCAGTGCAGATGGCAGAATCTGTGTATGGAAACGTATCACTGCCAGGTAAAGTCCCGGCAGAACAGTCGCCATGATCACAGCCAGATATCGCAGTATTCTGAGAAAGGAAGCCATCTCGAACCTGTGATACCAGTCCTCGCTGCTCTCCATGAAACTGCTAAAATTTCCCGGAAGGATCAATGCTTCCGGAGAATTATCACACAGAATCACAACCTTACCTTTCAGGATTTCCTGCACAGCACGATCCGGACGTTCCGTTGTCTGATACTGAGGAAAAGGAGAATACCACACATCTTCTGTCAGCTGTTCAAGCATACCGCTGTCAAGGATTCCGTCAATCTGAAATTCTTCCAGCCGTTCCTTCACTTCCTCCAGAAGTCCCTCATGTACCAGGTCATCCATGTATAACACCTGCGTTAAGGTATGAGAGCGCACACCGATTTTATATTCTTCCACCTTGAGTCTGGTATCACGAAGCCTTTTTCTTATCAATGCACTGTTACTTTTCACACTGTCCGAAAATCCTTCCCTGGAACCCCGCAGCACCTTTTCCGATTCTGCCTCCATCACACCTGTGGATGGATAACCTTTGCTGGAGATTTTCATCGCCTTGTCATATCCATCTATGAAAAACACTGCATTCCCTGCAAGCATGGCATCTATGGACTCGTCAAGATTCTCCAGTTTCTTTACATCTGCGATCCCAAGACTGTTATGCCTGACAAATTCCTGAATATCCTCCGGCGAAATCTCCCAGAAATGATTGATCATCTTTCCAAGAGCAGAATCATCCAGCATCATGTTGGAAACCGCAACTTCTATATAGACCATAAGGCAGTCCACCTTATGTTTATCTCCCAGCCGCATGGGACGGATCAGAATATCACTGCAGTTTTCCAGCCTGCTTCGCAGATATTTCTCATTCTCCCTCAGATTTGCAGATACTTTCCGGGACTCTTCCAGCTTCTTCAACAATTTCCCACCTCGTTTCATACCGGTACATCGTTTTCGATGTACCAGACAGATCTGTTGCCAGTCGGCAATATTCCTAAACTCACTTATACACACATGGATGCGCAAAAAAAGAGAGGCATCCCGCCTCTCTTAGAATTTCCCGATATTCAGATATTATACCATTCTTATCTGTGTCCCCTGGATTTCTCTTTCTCTGCACGCTCACGTTCTGCATCCTCAGCCTCAATAGAACGCATGATAGCCATTCTCTGATTCTCGATATGCTGGAAAGAAAGCTGTTTCGCGCGTTCCACGTCGCGCTCTCTGATTGCCTTTGTCAGTTCCTCATGTTCCTTCACCAGAACATCTCGTGTTTCACCTTCTTTCAGATATTCTACACGATAACGATAAATCTGCTCACGCATATTATTGAGCACCTGGATCAGTCTCTTATTATCAGAAGCCTGATAAATAACCTCATGGAATGCAACGTCAGCCTCCGCAAGCTTAACAAGATTTCCCTCTGCGATCGTATGTTCAAACTCCTTGGCAGCAAGCCAGAGTCTCCTCATTTCTTCTTCAGTCATACGAGCACATGCTTTCTCAATAGCTACATTCTCAAGAGCAATACGAACCTCCAGAACATCATTCAGATCCTTCTCTGTGATATTGGCAACCTGGGCACCACGTCTCGGGATCATCACTACCAGACCTTCCTGCTCCAGCTTACGCATTGCCTCTCTGATAGGAGTTCTGCTCACGCCAAGTCTCTCTGCCAGCGCAATCTCCATCAGTCTCTCACCAGGTTTCAGTTCGCCCTTCAGGATTGCCTGACGCAGCGTATTAAAAACCACATCCCTTAATGGAAGATATTCATTCATATTTACTGAAAAATCACTTGTCATTTGTATTCCCTCCTGCTTTCGTTACTTCTGTGGCAAAAACCGTCTTCGCCAGCCGGCTCTCTCTGAGAACCTCTGCTGCCGCCTCCATCTTCTCACGATCATCAAAGATTCCGAACACTGTAGGACCACTTCCACTCATCATCGCCTTTAACGCACCATGACTCTCCATCAGTGCTTTGATTTCGCCAATTACAGGATATTTCTCTATAATTCCTGGCTCAAAAACATTTCCCATCTTCTGTGTCATTGCCAGAAGATCTCCACATTCTATATCTCCTATCATCCCGTCAATATCCGGATGAGAAGAAATCTTATCCAGCTGAAGGCTCTCATAGGCAGCTTTGGTGGAAACATTGATTCCGGGCTTACCGATCAGTACAAAACAGTCCGGCACCTGAGTGATCCTGGTCAGTTTCTCCCCGATCCCCTCTGCCAGGGCAGTTCCTCTCATCACACAGTACGGAACATCTGCCCCGATATTCACAGCACGATCCATCAGCTCCTTCTGGCTCAGTCCCAGTTTAAAAAGCCGGTTGATCCCCACCAGTGCAGCTGCCGCATCCGAGCTTCCGCCTGCCATACCTGCTGCCACAGGAATAAATTTCTCAAGATGGATATCCACACCACCCTTAACCTGAAATTCATCCATCAGAAGCTTCGCCGCCTTATACACCAGATTTCGTTCATCATTCGGAATATAGGAATAATTGACAGACAGGGAAATCCCCGGCTTCCTCACCCTCTTCATCTCCAGAACATCATACATCTGTATCGTCTGCATGATCATCCGGACTTCATGATAGCCATCCTCTCTCTTTCTGAGAATATCCAGTCCCAGATTTATCTTCGCCAATGCACGTAAACGCATAAAATCCTCCGTTTCCAACAATATCATCCGTATATAACTGTACTTTCGCAATTATATTTGTACTTTGTATACAATAAAACTCTTTGCGCATATTTTAAATCATTTTTTTTTAGTTTTCAATATAGGAGTTTTCATTTTTTCCGGAAATTTTTTTCATTATCATCCCTGCCTGACAAGAATTAACGACTGCCCCGGCTTTACCTCTTTTTCCGTAAGACTGTTCACACCCGAAATCTCATCCACAGTTGTATAAAATTTCTTTGCAATATCCCACAGGGTATCTCCGACCTTTACAATATAGACCGTAATTCCCGGCATACTTTCCAGTTTCTTACGATCCAGCGGCTGTTCTTCCACAGATTCAATAAGTTGCTCTTCCCACTGTCTGAACACAAGCACATTCAGTCCCACCGCCGCCTTGACTTCAATCTCATCCCCATCTGCCATTGCAGTGGAAAGCTGTTCAAGGTCAGCCTGAAGTAAATATGTGCAATCCTTCCCGATCTCTTCTGCCTCGATCAGATGGGTAAACGGAAGCATGGCATCCATAGAATAAAACGGCATTTCATCATTTCCAATAATATACAGGATCTTGAGTGCCACAATTCCTTCTGCCACAATTCCCTTATCCGTAATCCTGGTCTTATCTACTTTTACCTTACCGCTGCTGTGGCAAAGCTGCAAAACTTTTCCCTGACTCTCCTTAACTTCTATCCGGTCTGTCAGACGACACCTGGAAAAATTCCGTACCAGAAGACTTTCCAACATTTCCTTTTTCCGATGAAGAACACATTCTTTGTGTGGGCTGTATGCATCAAGAAGAAGTTCATGCTCCTCTTCCCTGTACATTTTCATATTTAATTCCAGTACCACATCCACCTGCAGGATACGTTCTTCACCATCCGGATCAGGCTTTACCTCTATCCCCTGATGAAGAAGAGACACCTCAATATGTGGGATCAGATCTTCCATACAGCCACTGCATTCCATCTCATTGGAAAAAGGCATGGTATACTCCAGCCACTGAGGTGGATTCTCCTCTTCATACCCTGTATACAGAAGAAAAACTGCAAGCTCTCCTTTCACCCGGAGTTTGTTCTCTCCCGGCCGCAGGTCCAGATTCCTCGGTTCAGCCATATACCACAGAAGGTTTTCTACATTCGGTCTGTTTGACGCAAGAGTAATATCATCCTTAATGCGCAGAGTATCTTTTTTATGTACACGAAGACTCATAAGCCGGACTTTCTCCGTTTTCACAGAGACTTCCTGATCCTCTGCGGAAACCGGAAGTTCAACGACTGCCAGTTCATCTACCACTGCATAAAAAGTTACAATTGCTTTAATATTCAGTTTTCTGGAATGGATCATATGAACACTGAGATCCTCAATCTCCCATTTCAGACACAGCTTATCTCCCCCTTCGATTCCCTCCAGATTAATCATCTCATCCAGCGGAAGCTTCGCAGAAAGGCTGTAAATCCTGCCCTCTTTTTCCCCCACATAAAGCAAATCTGCATTTAATGTCCCTTTAAGAAGCGCTCTTCCTTCACTCAGCCTCACTTCCTCCATGGAAACATCCGCTTTGCTCTGCACCAGTCTCCCGATATCCGGTTTCACATCGGGCACATTATAGTCCTCGTCAAAAGTCGCCTGCGCTGCCGCTTTATTTTTGATCCGCAGCATCTGAATACTTTCTTTTTTTAATTCCAACCTGCTTCCTTCCTTTCTCTGTTTACTTTATGATAAAACCCAAAAATTCTATCGGTTTCTCTGTTTCTCTGATTTTCAGGACAATACAGGGATAAGACGGTTCACTGCCTGCATCCGCTTTCTCCGGACCTATCAGCCTTGTCTTGCAGAATACTGCGTTCTCTGATTCAGAAACCTCCTCCACCTGAATACTGTACCCTCCTGTAAGCTGCTCTCCATATCCCTTCATCAGATACCTTATATCTCCCACCTGATAGGTCATCTGAAATACTTTCTTTTTCTTCTGTTCCATCAGTTCTGAAATCTCTTCCGGAATTTCCTCCTGCTTTACGATCGTATATTCCAGAGGTGTACGTTCGCCCTCCTCAATCCTGATAAACTGACAGCCCGCCGGCAAAAGAGCCAACAGCAACACACAGAGCAGTCCTCCTGTCCTTTTGCCCATAATGTACCCCTGCTCATTCTTCGCTAAATATTCTATGCCGGATATAGCCCTGTTATTACCATACTCTATGCTATATATCTGACAGTAACTGCTTTTCTGCAGGAAAGAATCCCGTCCGGAATGATTTATTTAACGCCAAAAAATCGTTATACCATGATTTATTTCTTGCAGGATATCTCATAATTCCTTATAATAACTTCTATACTTATATATGGGCATCAGCATTATATAATGCCCGGAAAGGAATTAACGAATGATACGATTTATCCTCGTCTGTATTGTTGTGATCGGATACCTGATCCTGTCCATCCCCATCCTGCTGGTCGAATGGATCATCGGCAGATTTTCTCCTGAAAAGAAGGATATCAGCTCCCTTAGGATCATCCAGGCAGTATTCCGATTTATCCTTAAGATCACCGGTGCAAAGATTACTGTGATCGGAGAAGAAAATGTGCCAAAGGACACACCTGTACTTTATATCGGCAACCACAGAAGCTACTTCGACATACTTCTTACTTACTCCCGCTGTCCGATCCGTACAGGCTACATTGCCAAAAAAGAGATGGAGAAAATTCCTCTTCTTTCCACATGGATGCGTTATCTCCACTGTCTCTTCCTTGACAGGAAAGACATCAAACAGGGACTCAAAACGATCCTGACCGCAGTAGACAAAGTAAAATCCGGAATTTCCATCTGTATTTTCCCGGAAGGAACCCGAAACAGAAATAAAGATGAGCTGGACATGCTTCCCTTCCATGAAGGAAGCTTCAAAATCGCTACCAAGGCCAATTGCCCGATCATCCCAATTGCGATCAGCAATTCAGCCAACATTTTCGAGGCACACTTCCCGAAGATATCTCCTGCAAAAGTTGTAGTAGAATACGGTAAGCCGATCTATCCGGATGAACTGAGCAAAGAAGATAAGAGGCATGTCGGAGAATATACGCAAAACGTAATTCGCGAAATGCTTATAAAGAACAAACCACTGACCGAAAACTAATAAGACCATCGGCAGAGCGTAAAGACAAAAATTTACGCTCTGCCGGACTGTTATATATCAGAATTTCCATTGTATCTGGACTGATCCGGGAAATACCTTAAGTGACCTGATCATCTTATCAACTGTAAACCTCTTCTCCTCAAAATCAATCTCTTCCCACAGACTTATATTAGATGCTACCTTTTCCATCTGCTCCGGTGTCGCATGATTCTCCGCAAGCACCGATAATTTCTCCAGCTTTAACTGATGCATCTGGTCTATTTCTTCCACTCTCTGATTGATATAATCTGTCAGTGTTTCTCCGGCACCTGCCAGAGAATCCACAAGCAGAGAAATCTCCTTTTCCATTTCCTCAATCTCCCTGTAAATCTGCTTTACCTGCGGATTTTCCTTTAACTTCGTATAAGCGGCAGGAGACTGTCCTTCGCGCAGCTTACGTACCATCTCTTTATATACATAATTCTCCACATCTTCAGTATAAACCTTCCCGCACCCCGGGCAGGCTTTGTTGTTCAGACGCTTCGTACATCTCAGGTACTGTTTACCGGACTGTATTTTAATACTCATAAGTGCGTATCCGCAATTGCCACATTTCACTTTCCCTGCCAGCCATGTATTCACAGCTTTTCGGTTGGCCTGAATCGTTTTATTTCTCATAAGCTTGATCCTGCAGTTCAGCCACTGCTCCGAAGACACAAGCCCCTCATGAGGTGCCACCACCAGCATATGTCCCTTAAGATTCTGCAGCTTATCTGTCTGCGCATCCCGCCCCTGATAAAGATAACATCCATGAATCCCGTCAAACTGCTCCAGACTGCTTACTATATTGGTTCCATGACTCCTGAAAAAACGATACACATCCATATCAGCCCGCACATATACCGGATTTCTCAGAAGCTGGGCCAACATGGAACGTATCAGTTCCTTTCCGTAGAACTGCACTCCCTTTTCCGCATAATATCTGGTGATATCCCCATAAGAAGTGTCCGGTTGTTCGTACATATCAAAAATTTCCCGCACAATTGCCGCTTCCCCGGGTTCTTCCACAAGCTTCTTTGTATGGATTCCTTCCATCAGGATCTCCTCAAGCCGATAACCATAAGGAGGCTTGCCGCCCATGCGAAAACCTTTCTGACTTCTGGAATAATATGCATCGCTGACACGCTTCTGAATAGTCTCACGTTCCAGCTGCGCAAACACAATGCAGATATTTAACATTGCCCGTCCCATAGGTGTCGAAGTATCAAATTTCTCTGTAGAAGAGACAAATTCCACCTGATACTGCTGAAACAGATTCATCATATTGGAAAAATCCAGAATAGAACGGCTGATCCGGTCCAGCTTATACACGATCACTTTCTCCACTTCCCCTCTGCGGATATCTGTCAGAAGCTGCTGAAGCTGTGGTCTGACTGTATTCTTGCCGCTGTAACCCTTATCCTTGTACTCTTTGAAACTTCCACCCTTTAACTCGTACTTGCAGAACTCGATCTGACTTTCAATAGAAATACTATCTGCTCTGTCCACTGACTGCCTTGCGTAGATTGCATTGATTCTCTTCATAGGGGTCCTCCTTTGTGAAATGAAATAATTGTTGTTTTGCCGGGCAATGTTGTTACCGTTCACCCTGCATTCCGCAACACGTCTTGCAATGCACAGAATAAACAGTAACCGGCACTGTAACCATTCAACAATTCCTCCTCCGGGAAGAAAAACCTGAGCGATTACATTTTGTCTATACAATTACGATAACAAATATTCAAAAATGTGTAAATCGACTTTTTTCTATCTTTATGTATAGATTTTTCCGGCAATTCCATTGTATAATGATGTCATAAACATTCCTCTACAATCAACTCGTTCCTCTGCTGATCATTTATAACTGTCCTGTACCGTTACCGTTCACTCTATACCTGTGTCACCGACTAAAAGGAGATTTCCCATATGAGAAGAAAATGTACCGATTCCCTGATATACTGGAAAAAAAATCCCGGCCGCAAACCTTTAATCCTCCAGGGGCTTCGCCAGACAGGCAAGACCTGGCTGCTTATGGACTTCGGAAATAAGCAATACGAACATACACTCTACATCAATCTGGAAACAGACCGCTCTGCTACAGACTATCTGTCTGTTCCACATGATCCACAGGAAGTACTGCTTTTTCTGGAAACCTGTGCAGGAAAACCACTGCGCCCTGCCTCTTCCCTTCTGATTCTTGACAATATCCAGTGCATTCCTCAGATTTCCACACTTCTTACCTCTATTGCCCTGGACTTTCCACAATATCACATTGCCTCTATCTATAAAGGTGTGGTTAACTCTGATTCTTTCTCCGTCCACGACTTTGATATCCTGACTCTGTATCCACTGGATTTTGAAGAATTTCTGTGGGCCAATGCTGAGTTTGCCCTTACAAGAGAAATCCGCAATCATTTCTCCGATTTCAGCCCAATGGGAAAGAAACTCCACGAAAAAGCCCTGTCACAGTTCCGTCTCTATCTGATCATCGGCGGAATGCCTGCTGCCATTATGGAATACAAAAAAGAAAAGAAGCTCCTGCTGGTACCTGACACCTAGCAAAAGCTCCTTACATCTGTATCCTGTTGACACCGGATTATGCTCATGCATACTGAAAATCCCTGCCTTCCAGCTTCTGTCAGGAGAAGAAACCACCGCCGGTACAGCCTGTATCGAAACCTTTCTGGCACAGCACTTTATCCGGAATGGCTATGCCCTCTCCTACTGGTCCAGCGGCAACCAGGCGGAAGTTCCCTTTTTACTGTCCAAAAACAGTCATTTTATTGCCATAGACTACCGCACCACCCCACATCAGAAATGCAGGAACCTTATGCAGCTGAATAAATCTTCTCTCTCTCCTGCACCCACGCAAATGTATTTAATCTCTGCCGAAGACTTCAGGCAAAAAGAAGCTTATCGAATCGTGCCTTTATATGCGGTATTTTGCATATAGAATGTGGCAGATACAACAGGCAAAAGCAGACTCCGGCCGGTAGTTCTTCTCGCTTTCACATCTTCGGAAACGAAGAAAAAACATCTTCAGCCATATCTCTCTGATATGGCTGAAAACTTTTTACGCATTGTTGATGATTTTTTAGTTTGTCATTAACTAAATCTCAAACTCCTTATATAATTGTTCCCTGTATTTTTCATCTTCAGATGCCCTCTCTGCGTCTGCATAACGTTTGTCATTTAAAAGCATTTTCATAAGCATCCCAAGACGGTTTTCACCTTTCTTTATACCTTTTTTTTCGCCTTTCTTTTCGCCTCTTTTTTCACCTTTCTCTTCTGCATAGGAAATCATACTCAACATATCGGACACCTCCTTCTGTCGGATCTGACTGTCTGAATCCGGAATGTAGGATAGTACTTTCTTCTGATCACCGGAAAATACACCATATAAAAGATCCATCAGTCCCTTTTCATTTTGTTCTTCCCCGCCAAGCCGTACTATGACAACCTCCATAAGGTCTGCTTCCGCAGCATCGATCTGAATGTCAGGTATGCGGAAACCTTCATTTTTGTAATTATGTATCTTGTAATAAGATACGGTATTCTGCTGTTCTTTGGGAATATTCTCAAGGCAGATCCAGATACTGTAGACCTTTTCCAGATATTTATAGCCTTTCCCATTTTTCCCTACTTTATCCAACTGTGCAGATAATTTCCGGCATCCGTAGTATATGCCTCTTTTAATAACAGGATACCCCGGCCGGTAGTTCTTCTGTAATTCAAAATCCACATGGAGATTTACCAGAATATTTCCTTTTTTCTTTGGAAGCAGCGAACGAAAAAGGATATCAAAAACTGCCGGTGCCTCATCTGTTGTGTTGAATTCCGTCTGTTCGCCCCGGATGCTTCCTGCCATGTCTTCCTCTACAAATGCTGTTCCGGTCCGGATTGTATCTCCCTCAATACAGTTCATGATCTCTTCCAGAGAACAGTCCTTGTATTCTGCTACGGTGTACTTTAGAATGTTGCCCATAATCGGCTTATACGAAAAAATATTTTTAGCCGCTTTATCTTTTGTTTCTCTGCCTTTTAAGGTTCTCATTGTTGTAGAAATACTGTTTTTTACTTTCATGAGATACTCCTGCAAGTGAAATTTTCTATTTATATTTTTATGATACCTCAGAAATAAAACTTCGTCAAATGCTTCTTCCCGGTCCGAGCAGACGCCAGAGGAGGTGTCAGATTGGAGTAAATTTCCTTCATCAAAATCAGAACCGGGTTCCGATTTACTGCGTCAATTTTTCAGGCAGATCCCCTGGATATTCTATATTTTATAAACTTCATTATATATCGTTACTTTTTACAATCAGCGTAAAATCAGAAGAATTTTTCAATACAGCAACCAGTTTATTTGTAATAACTGCCTGTTTTTACTACGATTGTCAATAATTATCCACTTATAAATCATAAAATCCGGATATTCCTCAAGTTTGAAATCAATTCCCCATACGAAATTTTCTCAAAAATCAACCTGTCCATCACCCAAAGGGGAACTATAATCATGACAAAGATTAAGAATACGAAGAAAGGCATGGCTAAGAAAACCTTAAGTATGTCTCTCGTCGTTGCAATGCTGGCAACCTCTAACGTGCCGGTTTGGGCTGCTGAGTTCAGCGATGGAAGCGACGCAGATGTTGCAATTACATCAGAAGCTCCGGTTGCAGAAGATACAGATGCCGCTGATGCAGCCGCATTCTCCGATGAGGCTACACCAGAAGTTACAGAGAATACAGATGATATTGCAGATACTGCAACAGCAGCAACAGAAAAAGCATTATATTTTGAGAAAGCTGAAATTGGTAAACCAGTTTCATTTGCAGACGACAGTGTATTAAAAAATGCTGAAGGAAAAAATGTTACTGTTTTTGATTATGAATGGTTAATCGATGGAATGCAGCCTGCTAATGCTAATGGAAGTGCAATGGATGCGAGTGCTTATTCAGGTCGGGTACGTCTTGGCGGAATAAATCCAAGTGTTGCCGACATCAAAAATGCTATTACAAAGTTTACACCACTGTCAAATCAGTTAGGTGGAAAACTTACTCTTAAAATTACAGGTGTCAAAGGAAGCGCCGAAGATTTTGAAGGTTTCACATATGAAACTCCTGCTGTAACTATTACTGCCAAAGATGTAACAAGTATTGTTACTGGAATCAGCCAGACGGGTACTTTAACTTATGATGGTACAGCAAAAACATTAACAGCAGATAATATATCTCTTGCATATGCTAATGGTTATAATGCTTCTAATACTGGTATCACAGCTTCTGATTTCAATTTCACATATGATGGTGATACTGTGAATGCTACAGAAACTGGTAAACCTGTCAAGGTTACTGCAACTGTTAATAAGCCTGGATACCAGGGTTCTCTTACGTTTGATATGACTATTGGTCAGAAAACACCTGCTGCATTTTCTGATTCTGATAAAGAATTAACAGATAAGACGAAAAATGATTTAGCTGTCAACTTAAAGAAAACTCAGTATAAATATACAGGTGCACCTATTAATTTATTAGCAAACGTAGAAGATAACTTCACCTTAAAGAGCAATATTTCCGGAAACACATTAAAGGCTAAAGCAATTACTGGTGTTAATCTGGTTGACGGTACTCTTACGAATGCTGGTGATTCTGCAAAAGTAAAAGTGTCTATTACCAAAACATATGATGACGAGTTGAATCGTAACTATGCTACAGGTGCATTTGATTCCAGCAAAGGTATTGGATATACTACAGCAGAGAAAGCTACTGTTGTTGCCCGCGATTTAAGTACATGTACAATTGATGATATCAGTATTGGACTTTTGAAATCAAAGAATATCACAAAAGCAGATATTAAGAACCTTCTTTCTATCTCAGAAGGAAAAGAAACTCTTAACAATACAACATTTATGAATAATGTGGATATTGAAGTTGATACAGATGCAATCCATAAAGGTGGAGAAGGTACTTATACAGTTGTTGTAAAACCAACAGATACTACGAAGAATGTGATTAATAGAAAGACTATTAATCTTTATGTTGCCCAGAACAACATTGCAGATGCTAAGTTAGTTACTAGAGATGGTCAGATAACTACTGGTACAGTATTAAATTCTAATACTGACTTAGGTGGAGAATACTATCAGGGTGGTTCTGCTGTTGAAAAAACTGCCGATCAGTTAGGCACTATTGTAATTAAAGGGTCTACTGATGTTGTCCTGAAAGCTGGTACCGATTATAAGGTGATTTATGAAAACAACACTAATGTTGGTACAGCCAAAGTTTATTTACAGGGAATCAGTAGTACATTAGGTGGTAAAAAATGTATTGGTACATTTGCAATTAGCCCCGCAGTAATCAATCCAACTACAATTACTGTTCCAGAATCAGTAGCTTATGACGGTTCTAAGACAGAGGCTTCTGAATATCTGAAAAAATCCGATATCAAAGTACAGGCTGAGACATATACCTGGACTAAGAAAACTAATGGAACTTTTGAACAAGTTAAAAAATTAATTGATGTACCGGATACACTCTATAAAACTACATTTGCTGCTGATGCTCAGACTCTCAGTGGTGGTAAAATAGTTGATGGAACAAAGTTAACTACTACTGTAAATGAAGCAGACAAAATTGACACAACAAGTGATGCATATAAAAATTATGGCATCTCTGCATTAAAAAACGGTGTAGTAGCATCTAAGAATACAACAGTAGCTACTTTATCCATTGCAAACGCAGATGTAACTGTAGTTGGTGCTCCATTCGTTTATACAGGAAAAGAAATCAAACCTGATTTAGTTGTAAAAGATGGTGACCGCACACTTGTAAAGGATGTTGATTATGAAGTAGTATCTACTGTAAATGCAACAAATGCAGGAACAGCTAAGATCACAATCAAAGGTAAAGGCGATTACAGCGCAGCTAAGACAAAGACTGTAGAGTTTACCATTAATAAGGCAGATCTGTCAAAAGTGACTATTACTCCTAAGAAAACATCTGTTGCTAGTAACTTTACTTATACAGGAAAGAAACTCACACCAGCATTAACAGAATATGATGTTAAACTTGGCGATGAAACACTTACAACCAAAGACCTTGATGATATTAAAATTACATATCCAGCTAGTTCTTCTGCAAATGTAAATGCAGGAAAGGAAGCAGGCAGTGCAACACTTACAGTGAAAGATACTGCTAAGAATCCAAACTTCGAGGGAACAAATGCATTCAAATTTGATATTGAACAGGCAGTATTGAATGGAAGTGGAACCTTTACACTTTGGAAAGATGGAAAGGTTGTTGGATTTGATAAAACAGCTACATCTGAAAATGGCGTTTCATCCTTTGATCCAATATTTACAAATGATGGAACAGAGCATACTTTTGATAAGGTAACTTACAAACCAACTGATTCCAAATATAAAGAAGGCACTGATTACGAAGTTAAATACTACAACAATGTTCGTGGAAAAGTTGCTGCCATCTATGTAAATGCATTAGGTAATTACAAAAATGCAGATGCTAATAAATTTGCAGATAAGAAAACCACTTATACTGACGCAAGATTCTTTAAGATTGGTGCTATTGCTATTAAGAAATCTGATGTCAAAGTAGCAAATACTGAATATGCTGGTGGAATCGCAGTCAAACCAACAGTAACCGTTACTGTAAATGGAAAAACTCTTGTAGACGATTCTGACTATAAGATTGAAACAGTAGGCGATGCTTCTAACGTAACTGCTAAAGATAAGATCTTAAAAGCAAAATTATATGCAAAAGATGGTTATGTATTAGATACTACATCATGGGGTGCAAGCAACATTCTTAAAGATGCTAATGGTTCTTATGTAGAACTTACATGGAAAATTGTAGCAAAAGATCTTAAGAACACGACTGTAACTGTTGATAAAGATGGAAATGTAACCGTAATGAATGGTTCCGTTGTTGTTCCATCCAAAGAATATGATGTCAAATTTAGTGAAGACGGAAAGAAAGTTACTGTAACAGCTAAAGCTGACAGCAAAAATTATACTGGTTCCAAAGAAGTTGATGTTAACGCTGTTAAAGTTGGTGCTTCAGTAATCAATACTGTTAAAGTGTCTGGTAATAAAGCAACAGTAATTCTTTCTGATGAAGCAGAAGGTGCATCCGGATATGATTATGTAGTCTCCACATCTAAAGATCCTTCAGATAAGGAAGCACGTATCGATGTTGTTAAGAATCAGGTTCAGACAACAGCTTCTTTCAAATATTTACAGCAGGGAACTTACTATGCATACTGTCATGCATGGACACGTGATGAGAATGGTAAGAAAGTATTTGGTGAATGGTCTAACAGCTATGCATTCTCTGCAACAGCAATCACACCGGATACACCAGAGATTCTCAGTGTTAAGACAAAAGGTTCTACAATCACAGTAACATATAAAGAATCTGCTAACTCTACAGGATATGACGTAGTTCTCGGAAAAGGTTCCAAGAAAGAACATGGCGAGACTCGTCCATATCAGTATGGAACATACAAAAAATTAAATGTTAAACCAGGTGTATGCAAAGCTGTATTCAAGAACGTTCCTGCAGGAACATATTATGCAGGAGTACATTCCTGGAACAGAACAGCTTCTGAAAACGATAACAAAGTATTCAGTAAGTGGTCAAATCTGGAAACTGCTAAAGTTAAATAATCCATTTGGGTAATTAATACAGATTCCTAAAAAAGAAGGCTCCGGTCATTGCGACCGGAGTCTTTCTTTATATCCGCTGAGCAGTTTCTGTCTAGCAATTTCACGCACTAAATCAACACAATCTGTCATAGACGTTGCAAAAGTTGTGTGCTGTATTGATGTATCAAATATTTTTCATACTTACCATAAGAAAATAAACTTTGTCAGGGCAGGCTCCAATACGTTTGCCTTCACAATCTGTAAGATTCAAGTGACGGGAGTATGTCGCATCCAAGTGCCGTTTATCTAACTCAAAATATCAAGCCTTTTTGAAATAAGTTCCTCCATTTGCTCTTTTTGTTCTGTTGACAAGCAAGATTCTTCTATCTGTGTAAAAAGTTTTGCCTTTAATGAGCATACTTTTTTCATCATACGTTCCGCAGAATTTAATGGAATCCCACAGGATTCTGCCAGTATCCGAAATTCTTTCTTATGAATATTACGTTTTTTGCCATTTATTGTGAGTGCCAACTGTTCTTTATCTTCTGGCATGATAACATTAACAGGAAGCATATCGTATGCTTTTGATAATTGGAAATTTCTGCTGCCAGGCTCCGTTTCCTTTAGCGAAAAGTTTTTCAAATGCATATCTGAATTTCCCATAACGAAAGATCCAACAACACGCAGAAACAGCTCTGACAGGTCTAAGCCCGGTGTTGCAGAACATTTTTTTATGATTCTTCCGCATTGTTCATAAGAACCTTTATATTTATCCTGTGTCAGCCTGTAAGACAGCTGGCAGAAATCTTCCATGGCATATAGTTTGGTCTCTTTTTCTGATATTTCCCGGTCTATCCTTTTAGTAATATACGCGTATTCATCATTCATTTTTATAAGAGCATGGGGAACCGTCTGGATTCCCATAATTTCTGCGAGACGCATTGCCAGATCCTCAAATTCCGGCATATTATCAAATTCTTCCGTTTGCGGCTTCAGGATATATCCTGTCGGATAGTCCACAATTGTAAGTCTTGCATTAAGATCTGTTGATAAATGCAGGGAAAGCTTTTTCTGAACTCCCGGCACAGTAAGTCCCTCATTTACTATTTCATTTGCCAGGATTTCCAGTTGCTCTTTCGTAATATCCAAGATTGGTAATTCATCTGTCTGAAAAAATCTCTTTACACACTTTTTATGCCAGCACCATTCTTTTTCCACATTCGTTGCACTATTTGTTATTGGCTTTCCACAACACAAGCATTTCATACCTTTTCTCTCCTGATACAAACATCGCCAATGCAGTCTCTGCAGGCAGATAACAGTAATCCAAACCGGTCTTTCTGGTTGATTTTCCAGTTTCGGCTGACCACCCCCAGAAGCCATCCTTCTGGAATCATTCCGTCAAAAAAAGGAAACAATATAGTTGTTTCATAAGGCTCCTGACGTAATGGAAGTGTCAGGCTTACTGCCACTGCATCTTCTCTGTCCAGATAATCCTGGTCATAAGTAAAAATATACCCTTCTTCAGTTTCTGCAATAATTCCGGAAAAATGATTTTGAATATATACATATCCCTTTCTATATTCTGACTCCACCTGCTAATCCTCCTTTTTTCCTGGTACAGCTTCTTTCCCAAACATTGCCAGTGCCTGATTCACTTTGTCCAGACGCACAGTTTCTTTTCCCTGTTCCAATTCCCTTACAAAACGAAGTCCAAGTCCGGAACGGATTGCAAAATCTTCCTGCGTCAGCCCTGCTTTTTTTCTTTCTTTTTTTATATAATCTCCAATTGTACTCATATTAAACATATTAATCCCGTTCGGGTATAATTTCAAGTGAATTATATACAAAAATCCCGTTCGGGTATAATTTATATATTCCTATATTATATCATCCCGAACAGGTATAATACTATTTTTATGTTTTGTGCCCCGATAGAATCTAACACACAGGGAAAAGAACTATAATCAAAAAATCCAAGAATGACATGGCAAAAAGACATTAATAATTCAAATCTTTGGAGCAAGCAAAAAGCTTATTGACTTTTTACTATAATTGTGCCATAATCAAGCAAAAAGGACATATAATTATTTAAGTGCTAAATATAGCAGAAAGGACATAAATATGAGTGATATTAATAAAGATGATTTTTCACAAATCATTAAATTTAAAATCGATGCTGAGTCAGCTGACAATATTTCACAAATTTGTGATGATTTAAAAAAAACTAAATCCGATATTATGCGACAGCTTATTCCTATTGTATCATGCAAAGAATTTGAACATATGATTCCGAATGTTGCACTGGAACAATTAGAGAATTATTCAAAAAAATCCTGGGAAATTTTGCATACTCCTGGATGTGCCTTTGAAACTAAAGAGTTATCCGCGAATATGCCGGCATTTATTACCACACTTCCGCCCAGAGTATATGTTAATTATCCTACTTACAAAATACAGATTATAAACGAAGAAAATAACGAACAGACTATGTCTTATGAAAAATTCGATGAAATGTTAAAAGGCATAAAAAACATTTCTTGTGTTTATGCAACTCCCTTTAACTATATTATTGAAAACAATGTTGGGGATAGCAGACAATATCCTTTTGTGAGGGAGGTTACTTGCCTTGCAATTGATCTTGCAGATAACATTAAAGCCAAGGATGAAGTTATAAAAAAATTGAATGAAAATGGTTTTAAAACGTTGGTTTTTCCATATTATTGTATGCGTTGGGATTCGATTGAATTTTTAGATGAGAATAAAAAATATTTTAAAATAGTTAGTTGATATTTTGAAATATTTAGCTGGAGGGGTATGACCATCGAAAATGGGATGGACCGCTATGTCTGGCAGATATGCTTGAGATTCCTGAAAAAGTCCGTCCAATGGTGTCGGATTATAAAATGAATCTGCTTCAGCTGAGGGCAAGTGAGACCTGTGATTTTCAAGATCCGGAAGTTGATGCTGTGTTTGATATCAGCCGTTCTATTTATGGGGATCTGGAGGGGTCTGACCATCGAAAATAACCCGGAACGAGAGATATACATTTTGGCGAAAGGATACTTTCTCGCAAAAGTAAGGAAAGGGATTGGATATACATTAGTATTTGAATTAGCTTAGGGGGGGGGAGATCAATGGACGAAAAATATTTATTTATGCTAGATAAGGGAGGACTTTTGATATGTCAAAACATTGGGATTATGAAGATGATCATGATTGGGATGATGATTATGATTATGCGGGCAATGGATATGTTTATTGGTATGGCAAGTACTACCCGAAAGAAGACATAGATGCATTGTTCAAAGACTCGTCTGCTGAAGATATTCAAGAAGGGAGAGGCTCGAATGTGGGCTGGGCTTTATTGGTATTAGTAAGCATTGGCGCTGCAGGATATGGTATTTATAAAAAAATGATTCAAGGCAAAGACCTCCCCAAGAAAATAGTTAATTAGATTATATATGCGATGGAGGATTCAACGTAGATTTCTAAATGGTAAAAGGGTTGATAGTCTCCCCAAAATAAGTATGTATACGGATGCAGCGGTTAAAGCGATGGAGACTGGTGTAGCATATAGATTTAGGAAGTAACTTACGCGGGCTGGGAAGACATTGTTGTTTGAATATTAGATAAGGATGTGGGAAAGTTGTATGAGAATCAGCTAATTATTTCTGCAGTAGATGGTAACGGACAAATAATAGCATCTCAACCATATGCGGAATTTATATATGGAAAAAAGAATCTTGAAATTTTAAATTATTATACGGGACAGAAATTGTTTGATATTTTGCATGATGACTTAGGGAAAATTCGGTTTGAAGATAATAAATTTGTATTAAAATCAATTTATTTGATGTCACCATTACAAACAACGATGAATTTACTTGGAAAAATTGCAGAAGCGGTTATAGTGAGACGATGTGTTGAAAATGAAGATATAAATAAAAAATGGTTGTCAGTGGCTAGAAGGAAAAAAGCTAAAGCAAAAACTGCTGAAAGATTTATGGCAGTTGGGACGGGGTTAATAAAGACGAAGCAGCAATATCCACAGTATTATAATCCATCAGATACGCAGAGGGATATAATTTGGGTTGATGATGATGGTATGCGAGCGATGATAAAAACTTCTTCTATATCAGGTCTAGAAGCAGGATTACAAGTAAAAGTTAGCAGGAAGGGAATGGGTTACTTTTTTAATGATTTGTGTAACCTTAGATATGAGGTCCCAGTGGTGTATTTCGATATAGCACATGATTATGACAAAGTTGCGCACGAATTATTAATGAACCAGGCCTTTCAAGGCATGCCCAGTGATGAAATAATTCTTGAGAAAAATTTTGTTCGTGCAAGTGCCATAGATTATCAGGGATATGAGGAAGTGTGCTTATATGAAGAATTGGTTATGGCACTAATAAAAGGGAAAATTACCGTTGATTCATTGTTGAACCATAAAATAGTAGAAAACAGTAACACAATGAAGAATTCGATTATTTCAGCGACAATGTCTCAACTTCCCATACAGAATATAATTCTTAAGTAGTGGTGTGAATGTGTAGTTAAGAAAAAGTACACCTATGAGTGGTGTGAAATATAGTAGATTACAATTTGTGCGCGTGCCGGGTGTAGTTTTTATTGAGAATTATCGAGGGGGAGACTGTCCGAAAACTAGGATGAGTCTTCACTGAAATTAAGATTGATTCACTCACATGGGTGTTCAATATAAATAAAAAATGTACGTAACTATTCAGAAATAACTCTTGCAGTTATTTCTCTACTCTATTGTCAAAAGCTATTTCAAGGTATATCTGACTGCACCTGTTTTTTCGAGATTTTCTTTTCAATCAGGCCATTCAGAGTACAGACTACCTTATAGAGAGCCTCCGACCTGATAGATCAAAGGCTCTGATTGAAAGAATTTCCGTTTACCAGTATTTTTTCACATAATTGACAGCTTCTTCCTGTGACAGAGAAAATTCATTCATAATATTTCTGACGGTATCTGCCTCACTGATATGAAAATTCCTGCAGGTCCTTACAGTCGCACGAATGCCTTCAAGGATACCTTCCCATCTTCCTTCCTGTCTGCCTTCCTTTCTGCCTTCCTCGACACCTTCCTGCCTTAACTCTTCCAATGCATTACACATATTGATTTGCCCTCCCTTCTGCTCCGATTCCAAAGCATGGTCAATCAGCTTCTGTGATTCTGTAATGGCTCCTATCACAAGTCCAAGATCTGCCGGAATATTATGATCCCTGTAAACTTCATTAATCTTCGTATAATCCCTGGCATAGATCAGGCGGCTCACGTCAAACACCATATTTACATCCGGATCGCTGAAACACAGCTCTCCACTTGATCTTACCTGTACCAGGTTCATACGGTAATCAGATACCAGTGGTTCTATCTTTTCGGGAATCTCCAGCATATCCTTCAGGGAAAACGGACCATCCCATTCACTTTCTCCATAGTATACACACAGACTGATCACCGGATGCAGCCGGTCAGTCTTCTTAAAACCTGACAGGAATTCATCCGATGAATGGAAATCCCCGTTTTTCTTATTTACTGCTGCGATCTCATCATATTCTTTCATGTAAGAGAACGCATCTCCGACCATATGGCGCAGCGGCATCGCATAATGGATCTTTGCCTGATTTTCCAGTCCCCAGAGTACAAAATCCACACCATATGCCGTCTTCTTTACAACATCCAGGATCTTCTGTATTGTTTCTGCATGACCGTTAAATTTCAGCATGGAGGAAACATCCGTATCTGCTTCTGTAAGATCCTGCGGCTTCAGCACCTGTTCCCCGTTAAAAAATACTGCATTGAACAGATCCGCAAAATGTCCATTGTCTCTCCAGAAGTTCTTCAGTATGGTATCCGGTTTGATCTTATTTTTTTCCGTCGTATCCAGCACCTCCTTTTTGCCTGTTTCTGTTATCAATATATCATAATTATTATTTTGTTTCCACGAAAGGAAATATAAAAATTATTAAAAATCTGAAAAATACAGCGTCCGATTGTTTAATCTATTCTCTTTTCTCATTCTGTCAGCTGTAAACGATCATATAACTATAAAAATACCGCTCTGATGCGTAAAAAAGGCAGTTATAAATAACCATTTTTTCAGAGTTGTGAATGAATTTCTAATCAGAGAATGTGCTTTTTAATCAAAAATCAACCTGTACACCACCCAAAGGGGAACTATAATCATGACAAAGATTAAAAACACAAAGAAGGGCATGGCAAAAAAGACATTAAGTATGTCACTTGTTGTTGCAATGCTTGCTACTTCTAATGTGCCGGTATGGGCTGCTGAGTTCAGCGATGGTACAGATGCTGCAACTGCTACAGAAGCGCCAGCTGCAGAAACATTTGGCGATGATACAGATATTGCTCCGGTTGTAGAAGACACAACAGATGATGTGCAGGTAGCTACAGCTGCAAGTGATTATGATTTTTCTGGTATTACGGTCAATGATAAAATGAAAAACCCAACATGGGCTTGGAAGGCTGAAGACTCCAGTTCTGTTGTTGGCACAACACCTGCAATTGGTACTTTATTTAAAACTTATACATTTACTGGAACTGGCAATTTACAGTATGCATGGGCATATAACGGTGCCTGGAATAAACCAGCGGCAAATGCAAACGTTATTAGTGGTGGGACTTTAGCAAACGTAACAGTTCCAGATACGACAGAATTACAAAAGTACGTAAATCAGACATTATCCTTAATCTTAGTTGAAGAAGGAACTACAACACCTATTGCAAACTTTTCATTTGGAACTATTCAGCCAGTAGACCTTGGCACAACAGGCGTTAGTGTATCTGCCAATGCAAACTATAACGGTGCAGAGCAGAAGCCAACTGTCACAATCGATACATCGAACGTTCCTAGTACATATACAGATATCAAAAGTTCAACAGCAGATGCTTTTGATTGGAGTTATTCTGGAAGCAATGGCTTAACAGAAGTTGGTTCCAATGTAACAGTAAGCGGAACATTAAAAACAGCTAATAAGTTATACACTGGAAGTGTCAAAGGAAACTATACAATTGGAAAGTATACAATTACTAACAGTAATCTGATTGTAAAGGTTGCTGATACCAATAAAGAAATCACATATACTGGAAATACTGCAGAAACAGTTGATAATTCTTTAGTTAATGTATATCTTCCAGATGCAAAAGATGCTACAAAAGCATCCGATATTTCTTTAAACGAATATATCAAAAAAGTAACTGTTAATGCAGGTGCCATTACTCCTGAAGGAAGAGCTGGTTTAAAAGTTACATTAGATGGAGCCAAATTAAAGAAATCTGGAAAATTTACAAATGAGGCAGATATTGAGTTAGACATAACAGCTGATAATGCTACAACTGGTGTGCTGAATACCGTAAAAATTGTTCCGATTGATTTAGCAGGCGTTACTGCTACATTAAAGAATCCTTTAAAACTAGAAGAAGTTTCCACTAAAGTTTTAACAGCGAATGATTTAGTGTTTACTAAAAATGGAAAAGAATTAGAGTTAAAACCTGCAGATGTTACTGTAACTATTACTAAAGGTACTTACGATAAGATTGGAACTTATACAGGTGCTATTGTCATTGCAGCTGCCAATGGAAATGTTAAAAATTCAACAACAGCAAATTTAGTAATTAAAAACAATACATTTGCTCCAACTGCTACATTTAAAGGCGGAGAAGCCAGTAATTATTTAACTACTGATGGAACTACTCCTACAAAAGGTTTGGATTATAACAATGGTAAAGCGGTAGAGTTTGATGCAGCAGATTTATTTAATGGCACAAATACTACACCTAAGTTAGGATGGTTTGATCCAATTGGAACTGCTGCTTCTGCTACTAAAACTGAGCAGAGTTACTATCATGTTAAATATAAAAATAACGTAAATGCTACTGGAACAGGTAAAGATAAGCTGGGTGTATTAACAGTATATGCAGTTGGCGGTGATTATGATGGATGCAGCAAAGATTTCTATTTTAAGATCAATCCATCTAAAGTTACTCCTACTGATACAGATAAAACAACTGTAACAACAGCCATAAACAAAGATATCGCTGGTGTCTCTATCAAAGAGGCAAACAATAAAGATGCTGCTGCATATGCAGATGCTATCGGTATTACTGTAAACGGAACCAATGGCGCAGCGAAAACAAAAGACACTATTATTTCCAACGCAACAAAAGATAATGACTACAAAGTAGAATATTCTTTTGTACAAGCTAATGGATCTACTGCAGGAAGCAACGTAGTTGGTGATTATGTAGCTGCTAAAATTACATTAAAGAAAGATGGTAATTTTGCTCTTCCAGAAGGAACTACTTCTACAGCTACTGGTGCAATAAGCACATATCCTAAATTAGGAAAAGAAGATACTGGCGTTAAATATGCAGTAACAGAAGCTACTGCTAAAGATAATGGTGTTATCACATTATATGTTCCAATTGTTGAAAAATCTATTTCTGATTTAGACATTTCACTGGATCAGACAAGTTATACATTTACCGGTACAACAATTGAGCCAAAAGTAAGTGTTAAATTAAATGGAAAAGCATTTGAGAAAGGCACTGATTATACTGTAAGTGTTAAAAATGGTATTAATGTAGGTACTGCGGATGTTACTGTTACATTAAAAGGAAGCACAGGTTATAAAGGAAGCAAGACTCTTTCTGCAACTATTACACCTGCTAAAATTTCCGATGTAAAATTTGCAATTAAGAAAGGTCATGAACTGACATATGATGCAACACAGAAAAAACCAAGTATTGCTCAGGATGAAGACACAACAACCACTAAAATTGACTATGTTTCTGAAAATGATGCAGCTGCACAGGTAAAATTAGGTTCTGTTGTTATCAGCCAGTTATTTGATATCACATACGGAACAAATGTTGATGCTGGAAAAGATGCCGGTACAGTTACATTAACACCAAAAGCATCTGCCGCAAAGAACTTTGATGGAAGCAGTGTAACAGCTACATTTGACATTGCCCGTCGTACTCTTACAAACAAAGAGGGCACAACAGCTGGTACTTATCCGTGGGCTGTTAAACTTGTAAATGATGATGGACTTATCATTGCCAGAACTGATGTTACGCCTTCTAATGCTCCTGCTACTACTCCAAAAAAATATACTTTAGAGGCTTCTGATACGGATATGGAGTGGACAGGAAATGATACCATATTTGCTAATGCATCTCTTGTTGATGACAATATTGATACAGTAAAAGCAACTAGTGGTGAGTCTTCCAAACCATCTATCAGAAAAAATGACATTACATACAAACTTGCATATGCAAATAATGTGGAAAAAACTACAATAAAAGCTCCTGCATACGTATGTGTTGTCGGTACAGGCAATTATGGCGGAACTTATTCTATCGTAAAAGATACTAAAACAGGTGATGTAACTCCAATGCTTACAAAAACCGTAACAGAAATTAACAAGAAGAATCCTGGTACATATGAAGTACTTCTTGATAATGTATTAGAAAATTCCTGGGCAGAATTCCAGATTTCTGGACGTAGCTTTGCAGCTAAAAACGTTACTATCACAAACGCAACATATGCAGGTGGTGTAGCCGTTAAACCAGGTTCTGTTGTAAAAGATCCTAAGACAGGCACAGTCCTGACAGAAGGAAAAGACTACGAATTAGTATTTGATAAAGAAAATGTAAACGCTACAAATACACCAATCGAAGTAACTGTAAAAGGTATCGGTCAGTACAAAGGCAGCCTTGTAAACGCTAAGACAGACGGCAAGAAACTCACATTCATCATCGAGAAGAAAGCCCTCAAAGATTGCTCCGTATCTGTAGATAAGAACCTGAAACTTACAGTTATGAACGGCAACGTTCTTGAAACAAAAGAAAACTTCACTGTTAAAGACAACGGTGACGGAACAGCTACTGTATCTGTAGTTGACGGTGGAAAGAACTACACAGGTTCTGTTAACGTTGAGATCGGTGGAAGAAAAGTCGGTGCTCCGATGATCAGCAATGTGAAAGTTGTTGGCAACAAAGCAACTGTTATCCTTTCTGATGATGTAGAAGGTGCTTCCGGTTATGACTATGTAATCTCTACAGATAAAGACTGCATCACAAACAAAGATTATGTAGCTGTAAACAAGAATCAGGCTAAGACAACTACAGCATTCAAATATGTAGATAAAGGAACATACTACGCATACTGCCACGCATGGACACGTGATGCAAACGGTAAGAAAGTATTCGGCGAATGGTCCAACGGATTCCAGTTCTCCGTAACTGCAACTACACCGGATGCTCCAGTGATCACAGACGTAAAAGTAAGCGGATCTACTATTAAAGTAACTTATCGTCCGGCTGCTAACGCAACAGGATATGATGTAGTTCTTGGAACATCCTCTAAGAAAGACAACGGTGAGTTACGTCCATACAATTATGGCGCTCACAAGAAACTGAACCTCAAAGAAGGTACAGTAACAGCTACATTCAAGAAGGTACCAAAGGGAACATGGACAGTTGGAATGCACGCATTCAACAGAACATCCATTGATAACAAGAAAGTATTTAGCCCATGGTCCAATCTTGAAACAGCTAAAGTGAAATAATCCATTTGGGTAATTAATACAGATTCCTAAAACAAAGAGACCCTCGATCATACTAATCGAGGGTCTCTTTGTATAAAAATATAAATGAAAGAAGATAAAACATGAATGATAGAATTACTGTTATCTTGGGTGCAGGAGCAACAGTTGACGCAACACATGTTTCAACAGATTTCCTTACCAAAAAAGTAATCAATAATTGCCAAAAGTATACCATTAGTGATAATGATACAAAGTCTATAGTTGATGAAATATGTAGTGGATTGCAAAAAATGTCCAAACCCGATATTGTTAATTTTGAAGTTATATATCATATATTAGAATTATTACTCAATTATCATCCAGATAATAAATCTGAGCAATTATTTTCTTATTATGATATTTTTGCAAATCTTAATTCAGTATTTAAAAATATTGATATAGCAAACGTTTTTTCTTCTATTAATGCAATTATAAATACTGTCAACGATGAAATTGCAGATTATGATGTAAAATTTGACACATCAGATTACTTCAATAAGTTTTTTTCTGTATTAAGTAAGAAAAAAATTTCTTTAGATGTATTTAATTTAAATTATGATACATGGGTCGAACAATCCCTACAACATTATAATGATGGTTATGTCAATATTCCATCATCTCAAATTGTAAAAAGATTTGATATTACTGAGTATTTAAAGCAAGATGATAGACACACAGTTTCTCACCTTCATGGACAAATTCATTTTGAATATCCAGAATTTGATATAGTACAAAATAATGAATATTTCAAAAGGGAAGAAGTCTATACATTATACAAATATAACAATTACGTTGATGCAAAAAAACATAGAGAACAAAGTATACGCACTCCAGATAAAACGCAATACGGAAACGCACTTTTTACGTCTAATATTATAACTGGATTAATGAAAAATGATAAACTTCTTTGGAATCCATTTATAGCTTATCATAATAAACTTGTCAATAGTCTTCTTTCTAATCCAAATCTTATCATAATAGGGTATGGTTTTTCCGATTTATATTTAAACAGACTATTGCTACAATATCATAATAATTTTTTTGATAACAAAAAAACATTAATCATAGATTATATTGATAAAAATAAATATAATTTAGCATATAATTCACCTTTTGATTCTGCCGCCAAAACAAAATTCACCAATTATATTTTTAAAAAAGATGGATGGTACCATTATCCTAAATATGACAAAGGTGACTTTTTTCTGTCAAATGATAATGCCGTATGCATTTATAAAAATGGCTTTAGAGATACTGTTAATCATCATTTGGATGATATTTGCAATTTTTTTATAAATGACAAAGTACACAAACAGGACTCCTGTTGCTGATTTCTCAGTTTGTCACTAATCAGATTTGTTTCCCTGTCACAGATCTGCTAAATTTTGTGTCATTATCATTTTTGTGCAATCCGGCAGATTTCCTGCCGGATTATCTGTTTCATTTACAATGTTACATATGAGCTGAGTGTGCTTCAAGTGTTTTTACAATACTGATGATGTCCACCTTTGACAGCTTCGGATAGTCCTGTTCAAGGCGTTCCCTGTTCCAGAAGCAGTCCGACAGAGACGATATTTCTGTGCCGATCCCCCAGTTGGGAATACACAGATACTTTCCATATGCATGTTTTCCTACTAGCAAATGGAAAGTGCTCCCACGGGCGGTCACCTCAAACTCATTTCTGTTTATGTTTAATGGACGGATATGACCGGTCCAGTTTTTTTCATTGCTGTCCGGATCGCTGCACTGGTAATAGGATCCCATAGCTACTGGGGTCAGATCATCGAAAAAATCCGGGAAGAAAGTAATCTTTACATAAAATGATACAGAAATTTTTATAAAGCAAGAAGAAGAACAAAAATTCCCAAATAGGACTCCTATCATCATTACGATAGGGGTTCTTTTTTGTCAAAATTTATTCTATGATTGTCGAAAAGTTTCTCTGGTAAACAAACAACAAGCTCTGATAAAATATAAATACAAAATATGTGACAGGGAGGTGACATCCATAATACATCAGACAGATCTGGCACAGACGATAGACCTTGCCGCAGGACGTGCAAGATATGATGAATGTGCCAAGAAACTATTAACCTATAAGGCAGTTGCTGCCTGGATCCTCAAATCCTGTACAAAAGAATTTTCCCAATACAGCGTCAAGTTTATCTGTGAAAACTGCTTAAAGGGCAACATCGAAGTTTCCAGCCGGGCAGTGCATCAGGATCAGCCTGACCATACCGGGACACTGAATGGAAACGAAGAAAGCCCGTCTTCAGGATGATTTCGGCATTGCCATGACAGAAGAATTTGAAAGCAAGGTGCAGGATATGTGTAATCTTGGAAAAGCACTTGTTGAACAGGGTATTGAACAGGGCATTGTAAAGGGTATCGAACAAGGAATGGAACAAGGTGTAGAACAGAAAAATCTGTCCCTTGCAGAAATGATGCTCAAAGATAAGGAACCAATTGACAAGATAAAAAAATATACCGGTTTTGCCACAGATAAGCTGGAAGAGATTGCAAAATCTATGGGAATGACTCTTAGGAACATGGTAGTTGAAATGCATGCATTCAACATAACATCCGAAGACGAAAAGAAAGTCTTTATCTCTTATAATCTGTTTTACTACAGGTTGGCAGTCCTTTTGTATCCCAGGACATCCCGGCCTGTTTTATCCAGGTATTTGTTCCGAGAAGAAAGCCGTTTGACTGAGCATCCAGGATGTACCATTTACCACCAACCTTTACCTGATTCCACTGGTGGCTTGGGTTACTGGCTTTGGCATTTGCATGAACGTAACGGCAGTCTACCCCGATCGCATCACAGAGTGCTTTCATGCCTCTTGCATATCCGGAACACTGTGCTTCTCCATATACCAGTGCACCCCAGGCTGTATTTGCATAATTATACTGCCATCCCCTGTATGCATATCTACAATTGCTGCGGAGATAATTAAAAGCAGTCAGGACTTTATCATAATCTGACATTCCTTTGCGGATATAATTCAGTTTAAAGCTCTGTACAACACTTCTTACCTGCGCCAGATGGGCAGTATCCAGATATGGACCATACACACTGCCATAACTATAATCACCTTTTACAGTAGGAGATTTTAAGGTTATCTTTCTGGCTGCGCTCTTATCACTATATATGTTTTTCCCATTTACATTCTCTGTTACGCGAAGCTTCTGCAGATGAGGCATTGCAGAAATCGTATATCCGGTTACTTCGTGCACTGTTTAAAGGGGTACAGATATCTCAGTTCCTGGCAGGTGCTTATATGACAGGAATCCTGCCAATAAAAAAATATGGAACACTGTCTGCATTGACAGACTTTCGTGAATTTTCAATGCTGGAACCGGGGCTTCTGGCAGAATATGTTGGCTTTACGGAGAAAGAAGTCAGGGATTTATGCCAGACAAATTATATGGATTTTGATGGATTAAAAACAGCATTTCAGATGCTCTGGTAACTCAGTTGCCGAGTAGTTCACTATGATGCATATATAAGTCTTTCAAATGATAAATCTCATATATTTTTGTAACCGCATTGGTAAGAGATGTTTCGTGCAGTGGATAATACTGCTTATATAATTTTTCCGGTTTTACAATGTCAATTATTTCAGAAGACCAGAGCCGGTACTTCCATTGCAGAGTAATATAGCAGTCAGACATCCATTCCAGAATAAATTCATCATAAGTATTACTTATTTCTGCATTTAAATCTACAGTAATTCCCATATTTCCCATAATCTGTTTCGGAGTTTTACATAAATACAGGGGATTCCCCATATCCATATATCTACGATAATCACTTTTCATATATTTATAGATTATACCAAAACAGTCAGAACAGTTTCGAGCTATCAATTTAAATAAATATCTTCCAGATAGTTTTGCACTGTTCAGGTAACCTGAATCATATGCCGGATTATTCATAAAAATCGCCCTCCTGATGATAGAGTAAAAATCTCCCCATAGCAGTTCTCACCGTAATTCCCGGAACTTCGAATCCTTCCAGCAAAATTGCACGGTTTCTTGCAGAAAAAAATTGATTTACTTCTCTGCGAGCGTGAAAATCAGCTGTTACATCTGATTCGTCTTTGTATACCTGCCATGCATCTTTCCATTCAATCTGTTTAAATGCTTTTTGTGATTTCAAAAATATCTGATTACCAAGAGAACCTTTATAGAAAAGTTTCTTTATTTCTTCAATATTGATCTGATTTAGCAGAAAAGCTTCTATGACCTGTGTATAACTGTCATCTGCGCGATAGCCTTTGATAATATCAAAATCTGCTGTAGAAATACGGTACATTTCTACAATCCGCGAACCTGTGATTTCAGCACTCTCCAGGCTTGTTCCCCTGTTGGCAATGACCTCTGCGATCCAGGCTAAGATACCATAATCGTTCAGATCCATTATTTTCAGACCAGAAGTATTCAAAATATACCGGTTAACAAAAGAGTGTTCCGGATCACCATTTAAAACAGCCCAGCTTTTTGCACGGTCTTTATATTCAGTGGTATAAAATCCATTTCCATAATCATTATCTGTTTTTCCACCCTGATAAATTGGTTCTTTTAAAATATGATCAGAACCATGATAAACAATTACATTCTCATATGCTATATCAGAGTCCATAATATTAACATGACTTTTCACTTTATACCCTCCTTAAATTTACTTTTCAGCTGATTTTATTATAACATTGTTCTAACATCTATGTCAGTATAAAGATTTCGACACAAAGCGTTTGATTTTTACCAACAAAAATGGAAGTGGTAAAACAAGTATATTAGATATAGTAGTATATTATATTTTATCCCAATATAAATAAAGAGCCCCTGATCAGATGGATCAAAAACTCCTGCTGATGTTTTTGGTTTACCAGTATTTTTTTATATAGTTGACAGCTATAGTGGTTCAGTTGTCAAGACAAAAATTTAAGCATTTTATAATGAACTGATATATGTAACTGGGTAGGGGAGAAAATCCCCCCTTAGGCTGCATGATTATCCAGTAACAGGATTGGATAATAGCAGGATGAGTAGGGTCTCACGAGGTAAAACACTAATCTTTCTTTATATCCGCTGAGCAGTTTCCGGCTGGCAATTTTGCACACTAAATCAACATAATCTGTCATAGACGTTGTAAAAGTTGTGTGCTATATTGATTATATAAGAATAATTCTTTCGATGCACCAGACCACTGATTTGGTACAGTGCAACTTCCAAACAAAACCACCATTATTTCCAAGGAGGATTTGAAAGATGAAAAAGAAATTGTTAGCTTTATTACTGGCTTCTTCTATGGCTCTAATGAATGTTGCTCCTACATATGGTACAGATATTTTTACTGACCCGGATAATGTGGCAAACGAAGATGTAATTTCTGTTCCTGAGGAGCTTGATAACAATGGAGAGTTCAATGACACTGAAGATGAGTTTACTTCGGAACAGACAGATGATGATTTCTTTTCGGATGAAAAGGAAATGCCTTCTGTTCAGGAGGGGGACACGTTGGTTGCAAATACAGGGCAGGGAATAACAGCTGGTACTTCCACATATTCCTCAAAGTCTTCCTTTGGCCGGAGAAAGGCTCTTTCCCAGCTTCAGGGTATGGGAATCAACAGCGGATCTTACAGCTGGAACTGGGCAAATCCTGAATATACTTCCTATTATACAGATGAGACAGGAAATCTTCACATTGTTGCCTGGAAAGATCAGACTTTATACGATGCCTCCTGCAATTCCGATCTTAATGTTACCAATGTAACAACAGTAAAGCTTCCGCTTCCATTGTGGGGAGGATTCTATGCTGCACCAGACGGGAATTTTTATGTTGCAGTAGGACAGAAGAATCTGAACGAAGACAATAGCATAACGGCTGTCCGGATCCTCAAATACAGCTGTGCCTGGAAACTGCTTGGTGCAACGGACATTGGTGGCGGATATACAAATATGTTTGAAGGAATCTACATTCCTTTTGACGCTGCTTCCCTGCGCATGACCCAGATCGGTTCTACCCTGATCGTACACACAGGACGGGAAATGTATGGGATGGAAGGGATACATCATCAGAGTAATATCACTTTTGTCATTAACACTCAGGATATGACGCTTATTAATTCAGATATGCCTTATTGCAGCCATTCCTTTAATCAGTTTGTTGTAAATGACGGCTCTCATGTGTATTTTCTGGATCATGGGGATGCTTATTACAGAGGTCTGATCCTGTCCTCCTTCTCCGCATATTCCGGCGGATATATCGCTCAGGATCGTGCGGTAAATATCTTTCCTTTTATGGGGGCTACAGGTGATAATTATACCGGATGCGAGGTAACCGGATTTTCTCTGGCAGGAAATAATCTGATTACAGTAGGCAAGTCTGTTCCCCATGGTTTTGCTGTGAATGGACAGACCGGATATGAGAATCTTAACAAAAATATCTTTATGATAATCACAGATAAGAACAGTATGGCTTCCAAATTTATCTGGCTCACTCAGTATTCACCGTCAGGAGCAGAAATAACTCTGACAGAACCAAAGCTCATCCCGGCAGGAAATAATCAGTACGCAGTCCTTTTCTCAGAGGAAACCTCCGACCAGAGCATTCTGCATTATCTCCTTATGGATATGTCCGGAAACGTAATATTATCCAAATTATACAAGAATGTAACGATCCAGACGGATTCCCAGCCAATCTTATGGGGACGTAATATTGTATGGGTATCCGGAAATTATGATAACGGCAACTATGACAGTTCCCGTACATACCTGTATGAAATCCCCGTAGTGACAACTCCACTTAATGGAATTGCTCTGAACCAGACAAATCTGACAATTGACGAAGGAAATACACAAAAACTCACACCTTCCTTTACACCATCTAACTCTGATGATGTAAAAGATGTGGTCTGGACAAGCAGTAATCTTGGGGTTGCGTCTGTCTCAGAGGATGGAACCATTCAGGGGAACGGTTATGGTCAGGCAGTAATCACTGCTTCTGCCGGAGATTTTCAGGCCCAGTGTCAGGTGACGGTAAAGGTATCTGAGAACAATACACCACTGACAAAACCCGTGCTGAAACTTTCCCAGAAATCTGCAGATCAAATACATTTAACCTGGAAAAAGGTTCCGGGTGCCAAAGGATACCAGATTTACTGCAAAACAGATTCCCAGTCTTCTTATAAGCGAATAAAAACTCTGAAAACAGGAGCTGTCAGTTTCGATGCAGCTGTAGTACCGGGAGTAACCTATTCATTTAAAGTCCGTGCTTATGGAACCAACGCAAGTGGAAAAAACAAATATTCTAAATTTTCAGCGGTGAAATCAAGAAAAGCTGCTGTCCCAGCTCCATCTAAGGTTTCATGTAAAATGAGTAACGGTGGTACAGAGGTTTCCTGGACAAAAGTAGCCGGTGCTTCCGGATATGTGATTTACCGCAATGGTTCTGCAGCCAAAACAGTGAAGTCCTCTGTCTCAACCTGGAAAGACACAAAGGCTTATGATTCCCAAACAGGTATGTACTGGGTTTATAACTATTATGTAAAAGCTTTTAAGACAGTAAACGGTAAGCGAATATACAGTAAGCCCACAAAAACGATAAATCTTTACTCGTAAATTATAAAACTACAAAAAGCACTATCACTTTGGTAAATAAAGTATAAAACAGGGCAGTCTCATCGGCAAAATCTTTGCCGGGAGACTGCCCTGAGTATTTGTCTTATTTCACTTCTACTAATTCAATCTTAAAGTTAAGTTCTTTTCCTGCCATTTCGTGGTTTGCATCAAATGTGATGTTTTTTTCATCTTTAGCTGTCACTTTAACAGGGAATGGCTGACCGAACTGGTTTGACAGGTATACCTGCTGGCCAACTGTCAGGTCTTCGGAACCTGGGAGCTGGGCGATTTCCATAGTGAAGATAGCGTTTGGATCTGCCATACCGTATGCTTCTTCTGGCATAAGGTGAACGTCTATGATCTGACCAACTTCCATATCAGCTACAGCAGCATCAAACCCTCTGATCATCTGGCCTGCACCGCAGATGAATTCCAGCGGTTCGCCACGGTCGTAAGAAGAATCAAACTGTGTTCCGTCATTGAAAGTTCCTCTGTAATGTGTGCGGCAGGTTTTTCCTACATTGCGTCCTGTAAGCGGAGGCTGTGATCCGCCACATCCACCGCATCCACCACCACAGCTGTCTCCACAGGAGTGTCCCTCCTCATGACTGCCACAGGAATGACCTTCTTCATGATGGTGATGGTCGCAGTTAGCTCCGGAAGACACTAATTCACCTTTTAAATAACTTTCAACTGCCTGATCAGTATTTCCCTGGGCCCCGGCGCATAATTCGATTCCTGCCTCTGTGAGAGCTGTCTGAGCACCACTGCCGATACCACCGCAGATCAAAACATTTACACCCTGCTCAGCAAGCAGACCTGCAAGTGCACCATGTCCTGTACCGTTAGAACCAATCACTTCACTGGAAACTACTTTGTTGTCTTCCACTTCATAAACTTTAAAAGACTCTGTTTTTCCAAAATGCTGAAAAATCTCTCCATTATCGTATGTTACTGCAATTTTCATTTGAAAAATCCTCCAAATTATTTTTTATACCCATTCAGTCCAGTATAAACTGTCTGCGACTCAAAAGCAAGGCTATTTGATCAGGTAATTCTCAATTCCATTTGCAATTCCCCGTACCATTTTTTTCTGATAAGAACTCTGCTGCATACGGCGGTCTTCGGAAGGATTACTCATATATCCCATCTCGATAATCGTTGTCGGAACTTTGCTCCAGTTATTTCCGGTCATAGAGTCTGTTTCCCAGACGTATTCTTTTCTGCATCCTGTAGCTGATACATATGCATTGAGCACAGCTTCAGAAAGAGCTTTGTTTTTTCTGTACATAGATGAAATATAAGGACTGTTTCTGGTTGTACAGATAGTCAGTGCTCCACTGATAGAGGAACTATCACTTCCATTGGCATGGATACGGATATACGCATCTGCTTTTGCCTTATTTGCCACTTTTGCGCGGTCAATACAGCTGAGAGCTACTTTACTGTTGGTTCTGGTCATTATTACCTTAAACCCTCTTTTCTGAAGAAGGGTTCTTAGCTGAAGACCAATGCTCAGGTTGAGCTTATATTCCTCCACACCTGTAGCAACACCCTGGGTTCCGGACGTATCTTTCTCTTTCAGCTGGCTGGAACCAGGCCCAAGAGGTTCATAACCACCGGCAACGACAGAAGAATGCCCCGGATCCAGTACAACAACAGGAGTCCAGATCCCTTTACTGTTGATCTTTCGTCCATTTACAGTCTGATTGATACGCATTCTTCCGGTCTGTTTGCCAAAATACCTGAAACGATTATGAATACGATGCCATCCTGTAAGCATGGTACCGTCTGCGGCAAAACAGTAATAATACTTGCCGATTTTGTGCAGGTCTGTCAGCTTTTTGCCATTCTTATAATAGTATTTTTTTCCACCGTAGGTTTTCCATCCGGTGAAAGTACTGCTGACAGATGCTGCCTGGACATCTGTAAAATCTACAGCAGGTAAAGCTGTGCCCAGGAGAAGAATACACAAGAGCCAGATAAAACATGATTTTCTTTTCTTCATACATGATTTCCTTTCATTAGAGAGGTTTTAAGTAATGGTTCTGTATGTTGATTATATCATGTAATTGTCTGGGAGTGTGGAAAAAAGCACATAAAAAGAAAGACTCCGGTCGCAATGACCGGAGCCTTCTTTTTAGGAATCTGTATTAATTACCCAAATGGATTATTTAACAGTAGCCTTTTTCAGGTTTGACCATGGGCTGAATACTTTCTTTCCATCAATAGAAGTTCTATTGAATGCATGCATTCCGACTGTCCATGTTCCAGCTGGTACATTCTTGAATGTAGCTGTTACTGTGCTCTCTTTGAGATTCAGTACTTTGTGAGCGCCATAATTGTATGGACGTAACTCACCGTTGTCTTTCTTGGAGGATGTTCCAAGAACTACGTCGTAACCTGTTGCATTAGCAGATAATTCATATGTTACTTTAACTGTAGATCCGCTTACTTTTACACTCTTGATAACTGGAGCATCCGGTGTAGTTGCTGTTACAGAGAACTGGAATCCGTTGGACCATTCTCCGAATACTTTCTTACCGTTTGCATCACGTGTCCAAGCATGGCAGTATGCATAATATGTGCCCTGATCTACATATTTGAATGCTGTAGATGTCTTAGCCTGATTTTTGTTTACAGCTGCGTAATTTTTATTTGTAATGCAGTCTTTGTCTGTAGAGATTACATAGTCATAACCGGAAGCTCCGTCTACTTCATCAGAAAGGATTACAGTAGCTTTATTGCCAACAACTTTAACATTGCTGATCATTGGAGCACCAACTTTTCTGCCGCCGATTTCAACATTTACAGAACCTGTATAGTTCTTTCCGCCATCAATTACTGATACAGTAGCTGTTCCATCGCCATTATCTTTTACAGTGAAGTTTTCTTTCTCTTCGATAACATTACCGTTTGTTACTGTTGCTTTCAGATTCTTATCTACAACTACAGTACAATCTTTAAGATCTTTCTTATCAATTCCCCATACGAAAGCTGAGGTTCCGTATACATTATTGAATGAATATCCACCCATCGGAATTACTTCAACCTGATATGGTTTAGTTGTTGTTGCATCTACAAATTTATCTGGTGTAGTTTTTCCATCAATGGAACTAAGTACAAGTTTATAATCGGTACCTTCTACTAAAGTTTTACCATTAACTGTAACACTTACCTGAGGTGTAACTGGTTTTCCACCAGCATACGCACCATTGGCTACAGTGATATTTCTTGCTGTGAAATAAGCAGCTTCAATATCGAAGTGTGCTAAATCAACGATATTTTTCTGAAGAACAGATTTTTCATTGGTCAAAGCATCATACTGATATAAAACACCATTTTCAACAGTATATGTGATATTATCACGAGCAGAATCACCGAAGTGAATTACACCTCGCAGATCTTTTAATGTTAAGGTATTTGCTTCATAATTTCCTTTGGCTACAACTGCAACAAAACCAGTTCCTGCATTTATGTTATTGATATATTTAATTTCATAATCTGTATCTTTGGTAGCTTTAATGCCAGTACCTGGTGTAAAAATTTCACTTCCAAATTTCTGAGCTTCACCATCATATGTAAAGTTAGTAATATCAGCATATTTGTAGGTTGGATCAATATCTACCTTTGTTTTATCTGACTTATAAAGCTTTAATGTACCTGTCAGTTCTTTTCCCTGAATGTTAAATTTCTGTGTTTTAGTTCCTGTAAAGTTACTGTTAGTTGTTTTTGGAGAAATTGTAACACTTCCCATTTCTTTGCCGGCACTTATATTATCACCATAGGATACATAAGTAACATCAAAGTATTTGGTAACATCAACTTTTCCTAACATTACTTTGCTTACTAATGGTTTTACCTGTCTTCCAGAATATTTAAAAGTATTTGCCTTTCCAGCTACAGCTACAGCTTTTGTACCATTTGCGGCTAAAGTAACAGAAACATCTTCAGCTTTTGCAGGAGTGATCTCAAATGTAGCAGATGCAGTTGTTCCATCATCGTATTCACTTCCCTTGGTCGGTACAACAATTACGGTTGCTGTTCCTGCATTAATGTTGTCTTTGTATTTCAAAGTATAATCAATACCTTTATCCAGAGTAACAGTTCCATCTTTTACAACAACATTTGCAGAAATCTCTTCCCCTGTAAATGTGTAGGAAGATTTTTCAACTGTAATACTTACATTGCTGATAGATTTTTTTTCAATCTTTGAATATGCAATGAGTTCGTCAGTACCAGTTGCTTTTGTATAATTTCCGTCCTTTGCAAGAGTTGCTACTGCAAATACATAATCACCTGGTACATTTGTACCTGCTGCTGCCTTGATTTTTGCAGTTGTGTTAAGAGAATTAGGATTGGATGTTTTTACATAATAGTATTTAACAGTGTAATCTTTATCATAAGTAAGCGCTAATTTTTTATCCGCATTACTATCTAATGCTGTTTCAAATTTTAATCCCATTGCATCTTTATACAGAGATGCATCATAATTATTTGCAGAGTTTACAGTAACTTTAGATTTCGCTGTAAAATCACCGGCATTAACAGTATCAGTTACAGTATCTGGCTTAATTTTGAAGTATACTTCTTTTACACTGCCAGCATAAGAGTCTTTTCCTGTGATAATTACCTTGGCATATCCGGCATTTACATTATTTTCATAAGAAACAGAATACTCAGATGTTGTTAATTTGTGGCTTTGATTATTCTCATCAAGGAATGTCACTTCAATAGCTTTGATTTTTTTGGAATCTAAAGTATAAGCCTCCCCAGTATACGGAACTTCTGCAGTTGTAGCTGTCTTTGATGTTACAAGCTGTGCAGTAACTCCATTATCAAATGTTGCCCATACAGTTCCAATAGATCTGTTTACAAGAGTAATTGGAAGCGTAATACTTCCTTCTACATTTGTTGAGTCAGAAGAATAACTGATTGTAACAGCACCTTCTACAACACCTTTCTTATCTGCATTAGCGGCATCAAAAACAACTTTATTTACCTGAATAACAACATTATTACCCAGAGAATCTAAAGTAAAGGATTTTCCATCTTTTCCTGTCAGTTTAATATCTGCTGGATTAATAGATGCAGTAGGTTTTCCTTTGAAATCACTAATACTGTATTCTTTTGTAATCGTTCCAGTGCATTCGCTCAGGTTACGTTTAACAATTGCATATGTATTTTCAGTTTTTACTTCAGTAAGTGTAGCAGTTGTATCAAAGTTTTTCAGAATCTTCTTAGCCGCATCTGTATCAGCAAAGTTCAACCATGCGTCAGATTTAACGGAATATCCTGTTCCGACTGCTATATCAGTTCCCTTTACAGAAAATGTTGAGTTAAGTGCTTCTGTAATATCAACTTTTTTCTGTGTATCAGCATTAACTTCTACTTCAAGTTTAACATCACTCTTGCCGAAGCTCTGTACAGTGCCAGTATAACCAAGAGAAGTTGTTACTAAAGATGGTTTCAGATTATCTTTAGTAATTGCTAATGGAGTAATTGTATAAACAGCTTTGGCTGTTTTTCCTGTGAATCCATATGCTGGAGATGAAGGGTCATCTGTGCCATCAATTGTTCCATAAACAGTAATTTCTTTATCTGTTACATTTGTAAAATCGTTACCTTCTACTTCATAATGCCAGTTAATCTGATCATTAGTAATAGTCTGATCTGCTCCTGCTAATACATATTCATATGTAGTGATAGGAGTTGGCTTATTTTCTTCGCCATTGTATACAACAGTACCTGTTGTTATATAATAACCTTTTGAATCAGTTGTTGTGCCTGTTGGTGTAAATTCCTTACCAAAAGTAAGTGGCTTACCACTTGTGTTTTTAGCCAATACAGCAGTCAAATCATAAGCTTTAACAACACCACCTGTGAGAACCACACTAAATATAGTTGAATAAGTTGTTGTAGCTCCTCCGAGCTGATAAATTCTTAAAGATATAGTTTTACCGTAATCTTCTTTAACTGGAGTATATGATAATTCAGAAAGCTTATCAACATATCCTGTGGCATTCTTTCCAGATGCTTCTACTCCGTCGGCCATCCAAGTATACCAAAAACCTTCAACAGCTACACCTTTATTTGTAATACTTCCAGATGCTACTGTAATAGCATTTTTTCCCCATGAGCCAACTTCACTAAGCTTCAGATTTGAAACAGTATAGTTTTCTTTATTAATTTCTGTACCATCATCAACTTCCTGTGCTACTGGAGCATCTGTTGTATCGTCAACAGCAGGAGTTTCTGCTGTATCATCTGAAAACTCAGTTGCATCAGTAGTTTCTTCGGGAGTTGGAGCTTCTGTAGCAACTGATACATCTGTACCATCACTGAACTCAGCAGCCCATACCGGCACATTAGAAGTAGCAAGCATTGCAACAACAA
>OGOW01000282.1_pt1 | contig 61322 bp, 47 predicted proteins | sample 1552781 | NCBI WGS metagenome assembly OGOW01 (sample SAMEA2580145, study PRJEB22360) | human gut metagenome | biome: human gut; feature: human-associated habitat; material: faeces | place: Denmark | collected 2008/2010
AACAACCTCATCTTTTGTATTTAAATCATCATACTATGTACAATAATTCCCTATAATAATATATAGTTATATTACACTTTGATAAATCACAAATTCGTAACTATGTATGAAAGGATGTGAATTTATGGATATTAATAATTTATTTAAGGCTGCTGAAAGAAAATGCGGTAGAGTTCTTAAGATGCTTCCGAAAGATGAAATTGGTTCTGTACGGGAATATCTTATGGAGATCTTGCGGGAAGAAACAATGCCTACGATTGATACCGTTTATCCTAGACAGATTAAAACGACCTTCCCGGTAGAGGCATTAACTCCAGTTGTATATAAACATGACGATCAATACCAGCAGGAGATCGATGATCGGTATGCGGCATTCCGTATTCCGTTATCAGTGACGGAAGGGTGTGAGCTTGTATCTATTAAATCTATGGTACCGGCAACCCAGGTTACTAAATCCGGTGTAGATGGATACGTTATTGGACCAACTGCATTTGGGTTCCGCACTGTCACTGGACCAAATGTCTGGGGAAGATATAGTTCTGCTAATATGTATGAAGCTGTATCTATGGCTCAGCTTGAGTATGCAGACAAAATGCTCATGGGTGGAATTCAGCCACAGTTCCGGTATTATTTCTACCCACCGAATATCGTACTGATTTCCAGATACTATTCAAACCCGGGGTTAATTTTAACAGCGACCTTTAATGTAAAGAATGATCCGAATCTGGTTACGATTCCAGACACAGCATTCGATATGATTAAGAGGCTATTCATTCTCGATGTGCGTTCTGCGATCTTTAATGAATTTTCCCTTTATAATGAAATCGATACACCAGCCGGTACAATTTCCTTACAGATTACCGATTGGGCAACTGCTGAGCAGGATAGGAATGAGTTAGCAGATTCACTAAGGGCAACCGCCCATTACCGGACAGAATCAATGCGAAATGGGTAACAATAAGAGAGATACGAAACCTATGTGGAATCGTATCTCTCTTATCTTGATAGAGTGGTTGATTGCGTTCGATGAAAATATATTGTTGAGAAACATATGAAAAAATCTGGACCTCATCGGTCTTATACCAATGTTAGAATGATCATAATACAAAATCATTCTGTATTACATTGACACAACGCCGTCCTCTCCGATTGTCAATGTGACCTTGTTACCAGGTTTAATCATCTTACCGTCCTTGTCAAGAATATAATTCTTTCCAGCAGAACGAATGATTGTATTCGTGAGCATCTTACCGATCAGATCATCGTTCATATCCGGATCACAGTAATACCAATCATTACCATCGGCACTCTGGATCCATCCGGTTCTCAAATTACCATCCTGGTCAAAGCAGTACCAATATCCAGCGGTACTCTTAAACCAATCATTGGTAAAGAGTTTTCCATTCTGGTATACATGCCACTTACCGTTCTCTTTAATCCAGCCATCTTTCTTCGGGGCTGTTGCTTTTGCTCCGTAGTCAATGTCTCTTAATTTAATGACATGCGTAAAGTTCCTTCTGGATACATCAGATATTACTGTACCGTAATCAATTCCTCTGGCTTCGACAACTTTACCGTTGCCGATATATACTCCGATATGACCTTGTCTCCACAAAGCCCAACCGATGTGGGATTCGTTTAACTGACCAATCGGAACACATGCAGTTGCAGTCTCTTTAAAGTTACTGGATCCACGAAGAACACCAGTACACCAACTGATTAACCCGGAGCAGTCTGTGCAACGCTTTCCGATAAACTTTTTTGCTTTATTAATGTATGTCGATGTATAGGTACTTGGGTAAGCTTTAGCCCAAGTATTAATCATAGCCTGGGTCAGCACTTCACCCTTTGCACCATAGACATACGGAGTTCCAACTTTAGATTTTGCGAACGCAACCAACTCTTCTTTTGTCTTATACATAGTAATCGTCTCCTTTCATTCATTATATGGGTGTGCCTTGGAACAAATCTGTAGGAATGCATAACAAGAGAAATTGCACATTAATATAATCAAGTGGAAAGGAGATGACTGGTATGGGAATTAATTCTCTTAGTAGTAATGGTCAGAAGGCAAACGGCATTGACATTACTAAAGACCTTATCCAGAGAATCAAAGAACTTTCTAATAAGTTCGATACCATAGAGAAAGAATTTGCCGACATCGGACCTGCAATGGAAACGATCATTGCCATTAGGGATCAGCTTCATAATATTGAACAGCGTACTATCTCTATTGTCGATCAGTTCCAGGATCAGATCTTTGGCATGGAGAACAAAGCAGATCAGATTATCATTGATCTTAATAAAGAAGTAACTCGCATCGAGACTCATATTGATGATCTTCTCGGACTTGCCGAGAACTTCGGAGATATTGCGGACGAGATCAAGGAACTCCTCAAGTTAAATGATAAAGTGACTGCTCTTCAGAAGACACTGGACTCCATGGACGGTGGTGGTACATCTGTTAGTAAACCTGGTGAAAATGTTCCGCTGGATGAGCGAAAAGATGGCCAGCTTTATGTTGACGTAAAAGAAGAAGCAGATGCTCCAGATGGCAGTGGAAAGAAAATCTATCGTTCCCAGTATACCGATAGTAAGGGGAATATTATTTATTTCGAGACAGATGCAAAATCCGTTGTGATGAATAATACGAGCACAACGACTCTGTTTAGAGAATGTAATACCCTGGAAGATTTCATCGGTAAACTGGATACCGTTCTTTCTAAGAAAACATACTGTGAGACCTATTATGCAACTCTTACAGCAGACTACACAGGTGAAGTTGCACCATATACACAGAATGCATCTGTTCCAGGGTTACTGGAAACAGATGAACCGATTGTTGGCTTGATCGTAGACGATCAGGATACAGCACTCGCATTAAACCAGGAGAAAGCGTTTGGTAATGTAACAAGAATCGTTGCAAACGATAACTCCATTAGTGTATATTGTAACAAGAAGAAACCAGAAGTCCCATTAAAGCTTCGTCTGGTTGTGTTCCGTACGGATAAATAATAAAAAATAGAATGAAGGGAATCCATAAGAGAAACCCTTCATTCTATTTCTTTACTGAATCGTTACCTTGATGATATTGTCACCGTTTTTCCATACTACCGGATGCCGTCTAACGTGATAAAAGTCTAACGCGTGTCGCATTGCAGGGATACGCATCACGTAGCATACCAAGAATATTATTGATGATGTCATGTCATATGTAAATAGTGCAAGCGCGATAGCTCTAACCAACACGGACGGTGACGTCAGATACATGTACCATGACCCAACACCGAGCACCAATGTCAATATACATGCAACCCAATAACCAATTTCACGGATCCGTTCTATAGTGCAATCCACTGCAATGTATACCAATTGCTCCGCGTTGGATTGTACAACACATTGAAATTCTTTCCAAAGCGACATAAACCTAGCCTTGTCGTCAGCATTACCAACAAATTCCTCACCATTGGAATCTCCAGCGAATGCAAGTGTGATTACGTCCATTGGAATTGGTGCAATGAGTGTTGGAATCTTGGCATCTGGATCGTCCATTTTGGATCTATCGAGCATTTCGATCCGAATTGGGGTTGTGCTGATTTTATTTGTCGTATCAAGAATGAACTCCTGGAATCTTGTTCGATTGTCAATACTTATTAAGTGATTCATAATAAATCTATACAGAACGACAAGTGCTGTCTGGATCTGATATATAAATAAGATCATAATATCTCCTTTTAATCTGATGTACGTGGAAGAACCAACTGGAACCCAATATATTTTCTAAGGGTTGTGAATGCAGTTGATGTTAACTTCCCCTCATTTTCTTCCACAGCGTCTATTGCTGTAATGACAAGATTGTCGTCAACGGTAATTTTCACCAATGGATATTGGTATGATAGATAGATTATGAATGTATTCATGAAATCATGTCTCATAAATACAGGATAAGCCCATACCTGAAGTAGACTCTTTTCTACAAAGATATCTGTTAATACGCACTGATACGCTGTCTGGAAATTTGTGTAGACGAAATTCCTTAATGGAATTCTACCCTTTAATACGGTTCCTTCCAAAAGTCCCTTTTCATCCTCTGAATCAGCGAATACGTGCTTAACCGTTTTGCAACATCCACACCGTGAACCATCAGTAACACCGGAACAACTACAATTACAATTGTCACCAGGAGTCCCACTGCCATTAGAGCAATTTCCACTGTGTACACAATGTAGGCTAATATCAATAGAAGGCTCCTTATCAGCCTTGCCATTGACCATGCAATTACATACCCTATTTTCTTCATCTTTTCCTCCGTAATTCATAATATCACTCTCCTTCTTCTGATTGATCACACTCATAGAGTCTTACAATTTGTGATGTGTCTGTATTAGCGACCTCCATATCGGATGTCAATAAGATATTTACTGGGTGACCATCAAACATTGAATTATGTGAAATCAGAAAGATCATGTGAGTTTGGATATCTGCCGCATACTGCTCAAGTAAAGTAATGAATTTTGATTTACTTGGGGTATCAAGTGTCGTATCCATCTCATCAAGGAGTAACGTATTGTATCCATTGCTTGTCATCTGTACCAGAGCAATTGAGAATGCAAGCGTTAAGATTGCCTTCTGACCATCTGATGCTCTGGAAATATCTGCGACTTCAATTCCATTCCAAGTATAAGGGATCGTGAACGTATCCCCATCAATTACGGTACTCAGTCTATCAAGGACAAGTTTCCCGTGATAGACGGTATTGAGAATTCGATTCACCCTTACAATGAGATCTCCTTTAATGAAATCTCTAATGAATACTACAGGTATTCCTGATGTCGGCGAGACAGCTTGCTGTATCGCTTGTTTCTCCGAAAGTTGCTTATATAGCGTCTTCTGCTCTTCTTCAAGTTCTTTGATTGTTGCTCGAATATGTTCAGCATGGTCAATCCAAGAATTATTACGTTCAATACGATCAGTACTTTTCTTGATTTCATCATTTAATTCCTCCTTGGTTTCATTCATTCTCTGAATTTTACTAATAAGATCTGACTTTAACGATAACTCTGCTTTGAGAGTATCCATCTCTAATCGTTTCGTATTTAACTCTGAAACGATCCCTAAACCCTTTTGATACTTCCTAAGATCGGCTGTCAGCCCAATCATCTTTACATCAGTAGTCCGTAATGTACTGCGCTGTGAATCTAACGATGTATTAAGATCACGTAACTTACCATTAATATCATCATATTCAGTTTTCATTGAGTCATATGCTTCTCTCGTTGATTCAATAGAATCAATCTGCATGTTAATCATCTGAAGCTGATTACTAAGATTATCATATCGTTCAAATGACTCAACGACGGATATCACATTGGATAAGAGTTCCCTATCGCATACATCACGGTTATCCAGATAATGATCAATCATGGTATCAGGGTTGAAGATCTGCAATGGAAGTTCAATATCTTTCTTATGCTGATCATAATACTGGTAAATTTTATTAATATTCCGATAAATGGTGAGTTTATCGGTCGCAACATCAAGCTTACTATGCATTTCATTCATTTCAGAATCCAACTCACCTGTACTCTTTGTCAGAGCATCATGGATTCGTTTGAAAGCAATCGCATATGGACAGGTTGATACCGCATCACATTTCACCCCACGAATATCACTTAAAAGATTTCTTGGAATAAACTCCTTTACAACTGCCGCTTTTCCATATGTCGCGTATGTGTCAGATAAGTCGTTGTACTCCTTAAGATAAGTTTCCCCAATATTATGATTCTTCTTGTAGTTCCCAAGGACTACTGAAATCATTGCTGGATTAATAACATTCGCTAAGATATCAATACACATTCCACGCATCTCATCAATATGAACCTTAGCTAATATCAGCCTGTCAGATGTTTGTGATGGTCTAGGAATTCCATCCAGATTAAGATCGGAAATTTCCCTTTCAATTTGAGCCCTTGCATCTGCCAATTCTTTCATGTCAGTCTTTGACGCAATCTTTTCCATAGATACATCAAGGCGATTCCGCTTAATGGTATACTCGTCGATGGACGACAATATACTTTTGATCGTCGATTGTGTCATTTCCTTTAAGGCGTCACATCTGGCAATCTCTTCTTTTACGGAATCAATCTTGCTCTGCAATACCTCTTCAGTATCCTTTGTAAACGTAGAGTTTGACAATGTTGTAATTTCATTAAAGAGTTCCTGTACTCGGTCTCGCTTCTTATTGCATTCATCAATTTCATCGTGATGAATAGATAAGTCCTTATCGATTTCACCAATCTGGATATAAAGAGAATTTACTTTTTCCTGTAAAGATGCATTTTCAGATTCCTTTTGCATCTGCACGGCATTCATTTCATCCATATCGGTATCACTTGTAAGTTTTGTAAGCTTTGCACTTACGTTCATGAGAACTGGTTTAATTTCTCGTACCTGCTTGGTTGCATTCTGATAGAATGAACCGTATACGTCCAGGATAGAAAACAGTTTTACTGCAAATTTCTTACGTTCCGTAGAGGTAAATTTAACAAAGCTGGATACGGTATTACCGATACTAAGTAATCCGAGATATGATTCCTTAAGCCCAAAGTATTCTTCTACCAACGATTTAAACGATGATACATTTCCATTGGCATTAAGCTCTTCACCATCCATCTTAAAATAGCTTTTCACAATAAGGGAGCCATCTTTCTTTCTAAGATAGAGATGTGTAATTTTAAATACGTTTGGGCTTCTAGTATAAACAATCTCTTTCTTACCATCTTCACCTGGGGTAATTAATTCATTGGAGTCCCCAGCATCTCCAGATGCATTGTTATAAGCAAACGGGTGTAGGCATCTCATAACAGATGTCTTACCAGTACCATTTGCTCCCATGAATAATGTAATTGTATTTGGTAACTTCGTAAAGTCAATGAAGAGACGTTTTAGTCCCATACCAGATTTGATCTTTGCGAAGTTCACAAGGTCAATATATACCATTTCAAATGGTCTTTGGCTCATAATCTGAACCTCCTTTCATTAGTTTAAATGTCTTTTGTGTCTTCTCTTTACACCTAAGAATAATATATACACATTTCATTAAATGGCTACCCAACCTAGCCATTCAGGTATTAATTTTCATATTAGTATCGTCCTTTCGAGTTATAAAGCCTTAAATGGTTCTTAATCACCGTAACAAAAAAGAGAAGAGAGTACCCTTTGAATCCTCCGGGTACTCTCTTCGATTTACCATCTAATCGATAAATTTTCGAAGCCTTTGCTTCTCAGCAGTAGTTGATATTACAGCCCCTGGCTCATCGTCAGAGAGAACAGGCTGTGATTGAAACATTGCCATTGTACCAACAAGTTGGTTATATTCTTTCGATAGATGCTGATTATAGGCACCATCAATCTTTGCCTTCTTAACATCAGCTTTTACTGGACCATTTAAAGCATACTGCTTGCTCTTTGGTGCATACATCCTAGTGTCCATGTTAGAGAGAAATGATTTTGTCTTTGATAAGTTTTCAATGGTAACTCTAATTGCACTACTAGCATCTCGCAAGGTTCTTCTTACAACTAGAGCATCCCCAATTTTCTTCTGAATCTCATCAATCTCTGCCTGTGGAGCACCATTAATTTTCTTAGCAACTAAGATATGTTCCAAATCGTCTTTCTGCTTCTGAATCTCGTTGAACTGCTCTTCCCAATCCTCTCGATACTTTTCACACTGAGAGCAAACGATTGTTAAGATTGTAATAAAGTCGTCGGTCTTAACCCCTACAATGGAATTCGGATCAACGAATTTTAAATGAGTCATCAATTCATTCGCAAGTTCTTCATTCGTCATACGTATCACCTCTTTCCTCCTTGTAGTTGGTTGTGATTTCATAACCAACTGCCTGATACCAAATACCAGTTTTACTTGTTAACCGAATCGTGTATCCCATATTAAGAAGTTCACACCAAATCGTAAAATAATCTGATGTCATCTTCTGGTCACTACGAAGTGCACTCTTCATATTGTTGATCTGATGATTCGTACTACCCTTTTTACGATAAGTAGCAGTTGGAACCATTTTCGTATAAAGCGCTAACTTAATGATTCGTTTATATGGGTCCTCCCCTTTCTTAAGAGGGACAACGTATACATCTTTTCTATCTGGGACTTCAATATCAACCCATCCAGAATCTTTATCTGTCACTTTAATGATTTTACCAAGTGGGTAATCTACATCATCGGAGATGTCGAATACAGAGAATTCCCAGTTAAGTTCCAGTAGCTTTGCCCACTCTAAGAACTTTAAAATGCTTAGATGTTTCGTAGCACCATCTAATGAACTTACCATATTATCATAATGATAATCGGAATCCACTTTCTTTCTTTCTTCCGATGACACGATCTTTAAAGCAATGATCATCTTCTTTAAGATCAACTCCAATGGACAATCATTGTCTCTAATTGTCGGGATATAGATGTCGTCATCTGTGACAGATCTCTTGATCCTTGTCGTTAAGTTTCTACCTGCGTTCCATGCATCAGTGTACTCCTGAAATAAACGATCCGGATCTGCTTCTAATGTAATTTCGTTTGAGAGGTCTTTTCCAACCATGAATTTCTTAGAATGGGCTGCTAACTCTTCTTTCGTATCCCATCCCTGAAATACCAGTTTATCTCTAACCTTTCCAATACCACCACTTCGAATCCTCTTCATCTGTCCAGTTGAATTGAATTCTCCGAGATACGGATATACATAGTCTCCAACGATGTAATACGCATCCTCATCTAACTTCACAAGAGCTTTTGAATTAAGTTCATACACTCGGTGATATTTTCCGGTAAGAGTATCATGAAAGTATGCCTTACCGATAATCATAACTTTTCATCCTCCCTCTTTGCATGTCTTGCTGCCTCAATTGTATTCTGTACATGAACAGGGATCTTTTCCATTTCTTCCGATGGAACCAGTACCTTGTGTGCACAAAGGGTCGCCATTTTACCAGCAACCTCATTTCCCCATTTTCCATTAAGGCTAATGATATCCACATATGAAGTCTTTAAAGGTTCCGTGTGAAATTCAAAGACAATATTACTGGAATCTTCGATAACGACATCATACATAAAATATTCTGTGACCTCCATTAATGGACTAATCGGAATTGATCCAATCTCCTCAGGAGCTGGAATTGATACGTCTGATAATCTCTTAATGTACTGCTCCACTTCGGAGAGTGAAACCCTATAGGTGGTCATTGATCTTTCTCTTGCATAATCTAAAATGTCCCCAAGTGCACGATAAAGCTTGTGCACTTTTGACACAACAAACCTGTACTTATAGGTATCTTCCATTATACTTCATCCTTTCGTTAATATTATTCCAAATTATCCAACGTCGGTTTCGACGTCTGTTGTAAGAATGGTTTCTGTGAAACTGTTTCCTTCTGTGGTATAAATGCACTAAGTGCGTGATTTGATACTTCTTTTGATGTTATCTTTCTACCCTCACCGATTCGTTCTACAACGGTCTCTTTCTTTAATAAGAGATATTCAGATAGTAACTGATGACCCATATGGACGAAATCAAAATGCTCGACGATTCTTTTGATATAAAGAAATTCGTCCACGGTAATCGTAGCCGACTGTGACTTTTTATTGATTGATATCACAACTCCTGGATACGAAGTTTGTGTCCCATCAGCATCAATCGGTGGGTAAATAATCCCAGGGGATATTTGAATAACCCCCTTATACATCGTTTGAATTACAACAATATTGTCATTGGTCGCCCTCATATCAACTGGGTATCCATCATCGTTATAAACATAGAGATCATCTCGGTTGAAAGCTTCCCAGAAGTTCTCCATCATGATCTGTAACCCACATATTTCCTTTGGTCCAATGGCAGCCGTAAATGACGGGTTATACTTATAGTCCGCTGAATTGTTATTAATTATATATTCAGTAGAGCCGATCTTTGGTGCATACTTAAACCTTAGTACGCACTTTGGTTCAATAGATAAATATTGCTTCTTGTTAATCGTGTAGAGATTAACGGGTATGGTTGTCTCATCGTGTTTGTCAAATAATAGGAGTGAGCACTGAACTTGCAGTTGCTCACTCCGAAATAAATACGAAGAGACACTCTGGATTTGATTCTCCATTGTTATCTCCTTACGAACGTGATTCCCTCCATGACGAAATCTCTAAGGTTGTTATACCCAGTTGGACTTGTAACCTGAATTACTGGTGTTGCATCCTCATCTGGTACGATTCCAGCATCCTCATTTAAGATATCTCTCCAATGGAGTCCAAACTCTTCTGGTTCTGCTGGACGCCCTTTGAACCGAAGTCCCTCAGTTTCACAGAAGAGATTCAGATAGTTACTCATACCAGGGTTTGATGATCCACAAATATCCAGACCAAGAATACCAATCTGAGATACATCAAGAGATTTCTGTTTTGCAGAAATATTTCTCGGGTTCTTATTACCGATTGCATTCGGTCCTGTCAAGGTAACCTTGAATCGGTTAAAGAGATCAAGATCATTGACTGCATCATCCCACTTCGCAAGACCAGAACGATGAACCTTACTAATAACCTCTGTACCCTTATAGGAAAAGAGATTGTTATACTGGTCAATAAGTCGTTCCTCTGTCTTTACTGTGGTATTAATGAAACGCTTAATTTTTTCAGAGATAATACCGTTTACTAAGGAACCGATTACCTCAGCTCGTCTTAAACGCTTATTCATGATATCCATGTTATCCTTTGCACGAAGAGGACCATTCTCCTGAATCATCCAACGGATAATATGAAGGATATCTTTCTTGTTATAGTCTGTAAGCTCATATTCTTCAATTGAAGAATCATCAAGCATACGGTTAAAGAGTTTGCGGTATCTTGCACCCAGTTCCATATGAGATTCCTTAGGGGAACTCTTCTTTGTGGCACCAATTCTAGCAAGCCATGTATTCCGATCATAAACCTCTTCCAAGGTAATATGGTTTGGCATTGCAGCTAAGATTGTACCAATCATAGAACTTACATATGGATGGGTTACAAACTTTTCCTTTACCTTTAAATATAACGGCGGATCGATCTTAAAGTACGTATACTGCGGATCACGATCTTCTTCTGTCGTTACATTCATAATGGTTTCCAGTCTAAAGAACTGGAGGAATTTATTCCAACCCATATCCTCTAAGAAGAAATAAGCAGCATTTGCTGTACCGTTGAACATGTTTACTCGCCAACCATTCATTGTATACATAACGTCACGGTGATCTCTTGCTACTACCTTCTCTTTGGAGAGGTTGATTCCCATAAGTGCCTTGCTAACAAGAGCACCTGGTGTAACATAGGTAGTTCTTTCTGTAAGCTGATACTGAATCGGATATTTGGTACCACCTAAGATATAGCATCCATCTATCTCAATTGGAATCAGCTCTCTTACGGTATAACGTAAGAACTCCTGTTTTGTTTTGATTGGAGAGTTTCTAAGGTCTACCTGGAAATACATCGTAAGTTCCCCAAGATAGGACTGCTCTGTATAAGTATATTTCTGCTCCTTATCAGCAGCACGATTTGACCTTGTTCTCTCGTAGTCAGACTGACTAACGCGTTCAACATCAGTATTGAACTCGTAATCTAACAACGTAATTTCGTCAAGTGTATTGTGAATCGAAGCAAAGCAATTCACAATAAATTTCCATAATGGACGATCACCAACATGGTTGATGATGTCCTGATTTACCCGAGCCTTATACGGATCCGGGTACGCCTGTTTGATCCTGTTAATCATGACTATCATCCTTTCGTGTTTAGTGGGGGATAGGTAACGTACCTATCCCCTTGATACGGTTATCGTCGTTATTTTTTAGTAACAGCCCATTTGTCACCAATCTTAACTGTCTGGTAATTACTCGGTAACTGATTGCTAATATCAGTGGAAAATAATCCACCGCTAATAGCCGGCTTGCCTGGTGTTTCTACATTAAGGGATTTCACCTTACCGATTGCAATGCAATCCTGGATGGAAAGTTTGCCCTGATTGATACTTCCACCATCTCCGCAAGATGAAATACCATACAACTCAGTACCAGTAAAGGTACCACCCTTAATTGTAGCAATATTCCATGTTAAGAGGCCGCACAGATCGCCTTTAAATGTACCACCCTTGATATTAAGAATACCGTTGTCATCATTCTTGATTGCATTAATGCCGCCAATGAATGTTCCGCCAAAGATAATAGCTGACGGATGCTCCCAGTTTACGGATTCAACATAACCGTTTTCCTCGTTTCCGGATTTTGCATTCGAATACCCGTTATCCAGCAACGAAGAAGACTTACCGTTATTTAAGAATGTACCATCGTAGATAATGAGGCTACCATGGTTGACCAGTGTGTAGTAGCTGTTTCCACCATTATGTTCAGAATCATAGCCAGCTTCTTTCGATCTCGTAATCACGATCTGTCCTTTGATTACCAAGAGACCGTTGTTCATGATCGGGGTCTTTGCATGTGTTACATTGTCGATGGTACCGTTGCCAGTAATGACAAGGGATGCGTCTTTACTGATCTTAATTGTGTGAGCTGGTGTTTTCGGATCATTTTTAAGAGTAGCACCATTGCTAAACTGCATAATGACATTCTTTCCAGCCGGAATTACAATATTTTCTGTAATGTCGTTGGAAATGTTGACAATCAACGGGATTTCTTTAGTACACTCTTTGTCGTTGATAAGATCCTGGAACGAGGTATAAGTCTTTCCAGTTTCGTCAACTGCGACCGGAACCTTATCAACATCTGCAACTGTAGCTTCCGGAATTTCCTCTGGAGCACCGCCGTTTGCAACGACAATACTATGATCCTGCTTAAATTCCAAAAGTCGATCCTTTAAGATCTGGAGGATACCATTCTTGGTTTTCAGAATGATATTCCTCTGGAACTGATCGCACCCAAGGAATTCTCCCTGAAGTGTAACTGTCTTTTTCTCATCGTATTTGCCTAACGGATCCGGAAGACCATATACGACTTTACTAAACACACCGATTTCAGCTTTCACTGTGGTGGTCTTAACAAGTGCTTTGTTTTCAATGCGGTGGCACGTAAGTGCCACCACGTTGGTATTAATGACTCCAGCCATTTGAATACCCTCCTTAGTATTTAATCTTCATCTTTCTCCGAGATGTTGTCTGCTTTCGCTTTATCCATCTTGGATGATACCATTCCTTTGATGTAGATCTCATATCCCGGATCATCTACCGGTCCATCAACATCTACACCCATCTCAAACAACTCGGCAAACTTCATTGCACATCCAGTCTCACTCTGGTCCTTGTTATCAATGAAATACTTCTTTGCCGCACGGAAGAACATCTCCGTGATTAACATCGGGATACCCCAATCATCTAAGACTACTACATCCCAATCAAGGAGTTCTCTTGATGCCTCATCAGACACTTTCTTATAGAACTCTCTGTCATCATAGAACTGAGCCGGAAGATAATGGGTTCCCATCTTCTCAAGATCTTTTGCCATAGATGCTGTGATTGCATCGTTATACGGCACATCTTTTGTCTCATAGGATAACTCTTCTCCTACGAAATACGCCGGATTTAATGTACCGACTTTGTCGGATTTTGTAAACTCACCCCACTGGATTTCAATAGTCATGAGTTTACCAAACTTCCATGATACCGGAGCCTGTGTCTTAATAAGAGCAGACTTTAACTGGTTTAAGAGAGATGTCATCACGGTTAACGTGATTCTCGGAATACCCTCCCAGCAAGCTCTTAAGTCCAGTTCCGGATACATCTCATGTACCATTGCTGCCGCAGATTCGGAGATCACCTGAATTTCAGCTTTGGAATCACTGATATCCCACGGATTCTTATCACGAATCACACCCTTAATCTCTTCTACGTTTGTCTTTTCTTCTGTTGCCATAGTTTCTGGCCCTCCTTAAGTATTAATAATATCCCTAACTGGCTTATAGGATACGTATATAATATATACGTTAAGCCAGTGTTAGAGTTCCTGTTAATCTCCAAGTCTTTTCTGTGGATTATCGACCTTTACGAATATAATATCGTTAAGTACCGGTCCGGGTGCAATGAACGTACTCCCAGAATCTCTGGACTTTAACTCAAGAGCATATGCGGTTGTCATACCCATGTCGATATCCATGACAGCATATTGAAGAAGTGGTGTCATGAAAATCTCCGAGTGATTTTCATCGAACATACGGAAACCAATCGTATTGGTGATATTCTTAACAGCGGTATTAATGTAGCAACTTGCTCTCATTGCAAACTCAGTCTTGGACTCTTCCGCGAGTCTATACTGGTAAACATGACTATCGACCTTATAACCAAAATCAATTCGATGTTGCTCAAGTTCATTTTTCAAGAACAATTCCCAACAAAGATCCGTAAAGCTAAAGATGAAAGTAAAGATGTCGATTGCTGTCTGATCGAATTTCTCCGGATGAGTACATTTACTCTCAAGTATCATATCCCTCGTCGTTTGATCGATAATTGACATCTGAACGGGAGATAGTGGGTATGACTTAACTGGCACTGTAGTGCTTGAATCATCATATCCGGGCCACTTGTACATGTAACTACTCATTACAGACTCCCCAGGTTTTCGAAAGAGAATCTCAGATCGTTCCAATAATTTTAGTCCAGCATCGACAAAATCTGGATTTGTGATATTCCAAACATGAGCGACGTCGCTCAATAGATCCATATAAGATGAGATGAACTGATCCACCTCACCTGGTAATTTCTTCTCCATCTCGTATCTTCCTTCCTCTTTTTGTGTAGTTAAAGCGTTTCTTTGCTGTTGAAATTGCCATGATTCCAACACCACGTTCTTTTGCTTTCTTTATCTTTGTAGTCTCACCATGTTCCCCGTCTGGAACGATCACGAGCTTTACGCTATTATTCCAACCATCAGATACCTGAATCCTATTTGACTCCAAAAACTTCTCAAAGTCAGCATCTCGGATACCAGAAAACGTAACAGCATATTCATAATCTTCATTCGGGTACTCTTTAATCGTTAATATCCCCGCTAAATAAAGCAGGGTGTTCAACTAGTCCTTCTGTGAGATCCTTTGCTCGGTTAGCACCAACCCCTGGAATTCGAACAAGATCATCATAGCACCCCTTAGGGCTATTGATAAATTCGGTGAATGGGATATGCTGACAAATCAAATGCATTCGTTTTAACCCAAGCCCATTGATACCAAGGGCACCAATTAACTCGTGTGGATATACGGCAGTTCTTGCACTTACGCACTTATATAGATTGATGTATGATTGTGCTCCATACCCAGGAATTGCCAGAATTTGGTCTTTGAAATATGGCATTCGATACAGATCCTCAATCCCATGCAGAACGCCTGCATTGACCAAATCGTTAATCGTTTGTTTTCCGAAGCCCATAATACCGAGCTTTCCGACATAATTTAGAATTTTTCCAGGAATCTTAGATCTGCAATTTGGGTTTCCACAATAGCAGAGATCGTACATCTCGTTATACTGGAGAGCCTCTCCACAAATTGGGCAATTGGTAGGTGCATTAATAGCATCACCAGTTGATTCCTTACAGGTACTATCCTTTGATACCTTTGGAATAATATCATAAGTGATTACAACCTCATCACCGATATGAAGATTGAGTGACTTCATTTTTCTTACATTGGAAAGAGTTGCATTTGAGATCGTAGCCCCATTGATTGTAACTGGGGCTACCTGTAGTACTGGAGTAATTGCACCCGTAATTGGTCCGACCTGAAAAGTCACACCCGTTACTGTCGTCTTATCGATACCAGCACTTAACTTGTATGCAATCTGAAACTGGTTAATATCGTCTTTTCTACCGACAGTGTCAATGATGGTACTATTAAGAAGAGTAACTACAACACCATCAATTGGGATTTCCTGCTGATTTGCAAGCTCTCTAATCTCTGGGATTGTCGATTGTATGCTAGTAAGAAATGATCCTTTGTTATTAAAGAGTACATTCTTAAAGATAGCACCTTCTGTATGAATATACTGATATCTATCGTTGATAATACCGCAATAAGTCCATCCTGGAATCGGCTCCTCAACCTTTATAGTAGTTGCAATCTGAAATGGCTGAACGCTAATATACTGAATATCATCAGGGGATATTAGCTCCTCAGATTTATTCATGATTGAAGTAACAGCCGTTCTTCTATTACAGCCTTTATTACCATAATCTTGCTGAAACTTTTCAAATGCAGTTTTCTTCATATAACATTCAGTCTTTACTCCATACTCAGGTAACGCTTTAAAACAATCTGGAATATCCAGTTTAAAATTACCTGCTCTATAAATTGCAGTTACATCCTTGCCGAGATTCTCAGTTACTTTATATCGAGTAAGAACTTTCGCAATTTTATCATACTCACATTCAAATACTTGGGATACACCATCGTATTTCAAATCACAATATACCGTTACGGATGCAGGTATCTCTTTCCCTTTATTGACAAGTGATCGTTGAATGGTATCGTAGTACATTTCCAATGATTTTCTACTATCATTATTCGGGATCTCATCTGAGTAGATGAAGTGAATTTTACTGAGGGAGCCGCGAAGTTCTGGATACTTATGATGGGATGTATGAAGTTCTTCACTGTCCACTGTCATTCGGTCTGTACCAATGACACTACCCGTGCCACCAACATCCTTATATCGTTCAACCAGCCCATCATATAATTCATCTGATACTGGGGAATCCAAAGTTGTTTCATTGTAGATAAAGTTTAGTGCTTTTATAAGCATTGCGATATCTTGCACATCAGTCGACCTGATAAGCCGTGACGCGAGTTCTCCGATATCAATATTTTCCATAAGTTGCTCCATGCGTAATTGCCCGTTGCCATAGGTTGCGGCTATATACAACTGGTTTACCATGTCATGATCGGTTAATTCATTTCTACGTTCCATTTGTGTAGAATCCTCCTGTTGTCAAAAAATTTGATAATGCCGCGTAGTCCGATACTTGGTCGAACCACGCAGCGTGTATCAATGTCACAGAGGCCATTTGGAATTTCAAATCAAGGAGAGGCCCCTGTAAATAAGTTGGGTAGATTTGACCCTACCCAACTCAATCAACAAACTAATCAACTTTGACAAGTTCTGTACTGGTTGTCTTTCCGAAATTTGCACAGATGTCCAGTACTCTCATCAGGCGATTACTTTCCCGTGCAAACAATCCTTTGTTTTCGTCATCAATATCGTCGTGCATGAACTCGTCCTGCTGTTCCGCAACGAACTGTCTGAGCGGAGCCGAATTGTTTGATTTACCTTTCCTTGCTTCTGCGATGATCTGTTCAAGATCTAATCGATCATCGTCATCATCTGTTTTATCAGATGAATCATTCTTTTCGCTCGTATCTTTATAGCTAGTGGATGCTTTCACAGAAGCGCCACCCTCGACATTAGATACATTGATTCCCAACACGTCATAAATCTTTTCATCCGGGATACCGAGACTTTTCAACCCATTATACACGTTTGAAATAGCATCGTTGCGCTCATCCACAATGTCTTTACCGTGCTTTGCCGGTGCGGATGTAGCTGCTGTTTTGGTTTCCGGTTTTACCTCATCTTCATTCATCTTACTTGCGGTTTCCTCCTTTACGGCAGTTGATTCAAGTTCAACATATTCGCCATCAATAACAACTTTTCCAGTTTCGTTATCAACTGATACATTCGGTGTGGCTTCTACTTTCACATTATCAGCTTTCTTGGTTTTGTTATCTGCGTGCATCGGAGTAATGGGAATCATGATAGATCTAACAACAATCCACATCGCTATTTTAATGAGTGTATTATTGTCATCAACGACAAGCTTTACCTGCTCCATTGACTCGTCGTCTAAATAACTAATTACAATTGCTGCGAAATCCTCATTGTCTTTCATTGACTCTACAAGTGAGTCAAAGAATTTTGCGGCTTTTGCCTTTGTACCAGGAACTTTATTCTTCCAGTTGGCACCATACGTTGATCCTTCAATGAATGCATGGTTGATTACCGCTGACAATGATTCTTTCTCGTCCGCAGTTATATCCTGACGAACACCAGCTTTTTCAACCGCATTTGAAATAACGATTCCTGCATGTGTGGTACTTCCGTTTGGTCCCATGATGTAGTTTGTGAAATAATCACCAATTAATAATGCTTCCGCAAATAACCGTGTAGTATTACTCGTTTCAATAGACTTTCTTAACATATCACTGTTCTTCATAAATTCGTCCTCCTTATAGACAATAGTAAAATTATTTGAAGTCCCTATATGACTTCATCATTGATACACCCTAATAATATATAGCCAAAATTCACATTGAATATAAACGAGTAGGTTGGATGATACCAAACCTACTCGTCGTTTTATTTAGTGGCTTAACACCTTTAAAAGATCACCATCATCAAGAATCTTCTGAACAATCTTGTCCTTGTACTGGTCAACAGAAATCTTATTACCAACAAGGATTGGGCCAGACCCATCCTCTACAAGTTCATCCACCTTGTCTCTGGCAACAATTCTCTGCATTGTTCTAGTCTCACAAAGATACTGCTTACCATTGTACCGGTGAAGTTTCACTCCTGGCTCCGGTGAGAAGTCAAGACGGTCTTCATCAAACTTCTGCTCATAACCGAGTAATAAAAGGTATGCATCTAAGATATCCACGTTCTGGTTTCTCATATTCCGAGTCAGTGTAAAGTTCTCAACACCACCGTGTTCCATGTACTGCTGATGTGCAAGTGCACGTCTTGCCTGTGGGGAACTACGATGTGCTAGTGTACTCTTAATGATAATTTCTGGTGATAACTTAACAAGCATCGCACCATGCTCCTGTACACCAAGACGTACTGGGATCGTTGTGTATGGCTTCTGGTATCTGGAGGAGTTATCGGTCTTTTCCGGAACTCCTTTCTTACCAATAGAACCTGTACTTCTTGCCGTCATACCTTTCTTGGAAGACTGCTTTAACTTCATGATGTACATCAAGCCTACATGCTGTTTTAAGATCTGCACAACCCAACGGTTTGACACATCGTCCCAGAAGTATACTTCATCCGGTTCTACCCACGGGAATTCTTCCGCACAAGTACAAACCTTCTGGAACAGATCATCACCCCATGCTGGTGGGATATTGATAAAGATACCATACTCATCAATGAGATCGAAATAATATTTCTTTAAAGCAGTAGTCTTTGCATAACTCTTATAGTCTGCGCGAACTGCATCTGCCTCCTCCTTATTCCAGATCTCAATAAATCTGAATAAGAGAGCTTCTTTCTCTTTGTATGTCTTTAATCCTCTTAAACGCTCCTGAATCTTTCTACCATAGTAGGTAATTTCACTTTCGAAAAGCTGCATAGTATTTAAACGGTTCGGGACACCGAGCGGGTTTAATACGATGTCAATTCTAGTACCGTCCTTTAAATACATTGCATCTTCTGCTTCAATGATTCTACTAACAACGCCCTTATTACCATAGCGTCCAGTTAATTTCTGACCTCTTGTAACACCAACATCACGACAGATTGTAAAGCGCATCTGAATGAAGGAGAATACTCTCGCATTACTATCCTTAATCTTATAGGTCTCTGGGTGTAACTGCTCATTACAACGTCGTCTAGCTGCTAACATATTATCAGTTACTCTACAACCATCATCGATGAGCTTTGTAATTTCATCAACCATGTGCTGACGATACCGGTCAATCATATCGAGATACCATAAGATCTGCGCATTGTAGTTCGTTCTCGGAAGTTCGTCTCTACACTTATTGCAGAAGACATCAATGTCTGCAATTGTACCACTCAAATACTTCGTACGGTCTCCGTCGTGTCCGGTACGAAGATTTGCAGTCTTAAAGTCATACGGAAGTTTTCCTCTCGTAAAGTTACGAATCTCACAAAGACTCTGATTCTCAATAGATTCCCCAATATTCGGAAATCCTCGATAATTATCAGCATCACCATAAAGATTTAACATGACGTTGTTGTCGTTGATGTTGACAGAGACAATTTCAACTTCCGTCGATGCTAATCGTTCAGATAACGGCTTTGTGATCTCAATCGAGTCCTCAATTGTAGTCGGACTGGACTGATACACAAATGGTACGTTTACGCCGTATCCATAGTTACCAAATGCATCATAACAAGTTGGAGATGAATATAATTCATCTTTCGGGATTACATCTCCTTCTTTTAAAGAATCCAGTGTATGGTTATCGAAACGAAATCCGTATTTCTCTGGGCAGTTTTCCACAACCTTCCGCTCTACAATATCATACACGTCTGTTACCAGATCATGTACAATTAAGGTGTACGGCTGGTCAACATCGGTCGGGATATCTTCAAACTTACGGATAACTTTTACGACTTCCATATCATTTTTCGCTCGTTTATTATAGGATCCCATATCGCCGATGGTGTCCTCATGATTGGTATAAACAAGTGGTTTGTCTGGGTGACGAAGTACTACTCTCTGGGACTGCATGTTATTAAACATCGTGCAACGCATACTATCTGTATACTGCGGGAAGCCCATTAAGCTCTTCGTTGATACTGCACCCTGGTCATGATTGTACTTCTCGTTCTTTTTAAGAAGCTGATCGTACTGTGCTGTATTCATTCATTGAATCCTCCTTACTTTCTTGCGGTTAAGAGAGTGTAGCCATTAGAATTACAATCTAACGACTACACTCTACACTACTTATCTTTATTATCAAGCCTTTCCATCAATTCCCTCTTCACATAGTTTGGCAGGTTTGATAATACGATATACAACAAGAGAGTTTCATCATCAAGTTCTTCGTGATGTCCCCTTCCTCTCTCTTTATCCATCTGTAACCACTACTCCTGGGAATACATATCCCTCAAAATATCTCTAAACTCTCTTCGAACTTTACCAGAAGAGATCGGGTTCATGTCATCCTCCCGTTCGGTTAAATCAAAGACCGGAATTAATTTATCTAACTCTGGACGACACTCCTGTGCCAATGTCTTCATGATTTCCGGATTCTTTTCCATCTCCTTAAGGAAGATTCTTGTATCGAACGTGACGTCTGGGTTACAAGTAAAATAGCACTTCGGGTTTCTGCCTGCAATGAGTCCACGTTCTTTTGCAAAGTTCATCAATGTCAACTTCGGATCATATCCATATTCCTGACTGAACTCCTGCGTTGCGATTGTACCACCAATAGATGATCTGGATTTAACCACCATTGCTTTACACGGAAGACCATTATAACCTTCAGATTCCTCATGCTTGATCTGGTCCTTACTGTTGACCGGCTTGAAGATGATAATTGATGTGGACCAAGCCTGTAATTTATCTCCACCTGGAAGTTTCTTACCAGTTTCGATAAATGTAAACTGCTTGCTGCCACCACCTGGTTTACCAAGATCCATGTCATTGGCTGTATGGTTAATCAGAAGGATATTGATATTGTACCGTCCAAGATACTTCATGATATTACGAAGGAACTTGTTACGGTAGATCGTTTCACGACCTGCTGATGTGAGTCCAGAAATTTCTGTTACGTCCTCAGCCTTTGATGTAATTGCCATAACGGAGTCGATTAATACTACGGTTGGTACAAAGTATTCGATCTCGTTACCCTGAAAATCTTTTACATGGGTATTATACCGAGCCGCTGCACCGAGTTCCTCTTTCTTCTTACATACATCCTGAATTAATTCAAGAGTTGATTCCCATGTATTCGGTGGCTTAACAATACGATACTTTGCTCGAATTGATTCCATTGGAGCACCTGTTACCATTGCAACTCGGTCATAGAGGGTCGCATTCTCTTCATCAATATGGATTACCTGTGATTCTTCCCCAAATGGCTCTACGATATTCCAAGACATCTGAATTGCTGCGGTTGTTTTACCGGTACTAGATGCACCACCAATCTGTGTGATTGTACCAGCCGGGATACCTACACGAATCGTTGTATAGATTTTCCCGTCAGGACCTTTCCGGATATATTTACCACCCAGATTCTCGTCTAAGATTGGAAATCCTAATCGGTATGAGATTGGGATTTCTTGCTGATTTAAAAGGCCGCTTTTCTTATATTCAGCCTCTAATTCGTTTAAAATATTAGCCATGACTAGCCTCCTCTCATTGTAAAAATACTACAGACTGCATAATTCCTTAGTACAGTCTGTAGTATAATATATCGGTGAGATTGAAGATATTAAGCTGGTATAAATACCTTATCTCGATTCATTCTGGAAACGTCTATGTCCGTTATTCTGTGCATATCCCCCGCTTCGTCCTTTGTAGTCACCCGTCTGACGGTATCCACCGGAGAACTGACCGTTACCATTGTTTCGTCTGTTACCGAATCGCTGATTACGATTGTCATTGTTTGCATTGCCACGGTAGCCTCCTCTCTGGTTGTTATCCCGATTACCATAACGGTTCTCGGATGTACCAGTTCTACGATTACCGTAGCCGTAATTGTTGCCATTCGGTCTGCGGTTCTGGTACGGACGGTTTCCATCCTGGTTCTCACGAACCTGTTTCGGATTCTTAATACGTCTCTCTTCAGCAGCTTTCTTTCTAGCTTCTGCTTCAGCAGCTTCCTGCTCCTGGAATTTCTTGATGTCATCATCCGTCATAACGACTAAGTCATCCTGAGTTCTTCCATTGGTAGATGTGCTAGTTCCGAGCTCTAACATCTTCTGAACTTCGCCCTTCTCGTTCTTGATAACGATTGTGGCTCTGTGACGCAGACTCTTCCAACTAGACCATTTTACAACGATCATGGAGAACTTATATCCGCCGGAAACAAAGGAGGTATTTAATAAGATATTACGGTCGTCGTTCATACCGACTTCCAGCTTGTCGCTTTCTTTCGTTACTACAACGATTGCGTTTCTTGATAACTTCTTCTCTTCCTCTGTACGATCAGCCAGACTGATCGGCACAGATGTAAGTACGGTACAACATGTACCATCGGTATATGCTTCGATCTCTTTTGCAACGGTTAAGCGATTGCTTAAGAAGAAATCGTGACGGTTTACTAAGCATTTTAAGTTGGATGTACCAGACTTGAAACGCTTATTGATTGCAGCCGTAACTGCTTCATCTCTTGTGCAGAAAAGCTCTACAACAGTATGCTTTGCATTCTCTTCTGTACCACTGATATTGGCAGAAAGGTATGTAGCTTTCTCCTCTTCCTGTCCATTCATTACGTCGAGGGACATATTCATCCCTGCACCCAGTTCGTTTACTACGAAAATCATTTGTAGTACCTCCATTTTGTTTTAATATAGTATAAACGCAATCATTTCTGATTAATGGATTGTATGTGCGGTCTTTTAAATTAAATAAAATTAACAAAAAAAGGAAGAGATGTGAATCTCTTCCTTTTAGTTTTCCTGCGCAATGAGGCCAGCAATATTATTGCTGTTCATTGCATCGCGGAATGCGTAGCAAATTGCTAAGGCTTGAGACGTTATGTCTTGGGCTTTAGTTGATGTACGCAACGCGATCTCACCCTGTAAACACGCATCAAGCACCGAACTAACTGCAACCTTTGCAAAGAACTGTGATGGGTTGGTTAGGAAAAATTCGACATTGAATACCATATTATTAAATGCCGCCTTGAAATCAAAGTCGACATCAAAGTTTCCAAACATCTGTTTGTCGATAGCGTGTGCCTGCACAAGATTATCCATCACATCAAAATTATTTGTCATATCATACCTCAGCTTTCCCCAGCCTTCTTGCTGGATCATAGTAATTTTTATAGTTTTGAATAAGAAGTTATTTTATATTTATTTCTTCTTATTCACGTTTATAATATATAAGAGACATCTATCGTAAGCCAGATTTACAATATCGATTTTAACAAGCCAATAAGGGACGATTCTGAAACTATAGAAAGGATGTGGTACTTTGGCTAAACGAAAAGTCCATTGTAAGTTATGCGACCGGGTATTCATTGACAAGAGTTACCTGGTTTCACATATAGCGAAAGCACACAAAGATCAGATCCCGGAAGGATGGTCTGCGGCTAGATATGAGTGCTACTTAAGAACTGGTAAGTCTGAAGGGCACTGCATCTACTGCGGAAAACCGACTGGGTTTAATGAGAAAACGGGTAAATATTTCCGATTATGCAAAGACCCAAAATGTAGAGAAAAAGCAAGTTCTCTGGCAGATAAGAATATGATCGGGAAGTATGGGAAAACAACTTTACTCAATGATCCAGAACAGCAGCGCAAAATGGTATATGCAAGAAAAATCAGCGGTGTATATACATTCGACGACGATGACACTGATGGCATCAAAACTCCTAAGGGTAAGAATACGTTTGAAGTCCGGTATGGTAGCTCCTACGAGTTAGATTTCCTTGAAATGCTTGACAATTTCCTGATGTTTAGTGGACAGGATATTCTGGGACCTTCCCCGCATACATACTTTTACGAATATGAAGGGAAAAAGCATTTTTACATCCCAGACTTCTATATCCCATCTCTTAACTTAGAGATCGAGATTAAAGATGGCGGAGATAACCCAAATATGCACCCGAAGATCCAGGCTGTTGATAAAGAAAAAGAAAAGCTCAAGGATGATGTGATGGAGAGTTTAAAGGATCAGGTGAACTATATCAAGATTATAAATAAGCAGTATGGTCCATTCTTTAAACTTTTAGCTGACCTTAAGGAATTGGATCAGATCTATATTCCCAAATGGGCAACTCCTGGAGCATCGCCTAAGGCGGATAATGTATCTGAGGCGGTAACTGGTATCGATGAAATCCTTGGAAATATGGTAGCTAGTGCGCCGATCCAAGTTGTAAGCGGGGAAGGCAAAGATGATCTCGAGATCGTAATTCCTGGAAAAACTAGAAAAGATGATATCAAGATTATGCCTGCTAGAATGAATGAAATTCGCATGTTGTATTCACCAGACATGGGGTACAAAGAACTTTGTATATATTACAAAAAAGAAATTGATAAATGTAGAACCGAAGAGGATTGCTTAAAGCTTCTTACTCGCATGAGTAATGCATTGGAAGTTCTTAAGAAAATTGCAAATTCTAAGGACTCAGAAGACCAAAACCTTAAGTATTCTGCGAAAAAAGCGATTGCCATAATCAACAAGAAGTTGATCCCGAGATTGGAGGATAAAGCAAATCGCATTCGTTGGGCACATAAGAAAAAGAATGATGTGTCTGAGTCAGTACTTGGTGTTTGGGTTGATCCAGCTCTTATGGAAGCATCTGGTTCAACTGATGATAATGTACGGGTACCAGTATATGTAGTGCTCTTTAATACCAGAAAAATGATTGCAAAGGCAATCATGCATTTCACTCATGAACCCTATAACCATGCAGGATTAATGCTTGATACATCTATGAAAAATATCTTCAGTTTCAATATGACCGGTAATGGGTTCGATACCGAAGATATCACTACTGGTTGGTATAAGGAACATGAGGATCAAGTGTCGTACTCCATCTACTGTTATATGGCAACACCAGACGAATTCAATTTGGTACAGAACGCAATTGATCAGATGAAATCATCAATGGAAAAATTCCATTATTCTATCAAGGGTCTCATTATGTTTTACTCAAAGCACAAGACGCTTGATGATAACGCAATGGTTTGCTCTGAATTCGTAGCTCAGATGCTTAAGAGTATGAACCCGGATCTGGTTACAAAAGAGCGTAATCAGTACACACCGTATGATTTATCTAAACTCAAGAATATGATCTTCATTCAAAGAGGATATATCAAGAACTTTGATCAAAGGAAACTTATATCAAAGACAATGGAAAAGATAAAGGAGGCAGGATACACATTATGGGATTCAAAGAAAATGTCTTAGCCTACAAAAATCCCGATACAGAACCATCTATGGATCCAAAGAAAGATCTTTGTAGCCTTTTACAGTCAAATGATTTAATCCCGGATGACTATACGAAAAAGGCGATTTCTGATCTCGTAGATAAGGTCGGGCTTCTGCACATAGAAGATGACAATTTTGATGATGAGATTCGTGGTTTTTGGGATGATCTTCAAACATTAAAGGCTGCAATTGGTGATGTTGATACAATGGTTATCGGACTAGATGCAGTTCTTCGCAAGTATGCTGATATGAGTGGTATAGATTTACCAGATACTACGAACAAATGGTTTAACGTGACAGATATCGATAAAGCTGTTGCTGATGTAAATAGTCAGGATGCAATCCAGAGTAGCAAACGACTCGTTAGCATGTGCACATCTGGATTCTCAGATTTAGAAGGTATATCTGAATGCGTATCAGCTAAGATGATGCAGGTAACGGAATCCACGGAGTCACTTATGGGACTCTTTGGAGGATCTCTATCAAAACGATATGAATATGGTCCAATTCAGCCTACAGAATTAGGCATTGACATTGATGCTATCATGAGAAGTGCACTTGGTGCGGCTGCACTCAATCCATCATATTTCTCGCTCATACAGGAGAAATCTTATGGGGAGATTGCAGACTTAATCGACGTGGACTTATCGTGTATCATTAATCGATTTGGAGATGGTGGTTTTCAACGAGATACCTTTAACGGGGTATTTTGTAGAATCATGAATATCCTGATGCACAGCATTCTTGAAATTCCGCACAGCTCGTCACTTGAATTATTACCTTATTTGAAATATATGAGAGATGACTTATATAGCAAGTTCGAAATGTTCCAGACAGGAGGTGCGCAGTATACGTACTATGTCCTGACTAGAACCATCTTGTGTTGTCTCTGTGCAAAAGTGGAAGATGAAATCTTCCATATGGTATCATCGGATACACAAGACAAATGTAAAGCAAGCCTTTCATGGCTTGCTCGTGAAGAAGCATGGTGTGAGAAATGTAACCCGATCAGAACGTGCTGCGGTAAAACTACTCAGCAGTTATTCAATGAATGGATGACTTCTCTCATGTCAGGCAACACCGCTTATCCAAAAACAGCGATCGGTAAAATTGAGGAAATGTTAAGCATGATTCCAGGAGCAACGACAAGTTTGCTTTTGACGAATTTCGCTACGACTAGTACGGATCATGAAGAAGTCCCTAATCCCAGCATTACCAATCAGATTACTACTGAGAGTAGCTCCTTGCGATTACAGGTTGAGCGATTCTCGGAACAGGATTTGACCAAATTGGTGCAGGAATCGGTTAGAGATATGATTCAGGAAAATCATGAAATAATCAGATCTGGGATCATTCGTGGAAACAAACCCGAGAAGTATCAGATTGCAATTGCAGAGCAGTCAATGTTTCAGAAGCTTAAATGGCTTCAGGAACCAAGCGAAGCTCATTTTAAGCGGATTGTCGACAGAGATTGCGGTGGGCAGGTAATCACCGAGGCGATGCTTCATGATGATAGTACTGTGAATAATGCAGTACTTTATGCAGATCTCATATCGAGGATGAAAATGGTTGACGAAAGTTAATCACAGTTATGCTTCTATATTATACAAATGACTCATGGTGGTAAAGACATAAACTTGTCTTTACCACCGTTTGTAGTTATACTATACATCATCAAACCAGGAGGTACTAAAAATGATGAAACACAGTAACCAGAAACATGTCGGAAGTTGTCACCGACAACTCAACAGATTTGTCGGAACAGCGCTCGTTATGGCAATCTTGTCACTGGGCGTAAACATTTCAACCCCGTCCGTGGTCCGCGCAGATATCCCAACTATACAGGAGTTTGACCAATCTATGACCGCGACAGAGAACCTAAATAGTTCGCCTTATGTAGTGACTGTTAGGAACGATGCAATGGAAGAAACCTTGGCGGCGGCTCCCTCTATTACAAATGAGGAAGAGGTTGCAATTCAGGAGGAGATTATTCAGAGTGTAAAACAAGAAGAACTGGATGCATATGTAAATTCTATTTACTGTGATCCGGAAGATGTGAGCAAAATCACAAATCTGAAACCGGAAGATATGATTCTCTTAACCAAGGGAACATGGTGGGAAGGATATGAAGAATCCTTGTATAACTTGGAACAAACCTACCATATCAATGCAGCATTTGCAATGGCTGTATCAAGCTTGGAGTCTGGATGCGGTACATCATCCAGAGCAAGGGCTAGAAATAATTTCTATGGATTAGAAACTGGTACCAGATACTCTAGTAGATATCATAATACAAGTTATTTTGGTGATTTAATGAACCGAAAGTATGTCGGTGTCGGGAAAAAATCCGTCTACGCCATCGGACCAAAATACTGTCCCCCGAACCGGCAGTGGGAAAAATATATGGCGAATTATATGAGTGGCATCCAAACTAAACTTCGGGATGCAGTATCAAATAGAGGGGTCTAACTGATACATAAATACAAAGAGCACCACAGCATCGATAACCTGATATCCAATGTATATTTTAACTATATATTATTAGCAGGTCATCGATGACAATATCATACATTTAAGGAGGAACTGTCATGGCAGTAGCAACAGTAACAAGCGGAAACGCAACACAGAACCAGAGTCAGAATCAGAGAAAGGCATTCAAGACTCCGACACAGTCAGAGTTAATGACCTACGTCAATTCTGAACCGAACGTGGCGATGTCCTTTATTGGGCCATCTTATGGTACAAAAACAACGGATATCGAGGACGGTATCTTTTCGGAGTTAGTAGACGGATATCATCTGTCCCAGTGTGTGGCAGTGGTTATCAATCCGGTCATCAGAACACGTCAGGAAGACGGAATCCCGGTACTCGCACTTAGAGGTGAGCGTCGTACAACAGCATGGGCAATGTTCAAACTCCCGGATGGATCCAATAAGTCCGAGAAAAATCATGTATGGCGAATCGGAAGCCGTGGCAATAACGGCAATGGTCGTCTTGCCATCAACATCACAGCGAGAACAGGAGCAAATGGTCAGTTTGGTTGTTCTCAGGAATTCAAACAGGCATTAATCAACCTTGCGGCTGATTCTGCTATCATGAATTACCAGAACGATAACAACTACGACCTGATCATTCGTCCACATCCGGATAACAGAGATATCGTAATGGTAGAACTCGATGTTATGCGTATGATCCAGTTTGCAATCAACATTCCGGATCCGAACATCAACTTCTCAGTCACAAGTGCAGATTATATCGAGAACGGTGATGCTGCATATCTGACTATTCAGAAGTACATTGATGTTATTGGCGGATCTGGACGTCGCAATAATGTCGATATTCAGGCATTACGTGCCGCTCTTAAAACCACAGGCAAAGGTGGATACAATGGCGGAAATCGTCGTAAATACTAATTAAACTTGAGGTCAGGGGTACAGGTTTTTCTGTGCTCCTGACTTTATTTTTTATGGAGGTTACATAAGAATGGGAAAGCCAAAGTTTGATTATGAGATTAAAGAGGTACTTGGTACCGTAACACCGACTGAAGATTTGCGAACTCCTATCATTAAAGGGGTTCTTCGTACTCTTCTTAAGACAGCAGACGGTATTGAAGAGGAGGGAATTGATATTAGAAGATTCAACCGGAATACGAATATGGTATTTGGTGGAATCCGATTGACAATTGAAGAGGCACATCGGGTGTGTGATATTCTCCTTGATCTCGGTTATGGAACTACCGAGAATATCGAAGAAGCCTTGAAAAAGAGAAAGGCGCTAACAGGCTCTAAACTTATGTTAGAGGAGGATGAGCAGAATGGGGATTAAGTTAGGACCGTTATATTACGGTCACGTTGCAGGAAGAGAATATAACGTGGGAGACATTGTCGTCTTAGATGAGCACAAGAAATCTACCAACGGTACCGACGTTGTCATGCGCACAATGTGGGTATGCGTAAAAGGACACGTAAGTTCAAGCGATGCGATGGAAAAAGGATGTTGGACATTGAATCAAGAAAAAGAATTGGAGGTTGATGAAAATGGCTTTATATTATAGCTACGTAGCAGGGATCCATTATATTGGGAACGAATCAGATTAATTACGATGGAGTGATATTATGAACGATTACATTGAACCGTTGTTCAACATGCATAAAATTAAATTTGAAAAACTTGATGAGATCGCTGACATGAATATGATATCAGCAGACCATGTGAATATATTCATTAGTTTGGAAATGGTTCTCAGACTACTCCTAAACGCTAATGTCGACAATCGACTTCGTGCAGCAGGGTATTCTGGGGACCAATTAAAAGCAGAATTAATTTCCGGGATTATCAACCTTGGACAACATTATAGAATCTATTTTAACCGTAAACGTAGGAAAAGCATCAAGGTATATTTATACTGGAACTTCCCACGAGCACATTATTTGAACCGAGAGTATATTCCTAAGTATCGAAACGATTATGATACCAGGGTATTTCGCAGTGATAGTGCGCCGATGATTACAGAGACGATGCAGGAGATCCTACCAGCATTAAAATCAACAGTTGCATGTATTGATGGACTATATGTTATTGATGGCGGTGTTGTGGAGAGCTCAGTAGTACCGTATGTGATTACAAAGAACTTAGAGGCTACACCGTCAACAGCAAACGTATTGATATCGAGATTCCAATATGATTATCAGTATATCAGATACGGATTCTCTGTACTGGTACCAGCACAAGCAAATTCTGTATCACTTAGTATTGAAAATGTAGCGTCCCAAATGAAACAAAAGTCGCGGATTAAGAATCCAATGGCGGTACCTGGAGAACTGGTATCAACTGTACTTGCATTATTAGGAGATGATTATCGGGGAATCCCAAAACTTCCGGGATACGGCTTATCTGGAGTAACGAAGATGATTAGTAAGGCAATTGATGAACTGATCATTAGTAATCATGCGGAGTCCATTGAAATGCTTACACCGATGTTAGAGGCGGTGGATACACCAGCAGATGTAATTCGACAGTTTGCGTTAAACTATCGGTGTACAAATCTTGATTACCAGTTATCAGAACTCACGCCTAGTCATACGGCATATATCATGAATCAGATTATTGATAAATTCAATGATGACAAGATTAAGGAACTTAACGAGACTGTATTCAAAATGTGCCCACTTATGCTAGTAAGAACTCGTACGGAACAAGTCCGTAATAGCGAGTGTTTTCATTATGACGTTAAGAGCATCTTCTAATCAGGGGATGCTCTTTTTTGTATTCATGGAGGGATTCTATGGCACAGTCATTACAGATTATAGACCAGGAAAATTGGAAGTTATATGAGTATATGCTTGATGTAACGATTCGAATTCCTGGAAAGAAAGATTATAAATTAAATGATATTCAGATTGAAGGTATCTATCTGGAGAAAGATTATGATAATGATCATCTACCAGTACTTATGTTAGATGCTAACATACCAAAGCTTGTAGAAGCGATGATCATTAAGAATAAGAATGATGTTACATTCACACTAAACTTCACAAATTGTGTGAAAGACACAGACGATCTGGAAGCTCAGTACGATAAGAAAACCGTATTTAGCGGGGTATTTACCCCGATCATTCCAGACACTACCCCTGATCAGGAGAAGACTCTTCGAAAGTTATTAAAAGAAGCTGATGGGAAAACTGATGAATTTGACTTCTCAATGGATGATATGGCTAACAAGGTTACATTCATCCTCATTAAGAAAGAGACGTCAACCGCAGCAAAGACGATTGTGAATGCAGTTATCCCGAATGTTACTCTACTGGAAGCAACATCGTTTCTATTAAGTAAAGCTGGGTGCAAGAATGTGCTTATGTCCAGTTTAGACAATACTGATATCATTCCAGAGTTGGTACTATTACCAATCCCAATGTTATCAGAACTAGAATATCTGATCAACTATTACGGGTTTCATAAAGAAGGCACCCAGGTGTTCATGGACTTTGATACAATGTATATCAATCGCATGGGAGATAAATGTACAGCTTGGAAAAGGAATGAACCAAAAACGGTGAATATATTTATATCGGAAGCAATTCGGGGACGTGCGGCTGGCGGCAGTTTTGAAAAGGGAAATGAAGTGTATATATCCATTAATCAAGATAGTTATACAGTCATTGACGGATCACAAGCACTTGATCAAATTGAAGGTCAGAATGTCACGTTATTGAACGAAGATACTACCCAGATCACAAATATATCCGGTGGTGGGGAATTTACAACGGTTAAGTCTGTGACAGGTCACAATAAGTACATTGATTCAATTACGGCTTTACGTAAGAAAGAATCTACCAGAACCATACAAATTTTTGCATCAAATATCGACATGACGGAGCTTACCCCAAATAAGCAATATAATATCATCACAAATGATTCAGAGATCATTGATGATATTACGGGAACTTTTCGGATTAGCTCTATGTCATTATCGGTATTAAAGCAAGCTGGAAAGTTTATGCCGTTGACATCTGTAACTTTAAAGAGAGTAAGCGAATCCTAAAATGGGTCCGCTTACTCTATAATTTATTTCTTCTTATTTTCAGTTGGCGTTGTGTCTGACGCTTTATTTGCTTTCTGGTCATTACCGGAATTTTTGTCCATCCATGCACTGAATTTGTAATCATTATCTGCGCACTGATTGATTGTATTGTAGTACAATGCAAATCGTTTCTCTAATGCAGTAATGTATGCATTGATAACAATCTGGGCAAACCTAAAGCAAGTCTCTTTGAAGTTCTTAGACTGCTTCTTCTCAGCAGTACTTGTTGTATCGTTGTTCGCATTATTTGCTAACTTGGAGTTTGCATTCTCAACTGGTTTGGTTACGGATGCACCATCCTTCTTTTCAGAAGCAACTGCACTCTGTGCAGATGATACTCCGGAATTCTGATTACCGGTACCAGTTGGTGTCTGTTCCAATAAAATACCAATCTCAGATTCAACGACGTATCTACCAAGAATCTCACTAAAGGAATCGATGTCAAATGCCTCCTGAGCAACTTTGATTGCCTTAATATTGGACTCAATCTGTGATGTCGGATTGACATAAGTATCGTAGCTGGTGAGATATTTAAACATGTTTCTGACCTGTCCAGATAACGCAGCACCAGCAATCCTAACTTCAGCAGGATCTCCAGCCTTATCCTTCTCACCAACTAAAAAGAAGTTGGCAATTTTAGACCTAAGCTCATCCTGTGTCAAATCTTCTGGCTTTGTAACAGAAATGAAATTAGCTGCCCACTGATAATCATTATCAGCCATAGTTGGTTTCTTTAACGCATTCACCATCTTATTGATGTTCGAAATCTGGGTACTACCAAACTTACCCTTCCATAACGGAATGATTGTCAAGTCGTGCTTCTTAGCAGACTCAATAATATGAGCCTGTACATCTTCGTTTGTATACCAATCAGATCGCTTCTTCATATTCTCAATTGATGCTTCTCGGAATTTTCTCAAGACAAATCCAATTGCATTACGAATAGCATCGATTGCATTTGTCTTGATACCTTCCATTACTTCAGCGTCCGTATAGTCCCCTGTAGTAATGGCTTCTTCTAACCAAGAGCATTCTTTTACGATAGCGGCGATTGCAGATTCAACAACTTCCTGATGTGAACCGTATTCAAATTCTTCTGCGACCATAAAATAGTCGACAGATTCGGAAACCTTGTCATCGGTAGAACTACTAGATGTACTCGTAGTCGTATCATCTTTCTTGTTACGAACAAGTGCCTTTCGAACGATCTGATTCTCCTGTTTCACTTCGTCCTTCAGTGCATTTGCACGTTCCGTAACAACTGTGTTGATGATCGTAGCAAGAGCCTTGGTCTCGTTATACTTTAACGTAATGAGAGTATTGGCTTTCGTTGCAGCAGATTCGCTATACGTTTCACGTTCATCTGCATCCTTGATTGTCGCCTTATATGACGTATCGTAGTCAAAAGTCTTTGTATCAACATACTTATTTTCGCCTTTATACACGGCACCAATCTTTCTATTGAAGAACATCTCAGCTTTGGACAAGAGGTTGATAATGGCATCGCGATCTTTCTCTGCTTTCTTCTTCATTGCCACAAGATCTTTTGCATGAGACACAATCTCTTTTACATACTCCCTGCTAATTTCAAACTCTTCTTCTGTATCAGAGCCACGATACTCTTCACGAATTCTCTTAATGAAATCATCTCTCTCGATTGCACCTGTAATACCAAGTACTTCTGCACGGATCTCATTGAGATTTGTATCAGATAAGAATTTGTTGGATTCATTGCGCAGATCCTCAATCTTAATCTTACTAAAATCCGCAACGGATTCATTGTAGGTAGAGATCAGTTTCTGGAAGCAGTTCATGTTTGGATCTTTTGATTTAAGTACCTTAAACTTGTAGCCAGTATACTTAAAAGAACCAGACCAGTTGCTAAGTTCAGATTCATACTTCTTACAGAAATCCTCAAAACTAAGAGTAGCGTTTGTAAACATTCTGAAAAAGTTTACAAAGAAGTCTTTAATTGCGCCCATTAGCTTTCTAATAGATTTAGCGATACTCTGACAAACGTCAGACATACCTTCGGTTAAAATTTCATAATCACCGGACATCTCATACTGACAGATCGCTCTGGCGTTATTTTCAAAAATACCTATTGCCGCATCTTCAAAGCAATAGATATCGTTAAGTAAAGATAATGTATCGTTCATATGTCCTCCTTAAAAAAGAAATAGGGCAAGGGCCAATGTTAGACCCTTGCCCTTAAATTCTTAGGGATCGTAATTAACGATTAAGGAAACTCATTGCTTCCTCGATAATGCTTCCGCTTACACCGCCATAGCTCTCTTTAACGAGACCAATGTCATCGGTGTCGCCTTCAACATCATCGGCTCCTGCAACAGCAGCCTCATCGATATCCACATCATCATCGTCGATATCAGCAGCATCATCGCACTCATCATCGCTCTCGAATAATAATGTGCTCTCAGTTGCCTTACCCCAGTTGAGGAGATTGCGGAGTACGTGGAGATAATGCTTGTTGCTCTCTTTGTAGTACTGAATCTTTGCATCAGCAGCGCCTCTGTAGAGGTTCAGTAATCCGTTAAGGATCTGAGAAAGCTTGGATGCTGCACCAACGATCTTGGACTTAGCTTTGTCGTCATCCTTGATGTTGGAACCGATCTTGTCAACCTTGTTGATGATGTTGATGATCATCTTCTCCATGTTGTCTTTCTCGGATTTCGCATCGGCTGTTGCCTTCTTAGCATTCTTGATAACATCAAGCATTGTACCAACTTCACTGGCACCGATCTCGTGCTCTCCCTTGCTGGAGTCTCCGCGGTATTTCTCAAGAATATAGTTCTTGATATCCGTTGCATAGGTAGAACCCTTCGCAGCGTTACCAGCAGATTTCTCGATTACGGAAGATACATCAGTGTCATCCTTGATACCCTCGATCTTGTAGTCCTCGAAGCTGTCCACGTTACGAACTGCTGCAACCGTATCAAGACCCTTGAAGTAGCTTGTGATATCTTTCTCGATGGATTTCTTTGCAGAGTCATAAGCCGCATTACCAGCTTTTGCATTGTAAAGATATCCATTGTATTTGAACTTCTTGATGGCAGCGATCTTATTCTTGATCTGACCACCAAGTTCATTTACAAACTTCTCACCAGACATCGTCATGGATTTGAAGAATGTGATTACCTTGTCGAAGAATTTTCTAATTCCAGCAAGGAATTTCTCCCAAGCGCCTTTTAAACGCTCGATTGCAGATGTAACGATGTTCTCCATGAGAACAGCCGGATCTGCACCCTCTGTAACAACCTTAACGCTACCGATGATATCAGCAGTTAAGTATGCCTCATTGACAGCATTGATGTCTGCCATAAGTTCAACGGACGCGGACTCCATGAAGTCATCGCCAACGAAACCGATCTTTGCTTCAAGAGCAGATGTGTCGATCGTGTTAGCTGCCTGCACGCCCTCTAATAAACTTGATACTAAGGACATTTGGTAAACCTCCTTTTAGTTTATAAGGATTTATTTCTTAGAATCCTTGTCCGCATGCGCGAATGCGCTTGTGCAGACCTTCTTGTAAACAGCGATCTTCTCCTGAAGAGCTTTACGATGTTCAGATACGATTGTATTTGCCCAACCCTGGCTCTTGGATACAGCTTTGCTGTATGCGCTAGATACCTTAAGGATAAGTTCCTTAACAATATCGTCGCCCTTTGCATCGTTGATTGTCTTCTCAGCGTCGCTAATTCTAGCAAGAGCGTTCTTGTACATATCATCGATGGACTTCGCTGTCTTATCAAAGTTCGATAATGCTGTTTTGGATGTCTTAAGGAATTTAACGTATGGTGCAAGAGATGTAATTGTGACACTCTTCTTGTCGCTTTCGCCGGAAGCACCATTTCTGATTTTACGCCATACTGCTTCAGCCAGTTCAGCCGTTGTAGGCTCTTCATCCTTATTCGTCTTGAGGTATTTGCCATAGTCACTGTAAACAGTAGCAGCCACCTCTTTGATCATCTTCTCACAGTTTTCATCAACTCTCTTACGTGCAACATTCTTTGTAGAGTCCTTACTCTTGTCAGTAGGCGTCGTAGTTTTATCGTTACTACCGGAGCCATCGAAATCCGGTAATTTACTAGCAAACTCAGCACCGAGTGCCTTTGCGTTCTTAACAGTATCAGCACCACTACCAACAAGTTTTCCACAGTATACATTGATACCCATGGCCATACCCTTGCATTCATCGAGGGTATAGTCATACATGTCGACAGTGTACGGTTTATCTTTGAATGTGAGCTTTAACAGCTCAGACTCATACTTCTTAACGAAGTCCTGAGCATTCATGAAGATTCCATCCAGGAAACGCTTTACGTTGTGGAAGAAAGCCTTTACTTTCTCCCAAAGATCTCTAAGGAATGTCTTGATCTTCTCAATTGCACCTTTTGCACGCTCAGATACACTGGACATGATGCCCTCAAGTACAGACTCATCAGCACCTTCCATTGTTGCATAAGCGTGCTGGAAATCAAGCTCCTCCATCTTGTAGAAGCTCTCGTAGAAAATATCGTTGAGTTCAACTGCACTTTCCATTGCGATCCGATGCTCACTATTGTAGCCATATTTAGCTAACATCTCTTCGGAGACTTTCGGTACACCAACGAGTGTAGCGGACTCGAATAAAATAGATGATAACATCTACACTTACCTCCTTTATTTTAATAAGTAGGTTTTTAAACGATCTGGATTCCCATACCGTTCATTTTATTGTCAGCGATTGTCTTTTCCATCTGGTTCAAGCTAAAGAGGGCGTTATCCTTCTTTATCTCCTTCTTAACCAGATCGTCCGTCTCCGCTGATTTGATTTTGAGTTTGTCGGCTGTACGCCGAAGTTTAAGAATTACTCGCTCCTGTTTTGCCAGGATTGCTCTTTTTTCAGACGATGAGCGGGCTTTGGAATTCTGTACAGCTAAGGCGTGCATCTCCAGAAAGCCTGCCTGTACTTCCATGTATTCCGCTATAGATATTCTACTTCTATAATACCAGTAGATCATTTCCCTCATGAGGGGAACTACTGCTGTTAATGCAGCAATCACGCCTACGGTCACTACGATAGCTCCAGTTCCGGTAAAGCCATCTTTCTGATCCTTCATTGCGTAATTCAATGCATCATCTACAGCGCCACTCTTGCATACAGCATTGAACTGGCGCAAATTCTCAAGGGCAACCATGCCCCGATTCTTGTCGAATTTACCACTCGGCTCGAATCTTTCCTGCTCTGGACCAACCACGTAGTCCATGTAAGCGGCACACATCATAGACGTCGCGTCTATAATTGCCATTACCGTTGTGTTATACAAAATAATGGCGTATTCGTTTTCAGCCTTGAATCCGTACTCGAATGTCGGCTTTAAACGGATTACATTTGACATAGCCGTCTCAATCTCAGCGATACCTGGCTCATTGATATTGTTCATACGAAGCAACTCTTTGAGAACATCCAGGCATTCTCTGGTTGATTTATAGTATTTCACGGACATCAAGTCTCCTTTGGAGCTTGGAATATCCCCGAAATCACAATGTTTCTTATCCAGGACAGCCTGATAAAGCTGCTGGATTGCTGTTCCATTAATCTGATTGACATCATTTTTTGACATGGAACGCATATACTTTTTATCCTGACTAGAAGAAGCCTCCATTACAATGGGCATGACCTCTACTAACGCAGGATGCGTAGCTCTATAGATCATTTAAAAACCCCTTCCAATCAATTTCATCATATCCTTGAACTTCTTATCGTCTCTAGTCTCCTCGCGCTGAAGAGTATTGAGTGTCACCGTTTCCGGTGCACCGAAACCATCAAAGAGGAAATCGATTCGATTCGTTGCAGGATTTACCTTAACGAAGCCAAGCAGGAAGTAATTTGCCATAATCGACTGAGTTAATCCTGGGGAGGCTTCGAAGTCGTAACCATATACGGAAGCGACCTGATTAATCGTATCCTGAGACACAACGACTGTCATAATCGGTGTCATTGGATTGTTACAGATCTTACCCTGAATCTTTGATAACGCCTTGCGGCGTTTGGATGCAACAAACCACCCTTTATTTTTATCGTTGTTAGCCCTCGCATCCGACTTCTGCTGGTCAATTGCAAACACGAAGTCCTTGAAGAACTTGGTTTCACCAGTATACCACTTAATGAATTCAAAAAAATGATTGTCCTGGTTTACACCTCTTGCAAGGTTCTCCGCCATTGCATCAGCAGTGACAGAATGAAGAGTTGCTTTTACGCCTAATACGAAATCAACCGGCTCCGGGAGTTCTTCTCCTTCTGGAGCAGTCGGGAAAATCCGGATGTGCAGCATTGTTGGAACGAGATCGTTTGCCTTCTTGAATTCGGTATCCATCAGGTGATTCATTGGGGCACTACCACCACGATTACCGGCACGAACAGAAATCTGAACCGCACCTTTATTGATCGTAGCATTACCACCAGTAGCCTGACCACCTTTTCCACCATACGCAAGCGCTTTACCACCAGCTCCACCGTATCCTCTTACATCTACATTACCAATAGAAGCAGAACTACCTCTACCAGAACGAGATGTGCTCGGTTTTGATACACCATCAAGAGATCCATCCGGACTATCTGTTGTGTGATCGTCCGTACTACCGTCTTTACCATTAGCTTCTAACATAGGACGAACTTTACTGATATCATTGGCGATGCTCGGAGAGAGCATTTCCTCAACAGTAAAGTTCCACTTAGATGCTTTTTCGTTTGCGGATCCGGAGCTTACATGCTGGTAGATTTTCCAAGCAGTTGCTTCAGCAAGACTTTCAATTCCAGTCGTATCAAAATTGTAACTATCTACGACATCCATGAGATTCGGGATATTCACAAGATTGAGTCCAACCTTAGAAGTCGGCTTTACACGCATATTCTGATGGAACTTCTTTACATAATCAGCAGCACTGATTTCACCGTTCTCGATCTGCATATATGGATTCATTGTGAGAGTTGTAAGTACAAATGTAGCATACTTACGTTCCAATGCTCGTGCAATGATCAAAGCGTCCTCAAGCGGAATCGAGTCATCCACAACAACCGGAAAATAGCAGATGCCATCTGTTGCACTTGCGGCAATAGACTTCGGTCTCTTTACAATTCCTACAGCGGAAACTCCACGCTTAACTTCACCATGAAGATCTTTTACTGCATCTAGCAAATCACGAAATTCACCCATTTCTCTTCTCACCTCTTTTCTATACGTATTTTAAACTTCTGTTTTAACAAAAAATAAGAAAGCGAGGGTGGCTCCCATATTATCGACTAAAACCAAACCTTGGTTTATAGTCAACGCATCCCAATCTAGCTAAAAGAATTACAAAGACCCAAGAAGACCGATAAGTGTACTTGCGAAACTTCCAACATCACTCAGTGATGGATTGTGAGTTTCTTTCGCTTCTCTAACCTCATTATGAACATTGGTGTGAGTTGTGTTATTGATTGTCACGTGCTTTGTTACGTTAATGACTGGCTGTGCTACATAGCACCCACTACAGTCTTTCATGCGAATCTCAACACAAACATCTGCACCATCATCTCCATATGAGTCTTCTCCACACGCACTAGCCCCTGCTGATGCATATACTGTAAGTCCATTGTTTCTTTTACTCATTGGTATTGCTCCTTTCTTAGCAATCCAGTTTACCCAGATTGCAACTTTATAATATATATCTGTAGGGCGCGTTAAAATACACTCCTGGAACAATGACTTAATTGTAGGAAAGAGGTGAGATAATCATTTATGAGATATAGAGTTCAGATTCTTCCACACATAGAATCATTGGGATCTCATCAGTCACCTTCATCTTTAGCCAAAACAATCGGTGAATATACACCTGGCAATTCTTTCATCGTCGACGACCAATCTGTTGACATGGAAGGAAATTTATGGTTTAAGATCGAAGGATCTTCTGAGTGGATTCCATTTCGATTGAATGGAAAGAATCTTTTGAAAATCGTATATCAATATAGCGGTAACTCAGAAATCTCGTTACTATCCAATGATGGTTCAACTACACCATCTGCTGTAACTTCTCAGTTCTCCGCAACCGTAGATACTTCCTCACAATCAGCACTCGGAACCGTTGTTGCATACTCAACCCTTAAACCGGTAAGAGTTGCGAATCTACCAAAGCGCTCAGTGTATTCAGCAAAAGACTTAAAGGATATTAGAGGTAACTCTTATACGAAACAAACATGGGATTACGATCGATCATTTACTCTCACAGAGCAAAATCAGAATGGCTATCCAACGATTGTTCAAAATAACGATAATGGTAAGCTTGTCGATGAAACTAACACACCGCCAATCTATGACTATACTATTTCAGCCATGGATTTAGATGACAGTGTTGATGTGATTCGTAAAAACTTGAATATTCCATCTTTGTATAATCAGAGACAATTGAATCGGTTAATGCATAAGCAGTTTAACCGATTCCGTATTGCTTATCCAGATTACGAAAGAGGACCTCTAATCCCATATGTATTCGTAACTCGTCCAGATCTTAACCTGTTTAATGATGATGGTACCTTGCTTAGGCAGATATATTCAAATCCTCAATTACAATATCTAATTGAGGCAAATGATTTAACTGCAAAAAGTTTAACCCAGGCATATACATCGGAGCACGACTTCATACCGCTCTTATGTAATAGAATTGGGTCTCTTGATATGCAGGATTTCACACTGGATACATCGGATATGGGTGAGACCTTTACCGGATATAAGGCTCAGTATTCGAAGAATGGAGTACGTTCTCTTACAGCCGGGACGCTATCAATTAAGTTTCCAGAAACGTATAACATGGCTCTCACGGCACTACATCAGATTTGGTGTGGATATGAGAGTGCTGTATATACAGGGAGACTCGATCCAAAAGAAGAATACATGTGCAACAAGATTCTCGACTATGCGGTAGCAATTTATTATTTTTTGACCGATAAAGACGGAATTATTCGGTTCTGGTCAAAATATTTTGGTTGCTTCCCAACAAATGTCAACGAATCAATTTTCTCATACGATTCTGGATCGCTTGTTCAGTTTCCTGAGATGAATATTACATATGCATACATTACAAAGGAAACCATGTCGCCTGATACCATTGGTGAATTCAATGAGGCTTGTAAAGTGACTGGTGATGCCAATAAGAAGTATGCCGTGGAGCATGATGATAGTCTTGGACATTATGGTGCAACATGGAGTGGCCCGCCATTCATCCAGACCATCTATGTAGATGAGGGTGGAGATCATCAAGCAATGCGTTTCGTTTTAAGATTTAGAGAAGCTCCAAATGATACATTGATTGATGCGGCAGTATCTAATACTACGAATAAAAACCTTAACGACAAACAAACACATTCTGAACTCAAGGCAGTCCTTGATTCAAAGAGAGGAGGTTCATAAACTTTGGCCTCGAATAAAGACTACTCTACAATTTACAATATTGAAGATTTCATGTTGAGTGAAATCGCCCCTAAGTACTTTGATACCAGTGAGACGAGTCTTCATAGGATTGGTCTTCTTGGAATGATTACGGATACCGTAAGTTCTTCCATTGAAGACCAGTTTGAAGTCATGGGTCGGTATCTTGAAGAATCATTGGTTCCGCTCGCTAGTATCCCGGAATTCATTTATGCACATGCTGCATCTTATGACGTTCAGGATATTTTTGCAACTCCATCTAGGATGACAATCTTCCTTGGGGTAAAGGAATCCGATATTATTGATAACATGAAGTTGGTTGGTTCTCACTATGAGTTTAAGATCGACTCCGATTTAAAAATTTACGTAGATGAAGACGGGATTATTTACAGTATCCCGTATGACATTATCATTCGTACAACGAAATACAAGAATGAGTATACTCATGTCGCAGCATATGACGTATCGTTCAATAATGGTGCGGCTAAAATTGCAACACCATACATCAAGCTGATGCGAATGAAGTATCTGAAGGATTCTTGGATCTTTCTAAAAGTAACGGTTTATCAGTATGAACGGAAGAAAACTACTGAGAATATTATCACGAATAATAAGCTCAATATTCCGTATATTGATAAAACCTTTGACAATCAGCTTTGTAATTTCGAGATCTTTTATCAGGCGGCAGGTAGTAGTAAACTAGTGCAGCTTGAAAAGAAAGCGGATACAGATCCGGCTGTCACCACACCATTCGTCTATTATAAGATGATTGATGATAACACCATTCGGTTTTCATTTGCCAATGATGACCGATATTTTGTACCAGATTACAATTCGACATTAACCATTCATATGTACGAGACTCTTGGTAAGAGTGGTAACTTCGATAGTAATCCTAGGGAGATTACCTGTTCTCCTGCACCAGAGACGGAGAATGAGGATATCTCTTACAATAGAAACCTCTATATGGAAGGGTTCATTCAGAGTATCTCCGATGGTGGTTCTGATCAGAAAACCATTGATGAAGTGCAGGCTATGACCAGAGAAAACATGATCACCATCAAGAGCTACACAACGGATACAGATCTGAACTTGAGGTTCTTGAACTACGGTCTTACAAATAACACCAAGGCTGTATTCGTAAAGCAGCGTGATGATTATGCTGGTCGTATCTATGGTTGTTTCATTATGATGGGTGATGGTACGGATATTTATCCAACTAATACACTGGATCTTAGGCTCAAAACTTCTGAGGTCGATGCAAGGCATGATAACCTCAGACAGTTTGTATTAAAGCCTGGTAGGAAATTAGTATACGATTCTAACGGAACGGGTCTTCGTGTAGCAACCCCTGGCGAATCCACAGATATCGAATACATGAATATTGCTCTCGGGATCATTTCACTCAAGGCAAATAATGTGAGATTCTATATGAACTCCGTGGATACAGATGTCACACTTGAATTTGAATATATGAATCCGGACTCGACATTTAACTTTATGGCGGGTAACTTCCATATTGAACGAAATGCCGTTAGTGGTAGTGATAAGTATATCGTAACGCTCAGTATTACCAGAACAGACGGTATCGATAGCCAGGAAATTAATGGTATCGTTACGCCTTTAGTTGCGGATAAGACCAAGATCAAGGTGCTTCTCGTGTTTAATACGAGCACTGGTCACTATGTAGAGATGGAGTTAGTTAATGTGGATGAGAATAATCTTGTATATGACTTCCAGACAACTCTTGAGACAACAGACATGATCGACAATGAACGTATTAGTATTGCAAACCTCTTAAAGCGAGAAGATGGATCTATTGATAATCATTTACTCGATCTTCAGAATCAGGATATGCAGGTAGCTGTTTTCTATCAGTACGATGACGACAATACAACGAACTCATTTTCTGATATTAAGGCAGTTCAGGGATGCACTCTCTGTAATACATATGTACCGGAAGAGAATGGATTCTATTTCGGATATCCATTATCGCTGATGCGGTCACATGTCGTATTTGAAGAAGATCTTGATAGTGATGATGGATATAGCTTCCTTATCAAACAGCTCCCGGTTGTCGCATACAATTTTATGCAGAACCCTAGTCATGCAAAAGATATCTTTACGAAGGTAAAGGCTCAGCATGAATATATTCAGGATATGATCCTTCAAATTACTGAGAACTTCACGGTTTGTATTAAGTTCTACAATACGTACGGTAAATCGAAGTTATTCTATTTACCAGATAATAAGACCTTGATTAATCATGTAAACTCTTCAATTGAACTTCGTATTGCATTCAACGAAGGTATCGCTCCAGATGACTACATGACTCAGATCAAGGCGTATATTAAGAGTTACGTTGAGAAGATCAACGACCCGTATACGGAATCCGGACTTAACGAGATTCATGTATCTATCTTAGTACATGAACTTCATACGCAGTTCGATTCCCAGATTAAGTACATTGAGTTCGTATCTATTAATGGATATGATACTTCCGTACAAACCATTCAGACACTCCGTAAGATTGATGAAAACTCTGATCCAACTACAGTACCAGAGTATTTAACAATGTCCACGGATGACGTAAAAATAACAGTGCTTTAAAACGATAGAAAGGAGATCGTAGCATGAGTAACGGAATTTTCAATACTTCTCGTCAGCTTAGCGTCGAAGAACGTGTACGGGCGTTAGCTGCACAGAAGGCAAATCGTGCATCAGCTCGCACATCCTTAATGGAAGCAGCAACTGATGCTGAGAATAAAAAGAAAACCGAAGATGAGCTCGCTAAGATTGACAGCGATCATGAGAAAGATGTGGCGAAAGAGCAGAGACTCGAAAAGTTACAGGAAACTACATTCGCTGCAAATCGTAGACATGATATGATGGCGTTAGAAAGTAGATTATTCCAGGAGGGTCGTCAGGTTCTCTGGAATAAAATTCTTTTTGAAACGGTATATGAAGCAAACTGGGTAGATGACTCTGTAAAGCAGCAGATCATTCAGCCGATGTACGAGACCTTTGAGTCTACTATGGGATTCTTGAAGAAAACAATCCCAGGTGCATTCACAAAGAATCCGACTCGTTTACTTGAGGCGATGGATACAATCGTTACAGAGACAGCCAAGAAAGCAGCGAAACGAATCACAGAAGAAGCTGGTGCAGACGTAGGATCTCAGCCGGATCGAATCCCGTTCAACATCAATCAGGATGAGGAAGATGAGTTCGATAAATCCTTGGCTGATCTTAGTACCGATGAAATTGCCGATAAAGTAAAGGCAAAAGTCCTTACCGTTGTCCAGGATGAAAAGAAGGCAGCAAGGACAAAGGCTGATACGATGAAAGAAATTGACGACGCCAAGAAGGATGACGATGATGACCCTGATACAGATGATGGTACTTCTGAAGATGAGTCTGACTCCAAGTCCAAGAAAAAGGACGACTCCGATACAGACGATGAATCTGATTCTAAGAAAAAGAAAGATGACGATTCCGATGATGAGCCGTCTGATGATAAAGATGATAAGAAATCTAGGGAAGATAAAGGTGATGACGATAAGTCGGAATCTGACTCCGAAGATGACAGTTCCACCAGTGACGATTCTAAATCTGAATCTAAGAAAAAGGACAAAGATTCATCTGACGATGACACTGAAGATGTAACCGAGGGTGTATTCAACACTTATGTCCCGGATGAATATTACAAAGAAGTGACAAATCTCTTCACTACGATCATGAAGAAGTCTCACGGCAACAACGCTCATGATGCAACGCTTCATATTACAAAAGCAGGTAGAGTTGACATCACCAATTTTAAGGCAGTTAAGGCTACTGGTAAGAGAAAATTTAATCGTACACTTGACCTTACGCCGGATGATGCAATGAAGATTGCAAAGTCTTGCGGATTCAAACGCGGTACTGGTAAACTCTTATCCGTTGGTGTATTCATGATCAAACCAGTCAGAAGTGGTGGATACGCAGAGCTTCAGATTGCAGATGGGTATAAATCCGAACATGACAGCATGGGTGTAGACTCCGGTAGAGTATATGCATCTAACGCATCCACAGCATACTCCGGCACCTCTGTTAATATGAAGTATCTGAAGCAGGCGTTTATCTCGATCAATTTCATCCCGACGGTAAATAAATCCTTGCGCGAACGTTACATGATCGAGTCTGGTATCGTATACGGAAAACCAGATTGGAAAATTGCACTGGAACAGCGTGTGTTGGAGAAAAAAGCCCGTGAACTTAACACAAGTACCGGTAATTCCATTTTCGAATCCATGATGTTAGCGGCTCGTGTTTCCGTAGAAAGAGATGCTGTTCTTGAGAACGTACAGATGTCTCCGAATCAGATCGGTGATGCTATGATGATCGAAGCAATCACACGATATACTGTATTAGAAACACTTAATACTATGGGCATTGTATCACTCTCATACGCAGATGGCACTGCATTAAAGAAAGCTTGTCTGGAAGAGGTTACACAGGATGGCTCAACTAAGGTTATGTCTGTTGATGATTCGAATGGTGGTGCAAAAACTACTAGAATCAATACTCAGAAGTATAAGCGCAACAATGATGCAAAAGTAATGTCTGCAAATAATTAACACGTATCCCATATCAGCGTAAGTTGGTATGGGATATACTATTAATGAAGGAGATGGTATCATGTTACAGGATTTGATAGATAACTCAGCATACAATTCCACTGTCGTGATCGAAGGAACATTCAAGGATGCAGTCGATAAAGTGTTCGCAAGCGGTAAGACATTTAATGGTCTTATTAAAAATTTTTTCAAGCGGAAAACTAATAAAAAAGGTCCTGCCGCAATCGCTGAAGATGTAAAATTCTTGCTCGGCAATAAATACGGTGAACCGATATTCCATGCACCCGACGGATGGAAATCTGAAGATTTAACATCGGACGAAATAGAGTTTTGTAAATAAGGCGTTGCCGGCACAATCGGCAACATTATGGATTCCGATCCGGTTACCGCAAGTGCACTTAAGCACGCGAATATTGGTAGAGTACACATCTCAGATGATGGTACGGATATATCATTTATTACAATAGCAACCGATCAGGAAATTTATGGTGTTTGGGCAATTTATTACAAAGGGCCCATCGGTGCAGGTCGGACATATTGCATAAAACCAATCTATGTTGGTGGTAAATGGATGCCAACACAGTCACCATTGTGTCCGATGTATGCAACATATGATATCGGACAGTACAGAAGAGGATAAGTGGGCAATTGCCCACTTATCCCTTTATTATATTACGTAATCTATATCTTTGGCAGTTAACGGATTTTCGTAAAACGATTTTCTCTTCTCAACAGTACGCTTATTGTATTTACAATCATACTTCGTCATGTAGTGCACATGTACTTCCACCCGAGGAAGACAAGAATAAAACTTCTCAACTTCCCCTCTACATACAATACTATCATTTGAGATTAACGTCTCCTGAATCATATCACAATACAATTTCCCAATATTATCCCAGTCCGGAGAATTGAGATTATGTATCAATTCTAATTCAGCCGCCAACTTCTCTTCTGGTGTCATAGTAGACGGTGTCTTTGTATACACTTTACAATCGAGCATACATGGTGTTGAAATAACATTTTCCACTTCCGAATGAGCTGCTTTAAATCGGTCAAACATTTGCTTATGTGGAGCTGCACCTGGTACATAAAACGTAAAAGTATTGGAATTGAGTCTCGGCCTCTGCGATGGCATTGGTTCCATATAAAAAATATATGTAATCGTTTCCCATGCAGTAGATTCCAACTCTTCAACTTTAGTAAGAAGCGAATCAAGGTGCTTCTTTTTAATCGTACCACTCTTAACTAACCACACAAGCCTGTCCTTATAATCTTTCGGAATCTCACTAAACTTTTCATGATATTCCTTCATCGCCTTTTGAGTCATCTGGTTCCCCATCATTTCACCTACTTAAATATTAAAAATTTCTCAGATATCGCCTCACGGAATCCCGCAATAATATCGTAGCCCGTGGACGATACATAGTTTGATAACGAGTTCTTAAACAAGTTTAACCAAACTTTATATTTGTTTGAAATATTCTGGTTTGTGATATCAAGACCACACGTAGCCATTAAGAATTCGAGCATTCCAGAGTTTTGAAGAAAATCAGCCGTGGTTGCTGGAACTGTCAACGCTGAATACAAATCTTTGATTGATAATGAAACTTTGATTTCATTTGGGAGTCCATATATAGACCACGACTGGTCACCGCCCTTATCGATGCTAAGGCTATCAACAATTCCCAGGCTACAGTTAAACCAACCCTGGGAAAATGCCTTAAGTAAGAATGGCGACTTATAGGTATTTGCGGACAATTGTAATGGGCAAGCAAGTCCAAGCAGGAAGCATAACGGTACGCCAATATTAATATACCAAGCAAGCTTACTTCCATATGGCGTGGATAACGTCATTGAAAAACTGTATGACTTACTATAGTCAGAATCGTTATAGATTTCTGGAATCTGGAAATTACCACCCTGAATAATCTGCTGTGCACCAGATCCAAGCCGCTTTAATATTGTAGCAAGCCCTGTGCTCTGGTCCGCATTACTCGTAACAAAGTTATCGATAGATGAAGCCATTTTATTGGTAATATCCTGATAATCTGAGCTAAGACCAGCCGTACCAAAAATCATAGATGCCTCTTTTGCATATCCCTCAAGCGTCGATGTAAACGATTCAAGCATCGACTGTCCCGTTGAGTTTGATAGGGATTCACTGAATGATGCACTGGCATCGACGTAGAATCGGATATATTGGTCGTCCTTTTCAATCTGCTCAGCAGTCTCTCCTGCCATATCCATGAGTAACTGTGCGAATCCCGAATCTTCCTCATCCTCGTCAGTTTCATCGTTATATCCAGTAATTTTACCAAGTCTATAATTCTGCCATCTATAACTCTTAAACTTGACATTACTATTACACCAAGGCACCTTAACATCACCGACTCCAAGTAATATTGACATCTCTTGGCAAAGCATATTAACTGCCTTCATGTATGCACCAAACTTACCTTTATGGTCATAATACTGAATTGGATCGCTGCCCTGTGACAATAGCTGCTGAATTGCACTGGACCCACTATCTGTATTAGATAAACCATGAAGCATTGCGTTGATCCATGTATTTTTTTCACTACCACTCATACCAGGTAAAAATCGAACAATACCCGGCTTTATACAAATCGTAGGCGCTTCCGCTACAAACGTCTCTGCATACATTCGCCCAAGGTCGGATCCAGTTCTAAGTCTAGCATCGCATGATTCAAGCATCTGATGTGGCATCCCAAACATACGAGTCGATGCATCAACCTTCCTATCAACGTAGTCTGTATGCGCATTATTCACAGATGAATGCAGTGATGTATATGTACTAACCGCTCTCGCGTGATATTTAACTTTCTTAGCCATATGAATCTCCTTTCTGAAAAGTGATAAGGTAAGCAGTTAAGCCCACCTTATCACTTTGTCTAATTTATGCTAATGCAAATGTACCCTTCGCAATTTGTTTTGCAATAGAGTATCCGGAACGATCCCGCCCACTTTTAGCAGAATCTGTATAAGTCTTTGTCGGAGTAGATTTCGTAGCTGGCTGCACGTTGTTATTGTTGGTAACGGAGTTATCAATATATCCAATCGCACTCGGCTTCTTATTAATACCCTCGACAGTTTCAGAGATATTTGTAATCTCATTTGCAATGGTCGTAAGCAATGTAACCACCTGATTCATTAAATCAGTAGACGTTCCACTAGAACCAGATAATCCAGCAGCATTTGTCTCCTTGTAACTCGGATACCGAACGGAACCGTAGTTTACAATAGATCTAGGACCACTAGCATTTGGTTCAGAACTATACGTTGACACGTTATCAGTAAAGCTCTGTCCACTAATAGTATCCTTTGTCGGGATAGCTGTTGCACCAGGTGTTACTTCCTTACCATTTACTTCGGTTTCACCTTTACCAACGACATTCGGGTTAATACCCTTCTCCTTGGTAAGAGGTAATAATATATTCAATTCATTCTTATAGCGATCCGCAACAGACTGCTGTACGCTCTTTGAAGAGCTCTTAAACGTCTGCGGAACCGTTGAGATCTTCTGCTCGTAGAGCTTCTTTAAATAAGTCTCTGGATCAGTTGATTCATTAACTCCGGCATCTACGAACTTATTAACAGCAGATTTACCAGCACCAAGCTGAACTGCCGTAGACCATGCTGCGTCCTGTGCACCACGGCTATTGTTACCAGGGTCACCGACACCTGCACTCTTTAACTTTGATACAAATGGATTGTAATAGAGATCAGCTACGAACTTATGCTCGTTATTGAAGAATCCAGCCGGATCCTTTTCAACAGCCGTCGTCCAATCCTTCTTGAATGCATCATTGTTACCCGGCGTAGATGAGTACTGGCTTCCATAGTACTGGTTCCAGAACTTCGCAAGGTTTGAACCGCTCGAAGCCTGAGCCTGACCATATGTTGGGAACTGGTAGCTACCAAACGATACTCCGCCGTAGTCACCCTTTCCACTGGAGATCATTGCAGATCCCTTGGAGCCAGATTCAAACTGTTTTACATATTTACCAACGTAATCACCATCAACTGTGTAGTTAATAGTGTTACCATTTGCGTCTGTTGTGCTTGTAGCACCATTAAAGTTAACACCGTCGCTGCTAGAAGAATCGCTACCAAATGTGATACCAAGTGCATCACCAATCGGTTTAAATATTGCACCTGCAAACTCTGATAGCAACTGGGTGAAACTCTTCTTGGTAGAACCTCCAGATGTTGCATCCTCTCCTTGCATGTTAGCGGAATCAACATTGGAATTATAAGTTCCATTTGATGTAGAAAGAATCGCATCAACTGGAGCTGTATTGCCAATTGAACCACTACCATCCTTTGAGAATGCCCAGAAGTTCTTTCCCTGGTTTGCAAATACAGATAACGGCCAAGATCTCTGGCTTCTTTCTGTACTTGCCGGGTCATTTACCAAAATATTACCATTAGCATCTGTACCCGATAATACGATATAATGTCCGGATTTTGTAAATACACCTTTACCCATGGAAGCGATAACAGGTTTGCCTGCCGCCAACGAAGCGGCTACTGCATTTGTATCCTTTCCAAGATCCTCGGTTGTAAGTCCGTACTTGTTACCAATACTACTGAAGAATCCCCATCCAGTACCAGAATTTGCTGTACGGTATCCGTTCTGCACGGAGTATGATGACGTATCAACTGGCGTTACGCTATTGCCAAATGATCTAAGGATCATTGCCATACTCGTTGTACCACAACCGGATGAACCAATCGTCTGACTTGAATCACCAGTTGATGTGTACTGCTGAGCTCCCCATCTGGAATCATTCTGGAGCAAGAATGGGAAGTTGTTAAGTCTGTCTTTGTCGGTAACAACGGTAGCACCTTCATCACCAGCCGCATTATTTTCATCATTACCATTACCTGACTTATTAAGCGTCTGGTTATATGCATCAATGCCGTTCTGAGAAGCTCCTGTCTTATTACCACTAAAGAAATTCTTGATACTACGGAATCCGTTACTAACACGACTCGCCGCTGCACCAAAGAGGGTTTTGTTTTGCTGCTCATTATATGACTGCTTTGTAATTGCAACCTGAGCTTTGAAGTCCTCTTCGCTCATAGGTGTGGTTCCGGTCTTCTCGCATTTCTTTAAGTATGCGGTATACTGGTCATCCTGATACTTCTTCCACTCATCATCAAATGCTTTCCTTGCTTTCGATAATTTCTCAGAATCAGCATCGTTAGAAATGGCATTATAGATACCAACTGCAACATTCTGCACGACATCGGTTTTGAAAATTGCATTACCGATCTGGCATATTAAGTCCACTACTGATCCGATTGTTGTAGTTGCAAGTCCTCTAAGGAATCTCGCAATAAGCTGCATCTTGAAATCAAGATCCTTTGCATTTACGCCAAACACCTGAGCTGGGTTTGCATTGATTGCACCAAATGCACCAAGTGCTAATTCCGTAAGTCCGCCTGTGATAAGTGCAGCGGATCCACGCCCAGATAATTTACCCATACACTGAGTAATTTTTGATTTGAATGCATCCAGGATCGAACTATCACTGGTGAGTTTTGTTCCAATATTCGCGATATTGTCCAGCAATGACAATAGCTTAGATCCTGCCTTTCCTCCATGCTGGAGAATAAATGCGAGTACCTTATCCTTAATGAACGTTGCTGTCTTTGTCGCAATGTTGATGAAGCTTGTTACTAACGGGCTGACTGTGTTACGAACCAGCGGTATTCTACCAATGGCGGATGCATACGGCTGTGCTAATGTACCCAATGTTTTAGGAATAGCGGCTGCACCCAGCACTGTACCCTTTACAGTATCACCGATTGCACTACCAATTGCTGCGTTTACAGCAGAATCGCCAAACAGCGTTGCTGCAATCTTAGCTCCTCCGACCATTCTCTTCTTGAGAAGTTTGCCGCCAACTGCCGCAGCTATCGTACCTGATGTAGAACGCCACTTCAGTCCAGTTTTAGCTTCACCAGTCTTTGTATCAATTTGAGTCTCAGTTGGTAAGAGTGCAGATGCTATACCGGATCTCTTTACCGTTTTAGCGTTACCATTTTCATCGGTAACTGGTAATCCAGTCTCAGGATCAATGACAAGCTCTTTATTACGAGTCCTATCGCCAATACCAGCAATAGCGTTTCCAAGTGTGTCAAATAATCCTTTAAGAACACTCGGAAGAAGTTTTATTACACTGGATGAAATGTTGTATAGTACATCGGCAAGTTTACCTTTAGTGAGCCAGTTAAACAGCGCAATTGCACCAAATGTCAAAATACCATTCTTAAGACTAAAAATCTTATTCCATTCAGTATAATGCTTCTTATTCTCCGTATTCTGGGTGCGAAGTGCATTGATTACCTCAAAGATCGACTCCTGCTGTTCTCTAGCAGCATCTTCTTCTGCAAACCTTCTACGTACAGCAATAGCAGATCCACTATTGACAACCATCGGATACTGGAAATCACCAGATACTCCAGAGGAGCCTGTGCTTCTAGCACCGAATGTATTGAGATTCATTCTAAATGAGTTACGACCGATTCTAGGAACCGAATTAACCACACCGGCAACATCGTCGGATACATTCTCGACAACATCGGACGTACCCTTACCGCCTTTAAGTGTTTCCAGAATAGCCTTCAGCGTGTCATGAATCTTATCATTGGATTTCTCTGCTGATTTTGAATATGATACTGCACGGTTCTCGGTTACATAATCAAGCCAGCCACCCTCAACGCGAACAGTACCACTGCTGGTACCTCCGCCGATCTCTTTAATCTTGTCAAGAGTACCACCAACCACGTATACGGGTCGTGCAAGTCCAGGAGCAGCACCATTTATATTGAATTTGCTGGAAAGGATTCCACCAACAATACTAAGTCCACCCCTAAGTGCACCACCAACGATGGTTTTACCAATACCCCAAGCACCACTAGCGACATCTTTCATTACAGCCCAAAGTCCACTAGCGATGTCCTTTGTGACAATACCAAGTCCTTTACCAAGGGTAACAACTGCTGAAATTACGCCCTCGATAGCTTCGCCAAATCCTTCGGCTGCACCACGAATCACACCTGTAATCGTACCAATTCCATCGAATAAAATCTTAGCTGCACCACTAAGGCCAGTACCAAGAATCTTAACACCCTGGACTAAAACTTCACCAACAGCAGGACCAAATGCTTTGACCAAACCAACACCGATCCGAGTGATGTTTACTGGGATTTCGAGTAACGATACACCTATCTGGAAGACACCCTTAGCCAATGCTTTCGCACCGTCTTTAAAGCCGGTCCAAATATTCGAAATAGTATCCTTAATTCCATTTAATACGTTACCAATGGCTTTAAATGGAGCAGTTACAATACCCATAACAGCCTGTACTGGTCGATTCAGCATCGTCCGAATCTTTCCGAAAAAGCCAACGTACTGCTTGTTGTTATCACCAGTAATATCATCGTCACTAGTACCAGTAAGTTTAAGAAGTACCTTATAGATCTTATTGATATTAAGACCCACTCCATTCAACTGACCATGGACAGAGTCTGCGATATCTCTAACATTGGATGCAATATCCCCGGTCCTTCTTCTTTTACCAGACTTCTTATTATTGACAGTAGCTTTAGGGCTAGATGACTTGTTGTCTGATTCAGATGTACCACCAGATGCAGTAGTTGTATCACCACTAGTATTGGAGTTGGATGCATTTGTACCAGATCCACCATTTACCGTTGCAGATCTCTTGGATTTCTTACCACGCTTCCCTTTACCAGTCGATGATTTGTCGTCTGATGTAGTAGTGACTCTATCTCCACCATTTACAGTAGCGCCAGAATCACTTGCAGTAGCATTATTACCTTTACCAGATTTAGCTGGTACCGCACCAGCAATCTTATCTCTGATATCAGCAACCATTGATGTGAGCTTATTACTAAAATCTTCAAAAGATTGCTTAAAGTTGAATACCGTATCTGCTACTGGTTTATCTTCTGCGGGCTTTGGTGATTCATTATTTGTATTCTCAGGAGCTGTCGTTGTATCAGTAGTCTCCTCCGTGTTCTTACGTTTGGATTTACCACCAAGGTTAATACCAGCACCCTTAAACTTTTCTTCAATATCAGCGTATCTCTTATCACGAGCCGCTTTTGCTTTGGCAAGGCCTTCCTGTATGATGGTATCATAGTTGTGCTCTCTTGTGTTATAACGCCCTACACCAGCATCAGAAAATGCCCCTGCTTCTCGGACAGACTTACTACTTGCATTCTTGATACCAGTCCACATAGATGACATGGCATCACCAAATCCACCCTTAAAGCCCTTCTCTTTAAATGCAGCAAATGCCCCAAGTGCGCCATTCTTAATTTCTTTAGTGGATGCCGCATTTGCACCACGCCGTTTATCTTTTCTATAAATATTTCCACCAACACCGCCAATTGCAGCAAATGGTGCAGATATAATAGCTCCGAGTAGTGACGTAAATGCCTTAAAGATATTACTTGCAATATTCTTGATTGGCTTAAGTAACCATTTATCAATTGCATCACCGATTGGTTTCGTTACAGTATCATGGAACTTCTTCTGAATACTTGAAAACATATTCTTGAATCCATCCATGAATGATTCTCCAAATTCACGGAACTTATTCGTGATAGGAGCAACTGCCGCCTGTAACGGTAAAGCAACTTTTGTTTCCATGAAGTAAAGGAAATCAGCCTGTGCCTTTGCCGCAGTCTTTGCAAATGGTGTAAAGACTTTGTCTTTCATTAAACCAGTAAACTTTCCGAATAGACCTCCAGAGCGCTTACCTGTCTTATTACCATTCTCATCAACCTCTTCTTTACCAAACATGAGGTCTTTGAATTTATTTGTATTGATAGCGATTGATGCCGCTGATCCTAATAGTGCTCCGAGGATCGGACCTCCTGGTAAGAAGAACGATCCAACGAGGCCAATACCAGCACCTGTCGCAGCATCTAAACCTACTTGCTTAAGAGTCTTATCTTTACCGAAGATATCTTTAAATTTCTTTAAGATACCACCAGTTGGATTATCTTCGTCACCATTATCACCATACAGGAACTTATCAAATGCACCAGATTTCTTAGCCATGGAAATACCAGCGCCAAGTACTGCACCGCCTATTGGACCACCAGGTACCCATAACCATGGGAGTAATCCAAGACCACTAAGCCCACCAACAGCAGCACCGATCTTTATACCCTTACCATGCTCTTTGAAGAAATTAATGATGTCCTTTGAAATAAGTCCACCAGTACGATTGCCATTATCGTCTTCTTCACCAAATAAGAAATTCTTTAAGGTGTCAGACTGATTGACAAATGATATTCCTGCTCCAAGAATCGCACCACCAATCGGACCTCCTGGTAAGAAAACAGACCCTAGAGCACCAATGGATGAACTAATGATGGGTGCACTCACTGCACCGACTACAGCGCCAGCTCCTACTTTCCCACCTTTGCCCTTCATGTCGTTTCTAAAACTATTCACGAAGTCTCTGGCATTCTGAATTTTATCACCCTTACTCGGATCACCAAGTAGACGGTTTGTCCATTCAGTAAATCGATTCTTAGTGTTTGCCCATACTGAGTCTACACCAGTCTTTACAAGGTCACCAAGTGTTTCTGGACCCTTCTTACCAGACTTATCTAGTCCGAGAATATCAGATGCAGATTTCGCAATGCCATTACCAAGTCGTCTAAATGCACCAACTACGGAATCATCTTTATCTGCCGGTAAACGATTTCCATCTTCATCGGTTTTACCAAAGATTGCATTCTTGATTGCCTTTCCAGTATTATTCAATTCATTGAATATACCACTTAACAGACCACCGGATCTACCAACGGTGCCGTCAGGACCGGTTATTTTCTTACCTAATAAAAAGTTTGCTAAAAAGTCTTTTGTACCCTTTAACTTACCAAAAATACTCTTAAATAATTCAGTCTCTTTTAATTTGGTAAAAATTCCACCTTTACCAAATAAAGCTACATCGATCGGTTTTAATATCTTCGTATCAACGAAATCGAACAACTTCCTGAATTGAGTCTTCATTCCAGTAATCAGGAATGTTGTAACTGCCCCAAATCCCTTTTGTCCCTCATCGTTACCGAAGATTACATCAAACATCAATTGAGATCCAGCATCAAGACCAGTCTGTAATACTCTTGATACTCCACCAATTGACTTATTTGCACCACGAGCCCACTTCGCTAACGTCGAATTACCGGCACCAAGACGCTCAAGAATTGATGGTTTACGATTTTGCTCACGAGCAGCAAGTGTCTTATTGACACCGATACCCATAGCTCCTTCTGTCTGCTCATCATTTCGATCAGCAGCGTAATCCAATTTACCATTCGCTAAGTCCTTCTCATAATCACGATTCGGAGTAGACTTCCCTCTGATCGCGGCATCTGTCCGGTTTTCTTCGTCACTCAGTCGATTAAGTGCATCATTATTCTCATCCCGCTCAGCCACGTTGTGTGTTGAACTAGAACTAATGGTATTACCGAGAGCATCAATAATCCCACTGGGCCCAACTGGGTTTACAATAGGTGAACCACCCGATATAGTACCGGTTGGAGGATTAATCAGGTAAGTACCAACGCCGCGAAGCATTGTGCGATAAATCTCTCTAAGGTAGTAGGTTGGTTTGTGATTGTGCTTATCAATGTCAATGGTACCTTTTGCGGTAGCATATTGATCCCTTGTACCCTTAGCTTTATCACCAAATATAATTCCGGAATTGTTGAAATCATCAAGACCATTGTCAACATACTGATCATTGAATGCAATTGGATTTGCTTCTCTAGCTCTCGTCTGATTAGAAATATCAACTCGAGTCTGCTGAGGTACCTTCCCAAAAAGATCCGTGATGTATGAGTATTGGCCGGCCGCCTCTAACTGTTTCAACCAGCTACGGAATATTTGAGTAAACGCTGGAGATGTATCGAGTTCTTCTCGTAATGGATCATATACTTCACCATTACGCATACTTCGCTTATAAGTAGAGATGCCACCTCTATTTATGAGCTTATCGATGGTTCGAACAAATTCTTTCTCAACAGCACGATGCTCTTCTTTCGTGGCAAATGTAAATGAATTATTTAGCGATTCATTGAAGTTTGTAATATAGTCACTGAACGGAGCCGTTCTAGTATACATATTATCATCTTCACGCTGCTTTTGTACATCACGAAGAGTTCGGTATTGACCCTTATTGTAATCAAACACAAACTCTTCCTTGCCTGTAAGAGCTGCCGTAATCTGTCTTAAGTATGTAGGAATGACATCATTGATTGTACGATGAGTAATACCATCGAATGGGACGGCACCTTTCTCATACTTCGCCTTATCAACGGACGTCTCCATCTTATTCTTGATACCAAAGATTTTACCAATAGTATCAAAAATTGGGTTAGAACTACCCTGGAATGATCCAATCTTCGATAGAATACCTACACCAAACGATCCAAGCATATCATCGAATCGTTTCATAGATTCCTGTACAATAGACGGAATCACCTGTTTTGCAAGGTTATCTGTAATTGATCGTAATGGTGCAGCCATCATAGAACCAATGGCATCGGTTTGCTCTAACGCACTCTTAAGGTACGATAAGAAGATATTTTCCTCAGAAAATCTGGTGATATTTTTCTTAAGGAATGCTAAATATGCATTCTTATCGATCACTGCACCATTGAACATATCGAGCAAGTTCGGTGCATTTTCTACATCTTTTGGCGTATTAGCTAATGCTGCAACCATAGTATTATTCTGAAGTATCTGGAGGGAATCAATAATCTTATTGAACGATCCCATACTGTCAGCATAATACTGCTCTGCAATTGCGTTGTGCTTCGATATGATATCACTGAGACCATCATGCATTGTCACGATAGAATCGTTGACCTGTGCCAATGCCTTTAGTGATGCCATATTGTTACTGCCCATTAGAGTAACAATTGTTTTTGCATTGGAATTATTACTATCTACAATAACCCCAGTGGCTTTTGCTGTGACTTGTGCACCAAAATTAATTGTCTGGATAAGTGGACTATCCGGGCCAATATTGTTGACCATAGAAATCTGGGTTAATTCATTTTTACCCTTGCTCGATTTCTTAATGGTCGCAGTGGCTCCACCATCATCAGATGTAATATCAGTGTCGAAATCTTCATCATCGTCACCGAAGTCAAAGTCTTCGTCGAAGCTATCATCCATTCCACCGAAGTCGAAATCGCCACCCATATCGTTCATGGCTTTCTCGGTGTACTCGTCAAATCGCTTCTTATTGTAGAAATCACCAGACTTTAAATCTTCCAGTGCATTCTTAAGACCCTCTTTGGCAAGCTGGGTATAGACGTTTGTATCAAACGCCCGCGTTAACTTACCACGCTGGCCTTTTGAATCCCGTAATGAATCCGCAATCTCGCCTACGGTTTCCACTGCTGATTCAGTGGCACCGATGGTATTCGGCATTACATTCTGGACAATGTCTCTGGATGAAAGTCCCACTGACTTCATAGCATTTGCTAACCATGAACCAGCTTTTACTGGGACTTTTCTCGCCTTAACCTGACCTTTCTTGACAAAGCGGTTAAGGTCTTTCATATTTGCCATAATGACTCATCTCCTTTCTTTAGTCATTATGGCTTTGTGCAATTTTAGCATCGTAATGTCGAATCAATACAAAAAATAAATGGTAGAGTGATCCACATCTCGATCACTCTACCTAAAATTTTCAAAATTATAATACTACACTCATGAGTTCATTAATTATGAACTTCATTACATCAAATGGAAACCAAACTAACTGAAATTCATCAGTTGGCTGATTTCTTTCTTTTCCAACCATAGTAAATCCAGTTGTTGCTGCACTCACCATGTCGGATACATCGTGCTTGTCTGCATATTCCATGGCAAATCGAAATGTATCACCAATATCTTCTGGGGCTTTCCATTTCTCAAAATACCTTTTATAGATCCCAGTGATTTCATCTTGCGACAATTTGATTGAACTAGATACACCATTGCAGTCTGATTTTGTGACTGTTCTAAAGAGGCGATCAACCTCATATTTAGAAGTCTTAGTGTAAGTTGTCGCAAATCTCGGTGTCCCCATCATCCCTTTATGTACCACGGTATGTTTCTTCATATCTCAATATTCTCCTTTGTTAATAAAGAGGTATGAAACCGTAGTCTCATACCTCTGCTGCTTTTGTTAGTCCATTCTCTTCTTAAGGTTGCTCGGGCATTTACTCTTTGCTTTGTAAACGCGATGAGCAGCATAGTGGGAAGTAGCTGTACCGGAACCGTTCGGTACGTTCTTTGTCTTTGTTGTCTCTTCTTTGGACTCGATGATAATGGAGCCCTGGAGATCCTGCTTTCTCGGGAATGCAAATGCTTTACCTGTCTCAAGGTACTCATACATGATGTCACCAATAACTCCAGCAATCGGGAGTGTCGGGAACTCATGATTCTCTACGAGCTTTGTTACCTCAGCGGTATCTGCGCCTGTTGCCTTTGCAACGGAACCGATCATAACTTTTCTTAAGTCTGCAACATCTTTGGCCTGTGTCTCGACGAGGTCCTCACCCTTTACAGTGTAAGCTGTGGATGTGTAGTCCGGATCGTTGATAACTGCCGTTGCGATCTCATTGAATTCCTGTCTGTTCCAGGTCTTACGGATTTTGCCGTCTTTAGATTTGTACTTTTCCTCAATAGCTTTCTTATTCTCGCTAAAGTTGCTCATGGTTATTCCTCCTTGGAAATCTTTATTAATAGTGCGATTATTCGTGTGTTATACGTCTAATAATTTATTAACCACAAATATCGCACTTTCAAACTTAGTAATCTATAATGCTGTAATCTGCATTATATTTTGGTACATCATCTAATTTGTGATCTGGTTCTTCCATACGCTTCTTCGCCCAATCAAAAATTCTCCGATCATGGTCTGATAATATATCTGCGGAATGAAGTGTCTCTCCATACGGAACACCTTCCCGGAAGATAGAATAACTGCAACCGGAGCAAGTATAATCACTAAACTCTGGACACTCCTCACATTCATGACAATCATCACAAATGGTCGGATCATATTTCGGAATATCCATGCCATGTTTACACTTAAGCTTTGCACAATACTCGCATACATAGATACCTTCATTTGGATCATCGCCATCTTCAGATAAACCCTCTGTCTGATTTACAATAGATCCAGTTCTTGCAAATTCAAACTCCTCTTGCTCTTCTGGAGATAATTTCTGGAATCTCTTATATCTCTTTCCAGTATACAAGTTCCTTACTGCAAGGTCAATTGTTGGCTCCTGACCATGTGCTCTCTGGGTCTCAACGAGCTTATCCATGAAATCGTCAATGTTGTAAATCGTCGATGTTATGTCCACCTGCTGTCCCGTCGTCGAGTTGTTTCTCATTTGTCGTATCCTCCTTCTTTACTTTCTTCTTTACATGAGTCGCCTCGAATGGCTTGTCACAATCATCATCGAATAATGCATCTGCGATTATTGATGTCATAAGTCTTTTCATATTTTTCACCTTCTCTTTCCTCGTACGCTATTATAATATATATCTATAATGAAAAATGTGGATGGTACCGTTAATTTCGATACCATCCACGAATTTAATCAGTAACTCGTAAGTTCTCACCAGGAAGAATTGTCTCT
>OGOW01000284.1_pt1 | contig 60961 bp, 51 predicted proteins | sample 1552781 | NCBI WGS metagenome assembly OGOW01 (sample SAMEA2580145, study PRJEB22360) | human gut metagenome | biome: human gut; feature: human-associated habitat; material: faeces | place: Denmark | collected 2008/2010
ATCTCCCTCAAGCATAATCGGAATCATCTCATCAAGAATTTCAATCCATTCTTTATCTAAGATATTCAAATACGGGTAGTAATACTCAATTACATTCCACATACGAAATAGTCCAAGCAATCGATCTGCCTTATCCGAAAAATCAAAATCGTTAAGCACTTTTTCATTATCAAAACTAGCTATACTAATTTGATTTCGCGTAATAAACATCGGTGCATTTCCACGGTATATCGTTGGAACCTCATCAATTTCCATCAATGCAGATGACAGGTCTTCACCAAGACATTCTGGATCGTCTCGCCATGTTGTATCTGCTAAAAACAATTTATCATCCTCATCTGCATTTTCCCATGACATATCATAAAAATCTGTTCCATAGTCTGTACTGCCAAGTCCTTCAAACCATTCATACAGGATTTCATTTACTTGGTCATCATTAGAAGCTTCGCAGACCGGATCAACCAAATTTAATAGTTCTTCATCCCAATCTTTTTGACCTGAAAGAAATACTGGATGACGATATTTTGTATAGCCCCACACCAAGCATAACTTTTCCAGATTTCGATATTGCTGATCTGTCTCTGTAGCCTGCACATGATGGATATTATTAAAGGGCAATGTTAAAATACTCATAGCAATTATAAGACACTGCTTTTTTCTTAGCTTTTCTTTTCTCATTTAACCATTCCTCTCAAAAAATCAATATATTCTTTCTGCACATTTTCTTTTGCTGATTCATCTCTAATTAACACATCCCACTCATCAATAATAACATCCTATTGATTCTGATTCAAGTACTTCTCGAATGTGTCATTTTTTCCAATTTTCAGTTTTGAGAACATTACCTCCGAATCACAGTCTTTTCCATAATTAATGCAAAAATCCTCCCTGACATAAGATACCAAATACAAATACATAGTATCTTCATCAGGAAGGATTCTAAGTTCATGAAAAGCCCTTTGTTAAATTTCAGGCTGCCTATTACTTATTCTTTATGTGACTCATTCCACAACTTCTCTGCTGATGGGGTCCAGTTCTTTGCATACTCATCGCACTTGCTGCAAAGATGCTCTGCACTCTCTGGACTTTGCATGTCAGTTGATTTTGCCTGTGTCTTTGCTACCATCTCGCGTAACTTCTGCGGATTCTCAAGCATTGGACATGGGCGAAGATGATTCTCGTTAAATGGCTGATTGTCATGGTAAGCCATAAATAACGGAGACTGTAAGCACTCAAGCAAGCTCTTCTCACGAATGTTGCTGTCGGAATAATGAATAAATACACAAGGATCTACATCACCATTTGCATTGATATGCAGATAACGGCGTCCTCCAGCTACACATCCGCCAACATACTCGCCATCATTCTGGAAGTCGATTGCAAAGAGCGGCTTTGTACGTCTGCAATAACGAACACGGTCATACATCATCTCTCTCTGAGATGGTGTCGGCATAAGCTGTGGTACTGCATCATTTCCAACTGGCATATAGTGGAAATACCATGCAAATAATACACCTTTATCAACAAGCCAATCATAAAACTCATCACTGCTGATACTGTCGCAGTTTGCACTTGTGTAGCAACAGGAAACACCAAACGGAAGCTTCTTTTCTTTTAATAGCTTCATTGCCTTCTCTACCTTCTCGTAGGAACCCTTTCCTCTTCTGCCATCATGTGCTGCCATATCGCCCTCTACACTGATTGCCGGAACAAAATTCTTTACGCGAAGCATATCATCAGCAAAAGCTTCATCAATCAGCGTTGCGTTTGTAAATGAAAGGAAAATACAATCAGAATGCTTCTTACACAGTGCAATCAGATCATTCTTTCTGACAAGCGGCTCACCGCCGGTATAAATATAGAAGTAAATGCCAAGCTCTTTTCCCTGTTCAATAATGCTGTCAATCTCATCAAATGTAAGATTTAACTTATTGCCGTACTCAGCAGCCCAACATCCTGTACAATGCAAATTACAAGCAGATGTTGGATCAAGAAGAATAGCCCACGGAATATTGCAATTATATTCAGCTCTTAACTTCTCCTGTTTTGGCCATCCAAGAATAGCTGCATTTAAGAAGAAGTTTGAAAATACCGTCTTCACAATTTCTGGATCAACCTCTTCAATGACACGCATGATCAGCTGATACATATTTGATTCTGGATGATCTAAAACATCCCATATTACCTTTCTTTGCTCCTCAAAGCTATCTGGACCTTCTCCTGCAATGCGGTCCACCCAGGTCATAAGCTTCCTTAAATTATCCTTTGGATTCTTCTCAATATAACGGTATGCAGTGGCAATACCCATTTTCTTTAACTCTTGTCCAAACATATCGATTCCTCCCATCTCTTGATTGCAATTCGTATTTTGTGAACTGTAATCCTTCGTGGCTGCATCTTTTGTATAAATGCTATTACCCTTGAATTGACTTTATTGTATCTATTGTCGAAAATAAATGGAATAGACAAAAAAAAGCACTCTGTTTAAATTTAAACATAGTGCCTGTTTTGTCTAGCTGATTTCTTTTTTATTTTTTTCACCTGCCGGTCGCAATGCCTTACGATCCTTGTTTTCAAATGCCTTCAAACTTTGTGCTATGTACTGGCTAGAGCCTGTCATGACATACATGATTTTTTCAATATCACCTGTCATCTCACTAATCTCCATGCCTGTCTGAATCCACCGCATCACAAGATCCACCCAAAACAGATCATACATGCGAATCATGAATTCACGGTTTTCCTCAGAAATATCCACATCCTGAATATATTCAGTTAGAATTTCTTCTACAGCTGGCCGAAAATAATTTTGCATAAAACGGTCAATCTGCATAGGGTTTACAGAATAAAATGCATTCAAAATAAGACGTCTATTATCTTCCTTATTCAGTTCCTCAATCACAGCATGAAGCCTATCCTGCCAATTTTTCTTTTCTGCTGTTTCTTTTCTGACGCGCTTTCCTTCTTCCACAAAAATCCATTCCAACAATTCATAAATATCCTGAAAATTGTAATAAAAGGTCTGGCGATTTACGCCGCAGGTAGCCACCAGCTCTTTTACTGTGATTTTATCTAATGTTTTTTTCTCCAGCAGCTCTTTTAAACCGTCCGCCAGAAGTTTTTTTGTCGCTATAGCCATGAAAAACCCCTTTCCGAAAAGCGGTAAATCGCTTCATACAGCAAGTATACCGCCATTTTCGAAAAGAGGCAAGTTAAATTCGTATAAACACTTTTGCGCTTACTCCGCAAAAATCACATAGTTTTCTTTTCTCGGTGCAGCTGTTGGCTCTTCGCAGTCAGCGTAACCCAAAATACAATGACCGATGCCTTCGTAATCACCTGTAATGCCTAAATCTTTTAAGATCTGCTTTCCTTCTGGGCTTTCAAATTCTTCTTTTGCACGGTGGATCCAGCAGCTTGCTATGCCTAGCTCATGTGCGGCTAACATCAGATTGCCCATAACAAGACTTCCATCGTAAACATAAGTGCCATAATTTTTATTTGCCAGAACGATTAAAACTACTGGTGCACCGTAAAACGGATCGCTATTTGATCCCATAACCTGTGCATTCATTTTGGAAAGACGATCTCTAAGCTCTTTGTTTGTAACGGCAATAATGATTGGAGACTGCTTGCCCATGCCAGTTGCAGCGTATGTTCCAGCCTCTGCAATCTTCTCAATAATTTCCTTCGGAACCATATCCGGCTTATATTTGCGGATACTTCTTCTTGTTTTCATATTCTCTAATACCTGATTTTTTTCTCCACTCATTTTGTTTTCCTCCTAATTTTCTAGCTGTTCATCGCCATTTTAATGACAGGTGACAATCATGTTTACTCGCTCAAAAGTCCCAAGAGAAGCTTCGCTAATCCGGCAAGCTGTCCTGCACTTTCAGATGCGGCTGGAAGCATCAGCTGTGTTTGCTGCGCTTTCATCATATAATCTACAAGCGCGGCCTCATTTGACTTTGGATCATCTACGGCGCGTCTTAGCCATTCCCTGCACAGCATAAAAAGAAGACTGCTGTTTTTATAAAGTGCTGCGGCAAGTCCTTCTTCACTCTGATTTTCGATAAGATCAATCACAAACGCATCCTGGTACATATTTTCCTTTGTCTGACTATGTCTAACAAAAGGAACAATTCCCAAAAAAGAATCCTCATCACGATAACATGCCGTAATTTGCCCTTTATTATAAGGAAAGATGGTCGATAACACTTCATTGCAAACTGATGCCAATAACTGCGCAAGCTGTTTTTTCTCTGAACTCTCACTGCACATAATTGTAAGCTGCAAAAAAACTGTCTCGTACTGATCAGGCTGTCTAAATACTGATTTTTCTTCATATTCCTCATGTATCATATGATCATAATCAGAAAGACTCCTTGTTTCTGCAAGAAAATAAACACCCCTGCATGTTCGTTTTATCTTTGCCTCACAAAGCTGCATACGCCAATTGTTTTGCTCAAGCTTGCTTCCAAGCGGCGCCGCATCTTCCATTTCGTAGACTATATCCGGCAGGCGAATCATTCCTGGTCGAGTGCTGATAAGCTTTTTCTCTGTGTCTCTCCTTGTCAAAATTGCCTCTGCTGCTGCATCGCTTAAGCGAACTTTCCATTTGCCATGCGGCCAGGCTGGCTCCTCCTCAAATGAAAAGATATCATAGATGTTTTGCACCGGATAGTCTGGAAGAACAGCTGACAATACGTTTTTTAGAAACTCCTCTGTTGATGCATGCTCCATACCAAAGCGCTTTTTTTGTCTGATAAGCCAACTCTCAGGCACCCCATTTTCTGCCTTCATTAAAAGAAGTAATCTTCTGTAAAGACCTGCCTGTGATACAACAAGCCATGGAACTAATTCTCTGCTTTCCTCATTAGATGCTTCTTTTTCCCAGTCAGCTTGATCTTCAACATCGCCTCCTGCATAATAAACAAGTGCTTCTTTTTCCTGTGCGCTCATTGTACAGTCTAAAAATAAATACTGAATCGAAGATTTGCTGCTCCTTTGCGAAAAATCCTGACTATCCATCTGTCTCCAAAGAGCGAAAAAAGCATCTGCCTGTGTCGTATCTGACAGAAAACGATGTGAATCAGACAAAATGACAAATCCAACCTGAAAAAACCACTGCGACCAAATTTGCTGCAAATTTGTATGTAAAAATTCATCCGCATCTGCCACAAGTATATCAATATCTTCGCGATTCTTCAAGTGTATTGATTCACCAATTCTAATCAAGCAAATTTCACCAAATCGTCCTGTAAGCATATCAGTTAAAGTCATCTGCCAATGCAATTTTTCTTCTTTTCCTCTGCATAGAAAGACTACTCTGTGGCGTCTTTGAAAGCATTCATACAGATAATCTGGAAGCACCATTTTCAAATCACTTCCAGATGCCACCCTCAGATTAACACCCAAAAGCAATCGCTCATACGATGCTTGCTTTTTTTCAGCTTTTTGTGTTACTGACTCTTGTGGTGCTCCCTGTTCAAGTGACCATTTGACATCATAGCTAAGTGCTCTGCCAACACCAGCCATTACAAGACTAATCAAAAACGTAAGCCTAAAAAAGCCGTATAACCACTGTGTTTTTCTTATATAAGAAAACTCTGGAATTTTCACATACACTGCAATTAGTCCGCACACAATCTGAATAAAAAATAAAACGAGCATCGCACTGCTAAGATTCCAGAGCCATTTGCCAAGTATAGTTGTAAATGGACGTTTTCTCATTTTTTCTTTGATATATATGGCTGCATTTTGCACGCATGTCAATTTGCTCATAAGTAAAATAAACCACCAAATCAAAAGACCAGCAATGCATACTGCAAAATTAATCAGCAGTATATAAAAAAGGAAGTATAAAACCTGCGGATTGCTTCCAGACAAAAAGTTTGTTTTTATATAAGAAAACAATGCTGTCTTTTTCATTGACTGATACATGCCTTCGCTTCCAATTCCACACGCAAATACAGCCACAACACCAAAAATTCCATAGCAGACAGCTGCCGCTGCTCCCTGAATCTTGCTTCCTGCCTTTATGAGCCTCTTTACTGAAACAATCAGAGACAAATCAAGTGCCAGAAATAATAAAGCAAAAATAATCGTCACAATTTCTTTCACCTTCTCTGCCCCCTTTCAATCTCATTTTCTGTCCAAACTGGCCAATAGCATTCATTTCCAAGCTCTTTTTGACTATAATCCATTGGCTGCACAATGCGTGATGCAATCGTTGCATCTTCTGTCTGTACAGTCACATGATTATTCTGCTCAAACCCAAATGAATCCAGCAAATCTAAAATGCGCTTGATGTTCGCAAGATGCCATGCACGCGCTGATACCTGCTCATTTTTACCTTGATTTTTTTGTGCCTGGTCATTCTTAAACTGCTGCTTATTAAATTCACACAGCCATTCATTTAGACAATTTTCATAATCCTGTGCTCTAAATTGATACGCCTTCAAAACTTGCTCTATCTGGTTTTGCAAATGTGCATAGCTCTTACGAATCTCCTTCATAAAATAGCCAGAAATATTAAAACTGCCCATCGCCAGAAAAATAATGATAACAGCCATAGCACAAAGACCTGCATACACAGACTGTACGCCTTCACCCTTATGGACTGGAAAATAGATACCAGCAGCAAATGCCATGCAGCCGCACAGATACAAAAATGATGGCAAGAATCCTGTAAGCTTTGCGCAGTGCACAAGAAACTGCATATCTTGCTTCCATTTTGTGATCATTTCCTTTGCAGATGCTTCTGTCTTTTGCTTCTGTATTTTTTTTGTTTGAATAGATGCTTCGCTTAGCTTATTTACTGATGATACTGATTCAAAACCAATTGAAGCAGACTGCTCTATCTCCCGATAAAGTGTCTTCGCTGCCGCCTTTTGATATGCCACAAGCTCATCCTCTAAACCATCTGTTGTCTTAAAAAGAATATCAGAGGCCTGCTCTATACGCTCCTTCATCTCACTTTTCTTTCCTTCTTTTAAAGAAAGCTCACAGATGTCAAGCTGCATCTTTACGTTTTTTAAATGCTCCTGATATTCCTGCGGTGCACTTGGAACCATCAAAGGCTCTATATGAATCCTTTGTTCCTGCTCTAAAGATGTATCTTTATCATTTGATGCATATAAATCTGCACGCTCTGCCTGAATTTCACGTATGATCTGCTGACGTTTTTTTCTAAGCTGATATCTGTATCCATCAAGAACATCCAAAAAGTGTTCCTGCAGTTGTTTGGCTGCACGAGGATCTCCCTGTGTCAAATAACTCTGTATGCTTTCTTGTGTGATTTCTTTTTGCGTACACAAAAGCTCCACAAGCCCAAACATAGCAAGTGTACTCGCCTGGCTGCTATTTGCTGCAACCGGCCAATAAATAACTTCACATACACGCCCTATCTGACTTCCTTCGATTACACTTCTAAGACGATGGCTTATATATTCGCCATAATTGTCATCTGATATTTCATCTGGCGAATTTATATTATCAATCTGTGGAAGCTCTTCCTCTGGCATTCTCATTTTCTCGTCAAGCAGCTTTTCTTCCTCCATTACAGAAAGAATCCTTCTTTGAAGCCATGTCTGTGAAGATTCCCTCTTTGCGTGAAGCACTGCAACATTAAGCGCCTGAAAAAGAGTATTCTCCCACTCCTTAGGAGTAAGCACTGATGGCAGTCCAAAGCTGTCTACCATGACATATGAATTTTTCTCACCAGATATATCTTCATAATCACTCTGATCATTTTGTATGGTCTCACACGCAGACTGCAGACTTCCTAAAAAGGATCTAAGACCTTCCTGTTCCTCCTCCCAGCTACTTATCTGCTGTGCACTTCCAAAATATTCCTGCTCAGACTGAAAAACAATTTTTATTTTTCTTGTATACGATGAAGTCAGTACAGATGTCATGCCAGACTGCTCAAGTGCTCTTGCTGTGAGTGTCTTTGCATATAGTGTTGTGTCATGCCATATACGCTGAGCATTCATCTGATGTCTTGATGCTCTTTTATGTTTTCTTACACATACGATGACCTGATAATCATTATCCTCAAACTCGCGGCGGTTTATATGCGCTGCAATTTGTGAAAATACATCTGTCAGTGACTCAAATGTCCATTTTGCCTCAAACAGCTCTATTTTTTGCTTTGCTGCAGGCTCATAGAAAAAAATACCATAATTTTCCTGATGAATACACGCTTCCACATTCACCACATACAGCATTTTTTCACCCCCTTACTATAGCGCTGCCTTTGTTTAGGCAAGATCATCATAATCATCTGTAAAAATTTTCTCACCTGGCTCATCTTTTGCGACTGCAACTTCTGCATCCGGATCATCAGTATCATAAAGGACTTTGCTTAATCCTGCATTTGAATCTGCCATGTCATCTTCTTCATAAAGCTCAAGGAAAACTGACAATAAATGTTCTTCTCTGTATGTAAGCTTTTCCTGTTTGCTTCTTTGATAAAGCTTTGAGAATGTTGCAATAGCATTTCTTATATTTCGGCATGCGTATATTACCTTGACCTCGTCCTTATCAAACATATACTCACAATACTCACGAATAAACTGTGCCAATCCCTCTAACAGGTGATTAAACTGTGCACTTTCTATGCTTCTTGACATCTTTTCAAAAATATCAAGCATGTTTTCATCGTCTGGCTCCTTCTCCTGCTGAATCATATCAGCAATTATTGGCTGCGTGTAAATTTCCTGCTCTAGCTGATCTTGTATGCTTTGAGCCTTTATACGATGCAAATGATTTTTTCCATAATACAAAAGTGTATATTTCATATCCCTGTTAAATTTCATTGCTTCATACAAATCTGCATAGGAGCTTGCAATAGGCACTCCGGCTGCCTTGACGCGGATCGTATCCATACCACGAAGAAACCACCATGATATTTTCCCCTTAGTATTTTTCAAGCGCACACAGCAAGGCTTTTCAAGTGTTAGTGCATAGAAGAAGGCTCGCATGTTATTTTTTTCATCCACAATTCGCTGCGCTGGATAAATACTTGGAAGAAAGCCCTCCTCGCACCAATATTTATTTAAATGAGGATTGATTACAGTAATGATCTCTGACTCTCTTGACGTACCCGGCAGCTGACCAATACGATTGATTCGCTGCTCATAGTAGCGATGTGCCTCTCCTGCCCGTTTGAATTTATCAAGATTTTCAATGAGCAAGTTGTAGCGTGCCTTATAGCAAATCAATTCATTCTGGCGAAAATTATCATGGATCAGCACAGTAACTGCATGACCCTGTGGTGTTGTGCGTTCTTTTAAATAACGTGCTGCTGTCGCCTCGACAGATGGTGTATTATCCATTCTAACAGCATTGTCAGGATGCATTGCAAGATAAACAGACATAGTTGTCGCACCAACTGTATTGCATATGCCGATCCAAGGCTGCGCCATTGTCATGGCAGCTGATACCTTGCTTTTAATCCATGCATCCAGCATTGCATCATAATGAGCACGATCATGCTCACGCACAATGCCAAGCTCTGTCTGCATCTCAAGTGCAAATGCATCATATATACTTATTTCCACCACAGAAGAAGCCTGCTCACGCGCTTTTTGCTGCATCACCTCTGCCACTGCCTGATTAAATATCGTCCTCATGCGGTTATTATAAGCCATATCTTCTCTGCGGCGGTCTTCCATATTGTTTTTCTTTAATTCCAGCTCCATCTCCCCGTAAATATTTCGAAGAATCATTCTTGCCGACTCCTGCGGAAGCTCGGCACCTGTATTCTGACACATAAGAGCAAATCTTTCATATAATGCTTCCAGACACGATTCACTGCAGCAAATATATTGTTCTCCTACAGATGACTGTCTTCCCATCGTTTTGAGCTCACGAATCTGTCTTCTAAGATCCTCCGTAGAGCTTTCTAATACATTGAAAAAACGTCTGTACAGATCACACAGCTTTTCAAGACGTTTTTGCAGCGTCTCATAAACATTTGCGCGCAGCTGTGCCGACAAATATGCAGTCAAATTTGCAGCTGTTCTTCCAGATGCATCCTCATACACCTCAAGTACCTGACGCATTTGTTTGCGGTTCATCCTTTTTCCAAGAATAGCCTCTATCGGAAGCCCTGGATTTTTGCCGCTTATATCATAATCTGCCGTGCTGATCAGATCAAGTTCAAGTCCAAAGCAATCCTCATTTGCCTCTCTTGCCCGTGCTGCAGTCTGCTCTAAAATCGCATACAAAAGATAACGAGCCGCAATCGGATGCACACGTCCAAGAATCTGAGCAATACAGCTGTCTTTGTCACTCATCTGAATCATTGCGCTAAGCGTTGCCGGAATCATTTGGTTTGGAAGTGAATATTTCGTATCATCAATAACCTTCATGACAGCAGCCCTATAATTTCTAATTGACTGCTTATTTGTTGCTACTCCCTGTCTCGCTGCTTCTGGTGACTGAATCCATTGATCAATAGAAATATCCATACAGGATTCTCCAAGGCGCTGCAGACTTTCCTTTGAAGTCGCATCCTCTATCAACTCCTCAATCTGCTCCAAAAAACGGTCTGCAAGCGAAAAATCTGTTCCATCATCACTCTGCATGAAAACCTGAGCATATAAGGATGCCATGCTTGCATGTTCTCCTGATGTCTCCTCCAAAAAAATCTCCTGATAACGCTCGATAATTCCAGGCAACTGAATACGCGGATTCATTGCCTGTTCTTCCCTTGCAAGAATAAGTTCCTCTTCAAATCGCTTATCAATGCGCATCCAATAAGAATCAACAAGCTCTGTGATCCATCTCATTGAGCAATACTGCATTATCTGCTCACTAGGATAAATAATCTTGCAAAGACCCGCACTTCCATAGCGAGCCATGCCATTACTTCCAATCGTGGAAAGAATAAAGTTATCCTCAACAGACAGCGCATTTTCTCCTACATCTGTAAGCAGATGCACATACGCCATAGACGCGATCATGCGCTCTACCTCTGCCAACTGCTTTTGTCCAATCGTGCCGCCATTAAAGCTGCTGTCAAATAAAAACAGATGATCATATGGAATAGTTCCGTTTCGCTTTAGATATTCCTCCTGTACCTCCTCTGGTATTTCTTCATCCAATACAGCCACGCCCTTTGACGAAAGATCCTTTGCAATTGCCTGATACATCTGACGCGACTCCATCACCTCTGCCTCAAGATCCTCATTTTCTCCGTAATCATAATATTCCATGCGAAGAAGTGACGATGAAGCATCACGTCTCTGCAATAAATAAAACGCATTTAATTCTTTTAGGCAGGCATATGCATTAACATATACAGCCTGACGATTTAAATCTCCCGGCTGAATAGGAGCCATAATATCAGGTCCCAAAAACATGCCTCTAACCATCACATTTGGAATTGCAAGCACCTTTTGGATGATTTTTTTAACATAAAATGGGATCTGGATAAACATGCCTGCTCCTGTACCGCCGCATATTGATCCGACAACCATCGTCATGATATTTTCCTTTAATCCACTTCCCGTGACAGCTGCAATTTTTCTAACTGCCTCTTCAATCGGGCGAAACTTTCCTTCTTCCTCTGCAGCTAGTGCTGCGAGTCTAGAGATTGCTCTAATCTGTCCGGCGCCCTCAAGCATTCCTCTGTTATTCAAAAAAATGTTATTCGGAAACCAACTCATATACTGCGGATGATCCTTCAAATATTGACGAACCAGACGCTCATCACTGATCTGAATTGTCTCTATTCCCTGCTCACGCAGTTTTCTAAGATCCTTTACATTTGTGTCAATTGCAAGAATCGCCACCTTATCACGCCTTGGTGAATCCCTTGCCAGCATTTTATCTATCTGTGCCACAATGCGTCCTCCGACACCGCCCATACCAATCAGCAATATCGGTGCACCCTGACTTTTTTCAAAAAGTTCTCTTCCCATCTGCTCATATGCATCCATACCAATACCCATACCTTTCTGCTTACCCTGTAATACGGTATCCCGTCAGCGCCTGCGCATTTTTATCTGGTGCCACATAAAGTTCCATGCCGCGCACCATGCGCACATCACGCTTTGCCGGTTCCATCATACGAAGCAAACGTTTCATGTTTCCTGCACTTCTTCCCATAAACCGAACCTTACCTGAATATACAACGCGTCCTCTCACACAATCCTTATCTAGTACGATTTTTCGACCTGGCGCTGCAATAAATACAAGATCACCCACACGCATGCGGCATGCACGATATGGGATCAATCCGATGCAACGCTTCATAACCTTGATGCGCGGTGATTCCTGAATTGCACTTCCAAACTTTGTATATACCACAATCTCCATGATCTGATTATTGAATTTAGGCTGACGAATCCACCCTATGATACACCAGAGAAGAAAAAGTGAGAATAAGACAAAACCAATCGGTATCCAATAAAGAAAACTTCTTTCCTCTATTGTAAAGACTGCCGTACACGATGCCTCCTCAGAGAGTGTCAGTGCCACTTCTCCAGTTCCATAAAACCAGCTTAGGCCTTTCGGCTGGTATACACATGTTCCATCATCTTCAATATACCACCGTCCAGAAATGCCATTTCTTTTTTCGCCTGTTTTCCATATAAAAAATGAGCTGTCTGTCATCTTAACAGCTAGCGTAGGCTTTGTCTTTAACGCATCAATTGCTGCCCTATCAAGTGTCTCTGCATCAGCTGTAATCCGAAACTTTATTGGCTCCATTTGCCCAAGAGATGTCTGCGCTGCATGAGCATCCTGTCCGCCAATCTGTATAATCTGATAATGTATTCTTGGAATCACATCAATAACTGCCTGACCTGATGCCTCTAATTCTTCATTTTCTACATAAACCGTAAGTGTGCCAGTACTGTCTGTTTCACCTTTTGGCTTAAAAATCCACTCACCACTATTCTCATCCTGGTACCACTCATACTCCACCTCTGCACCAGTTAATACCGGTGTAGAAAGCGGGTAATTCTTTGCTTCATCAGCACTCATTTTCACACCATCTGCTGTAAGGTAAAAACGAATTTCTTCGCAGGAATCTAACTCATTCTGACGCACAGATACATCAGCTGCATCTGATTCTACACGATATACAACTTTTGACTTTGTCGTAAAACGCTCATCTGCCGTTTTTGGCAAAAATCCTGGCATCTGAATTTGTCCGCTTATGCGCCCCTCACCAAGCTGTAAAGTGATCGTCAGCTCACCTGTATCGGAACGTATAATCTCATTTCCATCTACCTCGTAGACAAGTGTATTGGCAGTTCCTTCCTCCAAAAATGAACTATCAACCATCGTATCTGTTCCGCTCTCAACAGCCTGCGCCGTGATCGTCACTGTCTCACCCTCTGGAATTTCTGCTAATTTTTCTGCCGAAACTGTCTCCCCATTATATTGTACAGCCAAACGGCACTCTACAGCCGGCTCAATCATAACATTCAGACTGGCTGGATCAACTCCTGCTGTAAACTGCACCTGATATGTACCTGCAGGCATATTCGCACCACCTGCATCAGTCACGATTGCATTTCCAAAAAGTGATGGATCGGCATTGTATCCATCTGGTGCAAGAGTCACGTTTCGTCTTATTTCATAGTTTTCGCCATTTGGTCCAGTGACAGAAGATACTGCTGCCTCTCTTCCCTGCGATAAAAAGGATACACTCTTTAATGGAAGTTCGCTAGTAAAACTGACAAGCGTATCATAAACAGAAATCTCTGAAGCATCAAGACGATAGCGGCCTGAAATAGTATCAGCTAACGCTCCTATTGCATGAATCATACTCTGGCCATCTGACGCCGTCTGCGCATGAAAGTTAAGATCTGGCCTATCAGTAAGCGCCACTGCCTCTGCACCAATTGCCAGATAATATGTATTCATATGTGTCTGGTTTGGCATCAAGGTTCCATAAAAGGATTCAAACTGTCCCTGCACAGTCCCAGTGTCAATCGTAATCTGATTTGTCGCATCGTCCATAAAACCACCATCTGACAATACAATCAGATAATATTGTGTGGAAGAATCAGTATCTTCATGAGATACTAATTCATTATATCCCATCTGCACTGCACCAAACGGTGTTCCTGCACCCTGCCACGGATTATTTCTCACCTGATCGGCACCTGATTGCGGATTTGTCAGGTCAATATCTTTTGCAATCGCTGACGGATCAAAATTTCCTGGCTGCGCCGCTAGCTGTCTTGCAGCATCACTCATATAAATTAAATGAAGTTCATCCTCTTCATTTAAAAGCGCAATAAATGCCTGAATCGCATAATTAGCATTCGAGTAGCGATTCTCATTTGCCATACTAAAGGAATCATCAAAAACAATAGTTACGATCTTTCTTCCTGATGATTCGCTTGCATAGCCAATCGTATTCTGTAAAGAAAAAACTCCTGCTGTCATAAGCGACAACAGGAGCACAAAAAGTATAATTTGTTTTTTCATCCGTCCTCCCCATGCGCATCACATTTGACTGCACTGTTTTGCATCTTTCGACACAGCTTTTTCTTTTACTATAGCACAGTGATGTATCAAACACAAGGAAGTGATTCTTACGGTTTTTTTAATTTTTTGCGAGGGTTACTGCTGATATGTCGATAAGAAATCACGCAAATTGTTTAATGATTCCTCAAGTATCTCAATACGCGGCAGATATACAATACGGAAATGGTCTGGCTGCTTCCAGTTAAAGCCACCTCCATGTACGATCAGAACCTTCTTCTCCTTTAAGAAATCAAGAGCAAATTTCTCATCATCGACGATATTGAAGCGTTTTGTATCGATCTTTGGGAAGGCATAAAAAGCTGCCTTTGGCTTTACAACACTGATGCCCGGAATATCATTTAATACCTTATAGATATACTCTCTCTGCTCATAAATACGGCCGCCTGGTATAATATAATTATTTACGCTCTGATATCCTCCGAGTGCAGTCTGTACGATAGACTGTGCCGGAACGTTGGAGCAAAGTCGCATGTTAGAAAGCATGTTTAAGCCTTCAATATAATCCTTTGCCATCTCCTTCTTTCCGCTTAAGATCATCCAGCCAATACGAAAACCTGCAATCATGTGAGATTTAGAAAGGCCGCTGAATGTTACGCAAAACAGATCTGGTGCCAACGATGCAATTGAGATATGCTCTTCTCCATCCATAACAAGACGATCATAAATCTCATCTGAGAAAATGATTAACTGATGCTCTCTTGCAATTTTTACAATCTCCATCAATACTTCCTTTGGATATAATGCGCCAGTCGGATTGTTTGGATTAATTAAAACAATGGCCTTTGTACGGTCTGTTATCTTCTTTTTAATATCATCCATATCAGGATACCATTCTGCCTGTTCATCACAAATATAGTGAACAACCTTTCCACCGGCAAGTGTAGCTGTTGCTGTCCACAGCGGATAATCAGGTGACGGAATTAAAATCTCATCTCCCTCATCAAGAAGTGCCTGCATAGACAGATTGATAAGTTCACTGACGCCATTTCCTGTATAGATGTCATTGATCGTAACATTCGGAAGATTCTTTAACTGTGCATACTGCATGATTGCCTTTCTTGCTGAGAATAAGCCCTTAGAATCAGAGTATCCCTCACACTCAGTAAGCTGCTGGCGCATATCAAAGATAACCTCTTCTGGTGTACGAAAGCCAAACGGTGCCGGATTTCCGATGTTTAATTTCAGAACATGCATACCTGCATCTTCCATTCTCTTTGCTTCCTCTACAACCGGTCCTCTCACATCATACAATACATTGTCCAGCTTTGATGATTTATTAAATGTTCTCATACCGTCTTCTCCTATACTCCATGAATTTTTACTCTGCTGCTCTTTTGCCGGATGACTGTCTGCTGTCATTGCCACATCATCGCCTTCAAGCCACAGATAATCTACCTCAAGCGCCTGAGCCAAAACCTTTAAAATATCACGCCTTGGCTCTGTCTTGCCACTTACATATTGACTCATATGGCTCTTGCCGATCCGAATGCCGACCGGCTCTCCAAATGGCTGTGCCAGACGAATAACATCTGCCTGTTTTAGCCCCTTTAATTCCATAGCCTCTTTCAATCGCTCTGCAAATGCTGCCATATCCACTCCTTATTATCTTAGTTCAATTTCCTACATGCACACTATAGCACGGCAGCCGTAAAAGTTCAAGTTTTATTTTTGAAGTTCAGTATCTTGAACTTTTTATTTCTTTTCCCCGAAACTGACAACTTGCGATATATTTTTCATTGTTTTTTTGTCCTTTTCGCGCATAGTCCAAAATCACTTTTTGCTTTATAATAATATGTAGTGTATTGTATGTCTTTACACTACTATTTCATTAAGGAGATGTTCTGCAATGACTCTGAAATTGAGACATGATTCTTCTGGTTACCTTACATGCGAACATGTAAGTGTTTTCTATCTTTTAATGCTGACTTCCGGTATTATGGGTGCTTACACATATGTTGTACGCGGCGGTGTTTTCTGTAATGCACAGACGGCAAACTTTTTGATGCTGGGAATTTCACTTGGAGAGGGCAACTTTAAGCATGCACTTTTCTATTTTATTCCAATATCCGCTTATGTTCTTGGTGCGATTGCCTCTGAAATTCTCCCTACACCAATTAAGCACTACGGCCTGTTCCGCTGGGACACTTGGCTTGTTGGATTTGAAGCACTTATTCTTTTTATCATTGGATTTATTCCAACAACAGTACCAGATCCTGTTGTTCAGGTTGCTGTTAACTTTATTGCCTCAATGCAGTATAATACATTTCGTCAGGCTGAAGGTATTCCTATGGCAACAACCTTCTGCACCAACCATATTCGCCAGGTTGGTATTGGCGTTGCTAAATTAGTTAGAAAACACGATCAGAAAGGTTTTCATCGTGGTATGGAACATCTTGGCATGATCGTCTGCTTCTGTGTAGGTGCTTTTCTACTTTCAGTCTTCTGTAAGTTTATGAATGAAAAATCAATCTGGATCGCTCTTGTTCCTCTGTTAATTCTTTTCTACAGACTCGCTCATGCGGATCTGACCTGGGAACATGATCTGTTAAACAAAAAACCGGCTGGCCATTAAGGCCACCGGCTTTTTTGTTTAAATTGTAACTACTTAGATCTATTTGAAATTGTAGTTACTATAAATTTACATTCCGTACCATTTTTTCTGTCAGACGGCAGATCGCCATGCCACTGTCTGGACGCACAAATTTTCTTTGTGCCAGCTTCATTGTCTCACAAAGCTCCTTACCCTGTATTCTATTCACTGCGCGAATCAGCTGACCCTTTGTTTTTTTCACACCTATGCTCATGCCGCATGATTCAAAAAATTCAAGATTTCTTGTTTCACAGCCTGGAATTGCCATTGCATGTATAAATGGTATATTGGCAACTGCAGCCTCTGTACTTGAAAGACCACCAGGCTTTGTAATACACACATCACTTGCCTTCAGATAAAGTGCCATCTGCTTTGTAAATCCAGTCAATATAACACAATCATCATCGCCAACAATTTTTTGCAGTGTCTCATACAGTACCTTATTATTTCCGCATATAATAATCAACTTTGTCTGACGCTGATTTTCATTCTCTTTCTTACGTTTTTTCTCAAGCTTCTTATTTTGCTTTTTGCACCAACGATACAAAAGCTTAATTGTTTTCACAATTCCGCCCGCTCCCATGCTACCTGCACTTACAAGCAGATAAAATGTATCTTCCTCTAATCCAAGCTCTTTTCTGGCTTCCTCTTTTGAAACCTTTTTAGCAAACTCCTTTCGAACAGGAATGCCAAGTGATTTTATCTTTTCTTCTGGTATTCCTCTTCTTAAAAAATCATACCTTACATGTCTTGATGGAATTACATACGCATCACAATTAGTTTCTTCTGTAAATGGAGTACATACATAGTCAGTCGCGACAAAAATCGTTGGAGGAAGATTGATCCCTTTTGCCTTCATCTGCGTTACCATCTCCGCCGGAAACAGATGCGGCATTAAAATCGCGTCATATTTATTTTCCTTTAAATACTTATCCATAACAGGAACCATCTGTGCATTTACAAAATAGACTGGTGAACGCCATGGCAGTCTGCGGTAGGCATCACCAATTTTATAAACACAGCCAAATAATGTCGGAGATATCTGCACCAGCCGTACATAGACAACGTCGATAATTTTGGCCAGCTTATTAGTTTTTAATGCATATGGATTCAATACATCTGCACTGTGACCACGCGCCTCTAACGCTTCCTTCATCGCACTTGCTGCTGCATTATGTCCTCCGCCTGTACCGCACGATAAAATTAATACTCTCATATGGTTCGCCTCCTTCTTTCAATCACTACAATAATTCTACAATATCTATTTTAAAATGTCTACACGTAACTTTCTGCTTGCCATTCAGCCTGAATAGTGCTATAAAAAAGAAAAGCAGCTTTGCTGCAATTTATACGGAAAGGCATGGTATTTTTTTTATGAAAACAATTCGTTTTTCAATCTGGGAAGATGGTGAATACACCTGGCCTCAGGGCTACGGATTTGTTCCGTTTCTGACTGGCTATCTTCATGAAGACAATAAAGAGCGTCCTTGTGTGCTCGTTGTTCCAGGAGGCGCCTACTATATTGCATCACCAACAGAGGCAGGCATTGTCGCTCTTGATTTCTACCATAAAGGTTATCAGACTTTTGTTCTCACCTACACGACAAATCTGCTTGGAACAATCCCTCTTAAGGATCAGCCAATGCGTGATCTTGCGCGTGCTGTTCGCATTGTCAGAAGCCGCAGCAATGAATACAGCATCAAGCCAGACTGCATTGCAACATGTGGCTTTTCTGCCGGCGGCCATCTGACTGCCAGCGAGGGCGTACATTATAATGATATTGAAGAAAAAAATCCGCTCTATAGTAATGTCAGTGCAAGACCAGATGCAATGCTTCTATGTTACCCTGTTATTACCTCTGGTCCTTATACACATGAAGGCTCCATGCAAAATCTGCTTGGTGCTAACCCAACAGCAGATGAATTAAAATATATGTCTCTTGAGACACAGGTAACTTCACAGACACCTCCTAGCTTTCTGTGGCAGACTGTAACTGATGAAGTAGTTCCTGTTGAAAACAGTTATCTTTTTGCTGATGCCTGCAAAAAAAATGGTGTTTCCTTTGCTCATCATGTTTTCTCACAGGGTCCTCATGGACTTTCTGTGGCAACAGCTTCCTGGGCACAGGGAATCTTCGGTGAACTGTATACACTAGATCCATTCAAATATACTATTGATGCGATTAAAGCTGGTACTGCCAATGTTGACGTATCCAAAGAAAAGCTGGCAGATTTAGAAAGAGAATTTCCAAATCATATGCCTGGTAATCCTTGTTCACGTGAGCCTAACGCAGAAGTTTCCATTTGGCCTTGTCTTGCAGATGCATGGCTTCGCACACAATGGTCATTATAAACTTCTGCCTGAAATTTAAGAATCTTGTGCTAGAATGCTTATTCTACGCTCAATTTTCTGTCAAATAATAGCAGTTATGGCTGCAGTCATTTGCAAACAGCCTGCTTTTCATTTGTTTTTTATAGTCTTTTTCGCAGGCTGATTGTTCTAAAATATTAAGAGCATTTTTTAATTGGCGGATATCTTCTATGGTATCCGCCGTATAATTTCCCCGGCTTACAAGCTTAATATGAGTAATGCCTGCATCTCGCAGCTGCCAAAGTGCACACAGACCACATCCGCTTTGTCCAAGCACAAAATCCTCTCCTGCATTTTCCAGATCTGCCTGACCTTGCTGTCTCTTATAATTCAAAATATCTGCTTGTTCTGTTTTTATAAGTCTATAAGGCAGACGGCAGGCAGGTGCTAATTCATCACAATGAAGACTGCTGCAAAATGCACCTGTAAAATGACAAAGCTCATTTAATGCAAAAGCTTCATACTCGAGCGGCTGTTTTGGATACTGCATTTTTTGATAATCAATACAGCTTTTCATCTCCTGCGGTGTTACCTTACGATGAAAAATAATCCGCTTTGCCCCAAGACTCCTCATCTCATCAATCATTATATGATTTGATTCCGACATTTCACCACTTACATGAATTTCTGCCGGAACTGTCAGATTCTTTTTTAAAAAGACAAGCAGCGCCATATCTCCAACAATAAATGACGAAAAACCCATATGAAACAAACGCTTAATAAGTGCTTCTATCATCGGATATTGATGAGGTGCATAAAATAATCCATTTAACGCTACTGTGACTATTTTTTTCTTTCTTCTGACAAGTGCTGCTAAGATCTCCATTTCACTTTCAGATCCGATCTGCACGTTATAATAAAGCACCTCTCTGCGATTTAACGGATATGTCAATCCTCCGTTTTTCATCCATTCATATGGCACATAGCCGCAAAAAAATTCATCTGCCCCTGCTTCCACATAAGGAAGATAATCATCAACAGAGCCTAATCCTGCCGTAATTTTCATAGCTTTGTCCCCTTTGCCGAATCGTTTTTTAATGGTGTATTTAAAAATCCAGCCACAAGACGAACTCCTTCTTTTTCTATTCTAATCGAATCATTATATCCAAAAATACTGTTATACCGCCCTGTCATGCAAAGAAAATCAGGATACTCAAATGCATATGTCATACATTCACAATGGCAATAATCAACTGCTTTCTGCCTTCCTCTGCTGCCTCTGTAAAGCATTGCCAAAAGCGGACACCATCCAGAAGTATTCATTTGAAAATACGGAAAATGAAGTGTCATACCAATCATACTGTCCGGCGTAAAAAATGATTTATCAATGTCACTGTTTTGAAATGACACACGCATTATATTAAAATGCTTGGCAAGATACTGTCTGTAAAATGGAGCATCTATCTGACTTTTTTCTTTACTAAACTCATTGTCATTTCTATTAACATAGTTCATTCTTGTGTCACGTCTTTGTTTTGATAAAAGGCAGCCAAGCGTCAGCAAAAAATGATTCGGATATTTTTTTCTGATCAGACCTGCCATTCCCCAATCATTTATTACAAGCTCAATTTTTACACATTTATTTTGACACCAATCTGAAAGAAGCTTTAATATTTCTTCTATTTTTATTAGATCTTTTTCTTCAACAGGTGCAAACACACAAACAGGGAAAATATGATCACCCCATGTCTTTTCAAGCATAGCCTCTAACTGTGTCTTTTTAGGAAACAGATGAAAACAATATGCATTTCCAATATAAAAATATTTTGGTACACGCCATGCAATCTTACATAAATCTATATCAATCCATCCACTGCTTTCCCAATAAAGAGAAATAAAATCCTTAAGAGGCTTTGACAGATATGCCTGATACCAGGCCGGGTTATCTAACTCAATGCCATCTACTCGCTCTGCCAGTGACTTCTTTGCTTCATTAGGTACTTGTGTCCATGCTGCTCGCTGTTTCTTTAATGTATCTGAATAAGTTTGTTCCTTTTCTGACGGATAGCCAACTAATGCCTTTGACATATCTGCCTCTGTCTCATCCAGCTTTAAATATATATAATTCAGATACTCCTTATTAAAGCGTTCCGTATATATACGGTATTCTTCGTTTTTTACATCAACACAAATCTCGCAGACAAGCCCCTCCATCTGTTTTTGCGGCATCAGTTCAATTTTTACAATGTCCTTTGTACAATCCAGTATCACTTCATGATAGCTTCTTTTCTGAAATTGAAAAAAGGACAGCACTATGTTGCCTTGCTGTCCTGCATCTGATAACTGTTGTTCATATTTTTGTGCCTGTTCTTTTAACAGACGAAAAGTAAAATAATCAGGTGACAGCTCCAAAAGGCGAATCTCTTTTTCATCTGTCCTTGTCTTTATTTTGCCTGATAAAATCGCAAATGGTATCATCCTAAACCTGCCTTTGCCATCACACGCCTAATGCATGCTATTTATTTTTGTTTTTAAAATGCTCCCACACTAGATAACCTGCAAGGCCAAGCGCCATGATGTAGCCGAGAAAACCAAGCGCTGGTATTCCAAACAGGTGCGGCTGCATTTGTGTGGTACATAAAATACTTGATGCCAGAAGAAGTGCTGCTATAACAAGTCCCATAACCATCTTTGAGACAAGCTTTTCAAGCATCTGTGACAAATCCTCTGTCGCATGAAGATCAAGCTTAATTCTCGTCTCATTATTTCGATAGCTCTGTAAAAGATCTGCCATCAGTACGGGAATGTCCATTGCCCTGTTAATGGAGCGATACAGTTGGCTTCCCTCATTTTTGAGTTCTTCCTTCCAATTTACATTTTCCCAAAATGATGCCGAAATACGTCCCGACGCTACCTCCACGATATTTACTTGAGGGCTTAAATCTGCAATTACACCCTCAATTGTCGTCATTCCTCTTGCGAGAAGTGTCAGCTGTGCCGGCATTGCAAGCTCATTAGCACTCATAATCTCTATCAGCTCTGTTAAAAGTGCAGCAATGTCAATACTGCCGATATCCATCGTGCCGTAACGCGTCATAAGACCTTCAATATCGGTATACAAGCGTATTCGATTTGGTTTTCCATGAAAAATGCCAAGCGCCAGTATCACATCCACTAACTCAGAATTATTTCCTCTTGCGATTGCTTTTACTGCCTTTGCTATCAGACTTTTGTCTCTTGGCGTGAGGCGCCCCATCATTCCCATATCAAGCCAGACAATTTTTCCACCGCGAATCCTAAGATTTCCCGGATGTGGATCAGCATGGAAAAATCCATCCTGCATAATCTGGCGCACATAATTGTCAGCAAGCTTTTCTCCTATTTCAACTAGGTCGTAGCCCTCCTGCTCTAATGTATGCGTATCTGAAACGCTGTAGCCATCAATATACTCCATGACAAGAACCTGTGCTGTTGTCAGTTCTCTATACAACTTAGGAGACGCAACAAAAACGACATTCTCATTATTTTTTGAAAATGTTTCCATATTTGCAGCTTCGCGAAGAAAATCCATTTCCTCTTTAGCCGCTGACCAAAACTCACTTATCACACGCTCTAAATCAACAAACCCTTTCAGCGTGGGCGGCACAAAGCGAAGCATACGCTGCATCATTGCAACATCCCTTTCCATTGTGCCATAAATGCCGCGCCTTTGAACCTTGAGCACCACATGCTCACCACTTTTAAGAAAAGCTTCATGAACCTGCGCAATCGAAGCAGACCCGATTGGTGTCTTTACAATTGATGCAAAAACATCCTCCGGGTCTTTTTTGTATGCTTCGCAAAGTACAGCCCTAACCTCATCATATGGCATTGGACTGACCTGAGAGCGCAGCTTCTGCAGCTCTTTGCAATACTCAGATGAAATTAAATCTGTTCGTATTGAAAGAATTTGTCCCAGCTTTACATAAGTTGGTCCTAGTTCTTCTAATATCTCACGCACTTTTACCGGCGTTATCCCTTTTGTAATGCGATAACGCCGCAGTACCTGCATGATTTCAGAAAGTCTCGATCTGTCTTCTCTTTCACTCATCCTGTGTATTCTCTTTTTGCTCTGCCTTTTGTTCTTCATCCTGTGGTGCTTCTGCCTTTGGCTCTTCCTCCTGTGGCTTAGACGCCTTATTTAACAGCTCCTTTAAAGCATCAATCTGATCTGGTGTCATCGCTGACAGCAGTTCCTCAACAGAAGCATCCTTTTTTTTCTTATTATCCAAGGTTTCTTTAATGTTATGTTTAAGCTCCTCGTTTAACACCTTTCCCTGCTCTACGGTCAGGCTTCCTTTTTTTACGAGTTCATCCGCAACATCCTTTGCCTTCTCGGTTGTCACTGCTGCTGCACCAATACCTGCCAAAACTACATTTTTTACAAGATCTGTTACCTTAAAATCCATACTGTTACCTGCCTTTCTGCTTGTGTTAAATTTATAATCCAAAAAGCTGTGCCAATTTAGGGAAGAAAATTAATCCGCCTACAATGGCTGCCGTGATGGCTGCTACAAGCACAGCACCTGCCGCTGTGTCTTTCGCTAAACGTGCCAGCTCTTTGTGTTCCTCTGTCACCAGATCAACTACTGCTTCTATTGCAGTATTGACCTGCTCAAGTGCAATGACCATTCCACATAATATAAGGCAAATGCCCCATTCGGTCACTGTCAGCTTTAATGTGACACCAAAAACTACAACTAATACAACTACTGAATAATGTATCATCATATTTCGTTCATTTTTGATGCCGTCAAATATACCTCGAAATGCATAGGCAAAACTTAAAACAAGCTCTTGCTTTACATCTAAATGATGATGTGCCGCATCTAATGCCTCTGCTGCAAAGTAATGGCTAATAACCTCAGTATATAAAATCAGATACATTACTGAAACGCAAAATCCACCAATAACGTCAGTTGCATAATGCACGCCAAGATAAATTCGGCTGCAGCCAACTAAAAATACAATCAGCGCATTAAGCACTGTAAGCGCATATCTTTGACTTTTTTTCAAGTCTGCCTGCTTAAGCATATATGCAAGAAATCCATAAAATGACGCTGCCACCATGGCATGTCCACTCGGAAAGCTATAACCACTCTCCATAACAAGATGCATCTCCTGCGGCGGACGTATTCTCATAAAACTACCCTTGATTGCTACATTCAAAAGGACTGTCAAAATCAAATTTCCAAGCAAAGCTATAAAATATTTACGCTGCTTTAAAATATGAATCATCGAAAGACTTATTACTAAAAGTACTACTGGATGAACCATGTTAGTCATTATTTTGAAAAATCCTGTCGCTGCGCTGCTCTCAAATGACCTTAAAATATGATACGCTGCAACATCAATCGGTGCAGTCACATATGATCCACTGATATCAGCCGCCAATAGTCCAAATAAAACTGCACATACGACAAGCGTTGGAATCTTCCACAATTTTCCTTTTTTATATTTCACTACATCACCTGCCTGTCTTTTCTTTTGTCGTCATTATAGTACAGCACGGCAAAAATGGCAAGACCATATTCTTCCAAAAAGTATATCATTTAAGTAAAATCCTACATGGAAAAACATATTAAACCATGATATACTAGCGCTGCTTCTGCATTTTATTATTGTTTTTGGGGAGGTTTTTCTTATGAAGCAGAAAAAATTTGACTGGGGGTACTTTCTAAAGCACATTGCAATTATTGCGATACCAGTAGCCCTCCAGAATCTGCTCACCACCACAGGCAGTATGGTTGACACCATTATGCTGGCTTCTATCGGAGAAAAAGCGGTCGGTGCTGTCGGATTATGTGCTCAATTTTCCAGTTTGATGTTCTCCGGATACTGGGGTTTTATTGGCGGAGGCATGCTGTTTTTCGCTCAATACTGGGGAGCAAAGGATCATGATGGAATTACTCGCTCTTATGGAATGACGCTTCTTTTTATGATGACCGTTGCTCTTATTTTTGCCGGCCTTGCAATCGGAGCACCTTCTTTTATCATGGGTGTCTACACCGACAAGCCTGAAATTCAGGCGATTGGTATTTCTTACCTTAGAATTGTTGGCTTTGCGTACCCGCTCCAGGTTTTGTCAATGGCAATGAGTGCACTGCTTCGTTCCATCGAACGCGTGAAAATTCCGCTTTATGGCGGCATCGCCTCTGTTATCGCCAATTGCTTTTTTAACTATCTTTTTATTTTTGGAAAATTTGGACTTCCAGAGATGGGTGCCGCTGGTGCTGCTGTCGGAACTGTTCTTGCCGGTATTGTGAATCTTTTAATTTTGATTGGATTTATCCTTCATCAAAGGATTCCATTTGTCTTGGAATTTTCCAAACATTTTCGCTGGACAAAGGAATCTCTGCAAAATTACCTGATCAAGTGCTTCCCAATCATCTGCAACGAAGTTCTGATTGGTGTTGGAAATATGATGATTAACGTTGTTCTGGGACGTCAAAGTGAACAGGCAATCGCTGCCGTCGCTGTCTTTCGTACTATGGAAGGTCTTGTCATTGCATTCTTTAGCGGTTTTTCCAATGCAGCCTCGATTCTCGTTGGAAAAGAAGTTGGCGCCGGCAATCACGAGCTTGCCTTTGAGCGCGCTAAACGTCTGGTTTATCTGTGCAGCGCCATTATAAGCATTGCCTGTCTGACACTTTTGCTCGTTCACAATCCACTTCTTCATACGCTCGGCCTTTCAGGAAAATCATATAAAATTGGTACTGGCATGCTTATCATTTACAGCATTGCTGCCATCATCCGTATGGGAAACTGGGCACAAAACGACACCTACCGTTCTGCCGGAGATGCCGCTTTTGGTTCCATTATGGAGATTACATTCATGTATCTTATGGTGCTTCCATTTGTATATCTCTCTAATTTTTATTTTCATGCACCATTTCTTCTTGTGTTTGCCCTCTGCTATATTGATGAGCCGATTCGCTACATTATCATGCAGTGTCATCTCTACTCTGGAAAGTGGATCCGTCCTGTGTCTGATGCCGGTCTTGCCACCATTGATAAATTTCGGGCGCAGCACCACATTGAAGTTAAAAGTCAGAATCAATCACACAATAAAAGTTAATTTCATTTGTGATTGACTTAACTGCTAGTCTAATTATGTGATTTACTATATTTTTTCGATTTATCATGACTCGTTGTCATTACGCTTTTTCAAACGCTGGTTCAGCTTTTGTGCCTCTCGATTTCCCTTCGTCCACGAATACAAGGAAATAATAAAAAAGATAATGGCAACGGATAATGCCATCATAGCAACCTGCAGCGGCTCATGAATATCAAACCAGCCAAACAAGCTGCCACCACCAAGCACAATCCCATTCATAATCAGATAGTGAATGGCAATGCGAATCACAAACTCTTTTCTTGTCATGCTGCGATCCCAAGGATAAATCAGAGAAGAAAGTGCTCCTAAAAATGACAATACTGGAATCTGCCACAAAAGAGAGGCTGGAACCGTGTCATAGTCTCCGTTTAATACTGTCATAGCAACCGCCGCAAACAGCGACCACGCTGTAATTTCATAAAATTTATTCAAAACGAACTCAAATTTTGTCATGTTCCTTCTCCCTTCTAATTTTTCAGTCCTAATCGAACCTTTAAAAGTGAAACGTACTGTCTAGATATTACGACATGCTCTTTGTTGGTCATGCAGGCATCCATACGTCCCTGAAACATTGGACTAAAATGATCGACCTTTGATAAATTTATGATGACTGATTTTGAGACTCTGAAAAAATCAGCATTTCCATACTGCTGCTCTAACTCATACAACTTTGAATGAATTTCAAATACTTTTGTATCCAGATAGGCAAACACACGATTGTCAACTGCCTCAAAATAGCAGATATCGCGAAGCTGTACTTGATGCATTTTTTCTCCGTCAAATACCGTCAATTTTTCCTGATCGGATTGGAGTGCCTTAAGAAGTCGACTGATTCTTTCATCTATTCCACGGCATCGGATAATGACTTCCTCTTCCTCCTCTGCCGAACACTCCTGTATTGTTACTTTCATAAAATCCCACCTCTCAGACCTTTAGCGATCTTTTAATTTTCTTCGTTTTGCGATTGCAGCTGCAATTACGATGACAACCACTGCCCAAGCAATCAATAGTAAAATCTGTCCCAATATACTGATTGTCTGTGCGCCATTTTTTAGTGTGACACCCATCTGTTCGAAAAATACAGTCTGTACGGTATCTGACATTCCTGCAAAAACTGTTTTAGATGCACTTTGCATACAAAATCTTCGCATCAGAGCAGTTCCATGAATCACTGGAAGAAGTTTTACCACATTTTGAAGCCATTCAGACATGGACGCCACTGGAATGTAAGTACCACCCAAGAAACCTACAAGTGTACCAGCCACAGTCAACATACCACTCCATGCACTTCCTGTGCGTATAAACAATGCTGCCAAATAGCCAATTGTTGAAAATACAAACGTATTTAATGCAATCACACCGACAAGTGATACCAGATCAACAATTCCAAGTACTGGATGTCCTTTTAATGCAAAGAACCCTTCTCCCACTGCCAATGTCGTAAGGCAAATCACCATACCACTAACCCAAGCTGACAAAATATAACCCAGTGACAGATAAAAACGACTTGCTGGTGTCACATAAAAGGCACGAAGCCGACCTCTTTCCTCATCTTCTACCATTGCACCAATCGCAGTTAGCGATACTGTTACGCTGTTAATACCCAGAATACCACCCATAATCCACAATTGAACCAGCCACGAGGCATTTTTTGCATTTTCCTCTGCTGTGCCAGTTCCATATTGGTTCAATGCGTCAAGCAAACCCTCTGATGACGACTCTCCAAGAAAGACAACCATAATGGCAAGCAAAATCAGTGCTGATAATATCGAAAAAAAGACAGCACTTTTGTCTCGAAAATAAATTAACAGATTTCTCTTTGTCATTGCTTTGATCTCGTTCATATGTTGCCTCCTTTCAAGCTCTTTCCAGTAACTGCAAGAAATACGTCATCCATCGTTCCCTGTTGTAGTTCAAAGCCCTCAAGCTGATCTGATAACTGATTTAAAATTGGGATTGCTTTCATGCTGTTTTCTAATACACGGATCTCTGATTTTGCTGTTATCGGTATTGTATCATATGTTTTTTCATTATCAGAAGTAAGTGTGTCTTTCTCTTGTTTATAATACAACGTCAATGTATCCTTTGCATAGCGCATTTTTAATTCCTGTGGTGTACCAAACTCACAAATTTTTCCTTTATCGATAATTACAATATGACCGGCCGCGGCTGCCTCTTCCATATAGTGAGTTGTCAAAAATACTGTCACCCTGTCATCTCTTTGAAGAGATTTAACACTTTCCCAGACCTGCTTTCTTGTTGCTGGATCAAGACCAGTTGTTGGCTCATCCAAGAACAAAACCTCTGGATTGTTTAGCAGTGCTGCCGCAATCTCACATCGCCTCTTTTGTCCACCGGAAAGCTTCATATATCGTCTTGTATAAATGTCTTCTAAATGAAGCTTTTCGCAGACGGTTTGGATGCGCTCTTTTTGCCAAGAACTCTTTGTCTGATACATTGCTGCGCGTACCTGCAAATTTTCCTTAACTGTCAGTCGATCGTCTAACACATTCTCCTGCCAAACGACACCAATTTTCTGACGAATCTCTTCATCATGTACTCCAACCTGCTGTCCTCCAATCCAAATCTCTCCGCCTGTCGGCGAAAACAACGTGCACATCATGCGAATTGTTGTGGATTTTCCAGCTCCATTTACACCTAGAAAACCAAATAATTCACCCTTTTGCACGGTAAAACTGATGTCATCGACGGCTTTGATTTCAGCGAAGTACTTTTTTAGATTTTTTACGGTGATCTCTGATTGCATATGCGTTCCTCCCTTATATGTTCACAGGCTCGCCTGCGTAGTGATTATCCCATGAATATCATTCACTAATATAAAGATAGCGAAATTAGGAATATACAGCAAGCAATTCGCGGTAAGATGCGCAAAGGCAACGGTAAGATGCAAATTGCCGCATCTTATCGCTGCCGAATGTCCCCCTCGGTGAAGTGATTGCCCACGAGCCTAACCGTTTCACTTTACGGCGTCGTGGGCAAAGCACTTCCACCTCGGAAAGCTATATTCATAAGAGGTGTATATCTGCGCCTTCTCTCCAGATCTGCACTGCCATATATGGCTTTGCTGGGAGTGTTACCTTAAATTTGCCTTGGAAGCTACCGCGATCTTCGATTGTCATGTTCCAGGTATCGAGCACACGCACATGCCAGCTTGACTTATCGTCGAAATGAAACTCGCGGAATGTTGGTCGCATGAAGCTATAATAAATCAGATAATATTCCTTGCAGCCACACTCTGCCTCTCCAGGCGTAATCTCCTGCGGCACAGCACACACCTCATCCCAAGTTCGATTGCATGGTTGAAGACCAAGTCCTGGTGTTTCTTTTAATCGGTCAAGTAAAAAGCCAAAGCGCTTATGGCTCTCTCCATGAAGCTTGCCGCCATGTGACCACCACAAAATATTTTCCTTATTTAAATAAGTTTCTCCGTGGCCAGGATAACCACCTCTGCAGGCAGCTTCCCAAAAACGTCTTAGCATTTCCTCCCCGGTTAAATTTCCCCAACCGTGCTGAATATCACCCTCGTAAGCAATCTCATCGAGCACAACCGGCTTTCTGTAGCGATCTCGAAGCTCATTCGTGCACTCTGCACTCTTATACAAATCGGTTCTTTGCACACTGCAATGTGTGATCCACGGCTTTGAAAAATCATATAAAGAGATGCAGTTATGGATGGATCTCATATGATGATACGGATCTTTCTCACAAAGAATTGTCGCATAATGTTCCCAGTCGTCGAGAGTCTTGTGTGGCATCAGATCATACTCATTTGCCAGTGACCACCAGACATTTGCAAATGCGCTAAATCTTGAAACTGCATAGTTCCAGTACAGATCATCCTGTTCTCTTGTCATTTGAGAGAAGCCCCAGCGGTCATACGGGTGCATCATGATAAGATCGGCTTCGATTCCAAGCTCGCCTAGACAACGAATGCAATTTTCAATATGTTGAAAATGCTTTGGATTAAAGCGTGTGAAATCCCAGTGATTTCCTTTTGTCTTCCCGGTATAATCCCAGAAATTTTCTGTTGTTAATATGCTAGAATCCATTGGTGTTCCCTCATATGGATATGAACGTGGCTCACGCAGATTGTAATCATAATGCTTCGGAAAAATACAAAAACGAATCTTATTAAACGCACTGTTTTTGAGTGTATCAAATGTTTGCTCAATTAATTCATCGCTCTGTAGCTCCCACACATAACAGGTTGTTCCAATTGAATAATATGGCGTGCCATCCTCGTAAGCCATATGATAAGTATTTGCAACGCGCACTGGCCCATGAGCATTTTCTTTTGGAGCTGTTACGGTAAAACTACCAGCACAATCACCTCCAAATGTGGTCTGAATCTGGTAGGTGTACACACCCTCAAAAGATGGCATAAAACGGATGCGATACACACCGTCTCCATCGTAGAAACCGTCACAAGACACAGTTTCATTGTCTCCCTTAAAAATTCCTGTCACTTTTTGCTCGATAAATGGGTTTCCATCCTTTGGTCCGTCAATACCGACTTCAAAAATGCCCCATCTGCTGCAGGTGGTTTGCTGCATAAACATTTCATTTTTTTGATCCATGGCTTTTCCCGTGTTCCTTTCATATTTTTGTATTTTACAAATTGTTTATCTCAGTATAATTTACTGATAGCTTTATTTCAATCTAGAATCAAGTATTTTTTACTTTATTTTTTTCTGTATTTTATAAATTGAAATATTCTCACCATTTTAATTGCCTCCGATTAGTACTCGTCTTCCCTCAAAAGCAAAACCATAGTGTCGTATTTGTTTTTTGCTGATTCCTTGCTCGACAAGCATTGAATCATAAGCTTTTTCTTCTATCTGCTTTAACGCTGATTCCACAGTCTCTTGAAGCGTCTTTTCTTCATCTGGATCATGCACCTTAAATTCCAATACAATCGCCGGATCTGTAGTTTTTTGGGGAATTAGACAAATATCATAGCGACCATATCCGCTCTCCTTATTTGACTGCACACTATAGCGACCACGAAGTTCAACCAACAGTCCTAGTACAAAGCCATGATAAAAGCGCTCTGGCTGAGTTCGCGCTGATGGATGCTTTCCTGTATCAAAAGCACTAAATGTTGCGAGCGCGACATCATTCATAAACAGATTCATTTCTTTTAGATTTCCACTAAGTAGTGCCCTCACAAAACCATTGTAGTTGGCATCCGAACTGGAAAACCATCCACGAAACATAGCAGAAAACATGCCTACTGTCTCCAGATTGGTAATACGAAGCGTATACCAAGGTTCCAAAAAAATCCCTTTGTATTCAATATTTTCAATCTTTAAATAGCCAGATGCTGTTAGCAAGCTCCAGATGGCACTCTCGTTTTCATCCAACTGACTATAAACGATCTGCTCATCAAAATTTACTGTTATCGACTGTCCATTTAGCAAAGTTTCCATTTTTTCCTTTAGATCAGCCGATGCCGTTCGAATCAATTTACTGGCAAGTCCATTTGAGCTTGTTGATGCCCAATAAGGAAACAATCTTTTTTCTTTTAAGAAATTTGTGATTGACCAAGGGTTATAGATATCACGGTGACTTCCAAATGTAAATCCATTATACCACTGCCTTACTGATGCACTGCTTTCTTCCAGTCCATACTCATCAAGGGCATCTGTCACTTCCTGTTGCGTAAAGCCAAAACAGGATGCGTATTTTTCAGAAGTCGTTGTCACCACAGTCAAATTATTTAGGTCGGAAAATACAGATTCTTTTGAGACACGAGTAATACCCGTCATGATTCCGCGTTCCATATAAAAATTGCTTTTAAAAGTGGAGTTAAATAGTCCGCGTATAAATCCAGTAAATTCATCCCAGTATCCGTGAAGATAAGCTTCCTGCATCGGCGTATCGTACTCGTCCAGAAAGATTAACACTTTTTTCCCACATCGTCTTGCCAATTCCTCTGACAAGATCTGCAAAGCACTTTGCGCTGCAACATCGCTCATGTTTTCTTGCATCATCTGCACAATCCGAGATGGCAATTTATCTTGTGTATCAAAAAACTGGCGATACACCCCGGTAATAATTGTTTTGATTTTCTGTATAGCATCTTTACAGTTATTCTGCTTTACATCAGCAAAGCTTAAGAAAATGACAGGATAGCTTCCCTGCAATCTTCTGTAGACTTCTTCTTTCCATATAGACAGCCCCTCAAACAAATCTCCTCTGCCCTGAAAGCGATTCGAAAAGAAGCAGTTCAGCATGTCCATATTTATGGTCTTTCCAAAACGACGCGGACGCGTAATTAACGTCACACTGTCTGCCGACTCCCACCACTCTTTGATCAAATTGGTCTTGTCTACCAGAAAATACCCTTTTTCTCGAATTTCTTCGAAACTCTGGTTTCCAATACTGATTGTTCTTGCCATCTCTGCCTCCCTTCGTCTCACCAAAAAATCATCAATCCCTCGAACACTTTTCTGCATCCATGGCCAATACAAACATCAAGACATGGAGCGCATCTTTCGGATTTTGTATATCAAGCACATAGGTATCTGTCATATGTAACAGTTCCTTTGAGATTGTTGCAACAACACCTCCATCGGATCGCAAAATCGTGTAATCCCACTCTAGCCAGTTTCCTTCTACCTGCCATCCATTAAAATCAATATTATATTTAGGCTTAAAAAATGTAAATTCTTTGCTGATGCAGCCAAGATACTGCTCTCGCTCGTATATTTCAAATTTCGGCAAAAATGTCAAGACCCTCTCCTGCACATAGCCAAGCTTACTTTCATAAGCATCATAGATATTCAAAAGATGACCCCAAGAAAGTTGTCCTTTCACTACGTATACAGTATTGCCATTTTCATCGTAAATATCGTAACTGTCAAACCAAGAAAACATGCGTTGACGGAATAATAGTCTCATAGTTTTACCTCATTTTAGAATTAATTCTTACTCAATCTAGATATTTCTGTACTCAACAGTCGGATGTTACCTTCATATTTTTCTTTTGTCTTCTTAAGCGAGCCAATCTCTTCAAAGCAAGCACTGATTTCCTCATCCGCTGATTTCAGAAAACCTTTCTCAAAAGCATCTGGCAATATGAAATTCTTTGCACCTGCCGTAAATTCCACAGTCACATACTTTCCATTCTGGTCAGTTACATTTCCCTCTCCGTATCGAATATTCTTGACTTTCATGCCAATAATATCAGGAAATTTCATCTCGTTTAATTGCTTTTCTAGTTGCTCGAACTGCTCATTTTTTTCTTCTCTCTGAGCAATCAGATCTTTCACTCTATTTTCTTTTTCCTGTCTTTTTTGTTCTACGGCACTTAATTTTTTCCGTTTTCGAACGGAAATATTTTCATAAAGATTATATGCATGTGCACAATATATAAGATCGTATGCCAAAATATTATATTTACCTGCAACCTCTGTCACAGGATTTGTTTTGTCCTCATCTACTTCTGCCTCGTACTTTAATTTTCCCTCTAAAAGTGCACACAAATCTTTATGCTTTTTTATTTCATCAACCAACTCTCGGCACATTCTGTAATAAACATCTAATCGAAATGTTTGTCCACTTCCTATATCTTCCCCAAATTCATAGCAGTCTGCAAATGCTCTTGCCTCAGTTGACTTAAACATAAAATTCTCATCCGGTGCAATGAAGCTAAGATACATAATTACAGATCGTCTGTCCTGATTATATTTCCATTTATTAGGTGCTACCTTTTGCAATTTTTCATTAATCGCATCAACAAACATATGAATACGACCCTGTCTCACCTTTATATTTCCTTCATCTGGCGCTAACAGCTTTCGAAATTCTTCTTGTACTTCTCTTTCTGTTTTCTTATCCTGTTTGCACAGAAAGACAATTCCACTCGTTGGCTGGACAATACCGTTGTTGATGAGATTGAAGGATTTTTCCATTGCCTGCTTAAACATTTCTCCAAATTCGTCAGTATCCAAATCCCAATATTTCTGAAAGTGATTGACGGCATTCCATTTATAAATTTCATCATGTTCCGCATCATTTAACAGATCATATTTTTCCATATAATTATGGATTAACTGTTCCAAATTATCTTTATTCATCTTCGTACCTCCTGTTTTATTAAATGTTTTTATTTTTAATCAGTTATCTCAGCTTGCATGTATTCTCTCAACATCGGCACAAATGTATCGTAGAACTTTTTGCTCCACTCTGCTAAAAATCGAGTCATCTGGCCCCAATCAACCTCTCGTTGAATACTAACCCCTTCCAATTCAATCGATACATATGCGCTCTTTCCCTGATCGTAACGATCCCAATTCAGCTCTGCTCCTACTTTTCTCTCGATTTGTTCCTTGTTCGAAAGCAAATAATCATAAGTTGCTTTGTTTCGTGTTTGATCACCATTTGAGAGAGCCAAGTGAACCCGAACCTTATCATAATTAGCAGTACATAAAATGCTAAAGCCACTCATTCCAAATGTTCTTACTGCCAAGTTCGCGTTTCCTCCAGACATCGCTTTCCACTCTTTTCCATTTTCTCCATTTGCTTGCTGGATAATTGGTAATGCGTAATTCCAGTATCGATAGCGCAATTCATTGCTTGCACTGTTTTCCTGCTCACTACTATCATTTTGCTCTTTTAAATAGAAAACAAGATCCTCTGGATTTGCCCCAAATGCCTTAAAAAATTTTCGAAGCATCGATAGTTTCGTATTTGTGCTGGTATTTCGTTCTACATAGATATCCTCATCAATCTTCAATGCATTTCGAAGTGACTGGGGATCTGCACTTACATATGCGCTAATCTCATTATCATCACCGGTAGCAGATGCCATCTGCGCTAATACTGACTTGTCATCTGTATGCAGTATCTTCAAGATCTGCCCCATCATATCAATCCAACTGCTTATCGGTTGCTCCGCATTTTTGTAAGCAAACCGAATAATCTGACGTCCAGTGAGGTCCACATCATCTTCCAACGTATACAGATCCATTTGTCTTTCTGTAGGCTTAAAATCGGAGACGGGCATTGGCCATATTTTTAATGCCAATTTTCGTAATTGCTGATCACGAGCCTGCAACTCTTTTAAGCTCCAATGTTCTTGCTGACCAATCCACCCATTTAAGCGAAGACCACTTTGCTTGAAACCATGCTCCATATCACGTTTTTCTACAAATGTATTATTACTATAATTAGAGTTGTAGCCAGTAAGCGTTAAATTTGCAATGCGATGCAGCCAATCCGTATGAATTTCATCATAGTTTTCACCTAGTTCTCTTATCCATGCTGGCGTTAAATGCTGAGGCATAATGTGCTCAATGGAATAATCCCCTCTGTCACAGTGAAGATAAATACTTTTGTCCTCAATTGTATTGCTATTTTCCAGACGTTCCAGCAAATAAATCTTATTTTTGCTGTTCATCTGATAAACTTGCCGTTTGGAAAATGCTTCCTCAAATTCTACGTCATCTGGAAAACGAACACGCTCATTCTTCGAGCTAATTGCATACTTGAATTTTTCAACATAATCATTTGCAGTTCCATCAAACCGGATGATTTCTCGATGCAGCATCAAAAAAATTTTACTTAGCGTATTGGTCGGCAAGTCACAAATCACACGGCGAAACAGATAATTTTCCGTATACTGAAAGATCTCTCGCACCTGCACGATTGTCAACGTATTCTCACTTTCCAACCGCAATACTTCAAGAAAAAATGGACGTGTAACCGTTGTCTCTAACCGATTGATTCGATAAATGCAAGCATTCAATCTGTTATCCTTCGTTTTGCCTTTTAATAAAATCTCATACCATTTTGCATAAGAATACATTTCACGAAGCAAGTTCTCTGTGTGAAGCTTACTTTCTTCCACATACGCTTTAAAACTAAAATACACCTTATTCATGGAAGAAATTGCGAGTTGTTTTACACTCAGATAATCTCTCACAAAGCTACTTACATCATGGTCTGTGCAAGCTTCAATCTTACTCCAATATTTTTCATAAAACTCATTCTGTTGCTTTGACGGAAGTCCCATTAAAATAAAGTTTCGAATCTTGTCACCCTCATTTAAAGCCAATCCTGTAGAATTCAAACTTTCAAAGATCAGTTGAGGATTGTCCTCCTGATTTAAAGAGATATTAATGATCTCTAACCTCGTGATTGCATCAAAAAGCTCATCCACTGAAAGTTCTTCTTTTTGAATCCGCTCATAAAAATACTGATAATTAATGGTCAAATTTGAATTTGCCACAAATTCCGCGTCCTCATCAAATAGCTTATAAAACGCTTCGCGATCATTTTTAACTGGCTTTAGCTTAATGCGCGCATCCCCCTCTGCATACTCATCCACCAGATAATCCTTGTAAATTTTTCCAGCAAGATATTTCTTTTCAGAACTCGCAACACCTTTTTGCAGCAAATGATACATCGCCAAAAAGAGTAGCGAAATAGTCGTAACTCTCTGCTGACCATCAATCACAAGATACTCATTAAAGCCTCCGTCATTATTGACAGACACAACACTACCAAAGAAATGACTAGAGCGCTCATTTCTGATGACCTTTATCAAATCATTATACAACTGCTTGCAATTTTCAATCTTCCACTCATAGTTTCGTTGATATACAGGTATAATAAAGCGCTTGTCCGATCCCTGCATATACGCAACAAGCTTCATCTCGAATCCCTTCATACAAAATTTCCTCTGTCCCTTTCCGTATTTAATTCTATTATACCAAACCATTCCCGCTCTTCAATACATTTTTGCACAAAAAAACACCTGTCTCAGTGGACAATATCCATTGAAACAGGTGGGTATATAGATTTTTCCGTGAAGCCATTCCTCAGCCAGCCGTAATCAAACGCAGACTTTCGATAAACTTGGCAAGGGCTTCGACGATTGTTCTTTACGAGGCGATTCCCGTGTGGAGCGGGCTTTCAAAATACACTATGCATAGAAACAATGTAACAGGCGCCGCGGGAATAAGGGGCGCCGACAAAGCCATCGTTCGAAGCCCAGTGGTAAACTAGGCAGTCTGCGTGATACGGGTTGCATCAATTGCAATGTGAACACTCCCCGTGTCCACTGCACTTATCACATTTAAGCATCTCTTCCATGGTATGCCATCCGAGCACTGCACACTTTACACGTGCCGGCATATGCGCGATATCTTCAAGCGCTGATGCTTCTTCAAGACTTTCAATTTCTTCTTCTGTAGCTGTTCCCTTGATCATCTTTAAGAAGTTATCTGCCAATTTCTCGGCATCCTCTACCTTCTGTCCGATAATCAGATCAAGCATCATATCAGCAGATGCCTGAGAAACTGCACAGCCCTCGCCTACGAAGGAGCCATCTACGATCACGCCATCTTCAACCTTAAGCTTAAGCCAAATATGATCGCCGCATGTTGGATTTAAGCCTTCCATCACCATGTTTGCATCGTCTAAATCATGCTTGTGACCTGGATGCATGTTGTGATCTATTAAAATTTCATTATAAAAGGTTTTGTTAGTCAACGTAACCCATCCTCCTTCTTACCTGAGCAAGGCTGTCTGCCAGAGCATCAACCTCTTCCATTGTATTATAAAATGCAAAACTTGCACGTGTGGTTGCTGACGTATTTAAATGCTGCAGAAGCGGCTGTGCACAGTGATGACCTGCACGTACTGCAATGTGGTCCATATCAAGAATAGATGCAACATCATGCGGATGCACATTGTCAACAAGGAATGTCACAATGCTGTGATGCTCACTTGGATCCTGTGAACCAAGAATATGCACGCCAGGAATTGCCAAAAGGCGCTTTACTGCATACTGCGTTAATTCTGCCTCACGTCTTTCAATAGTATCAAATCCAATCTCTTTTAAGTAACGGATCGCTGCCATAAGTCCAACTGCACCTGCTGCATTAACAGTGCCTGCCTCAAACTTATGCGGAACTGGTGCATACACGGCACCCTCTCTTGTGACAGTATCAATCATCTCTCCGCCAAATAAAAACGGCGGCATTGATTCCAACAATTCCTTCTTTCCATACAGCGCACCAATACCCATTGGTCCCATCATCTTATGGCCGGAAAATGCCAGAAAATCAACATCAAGTGCCTTGACATCGACCTCAATATGAGGAACGCTCTGCGCGCCATCTGCTACAATCAGACAGCCTTTTCTATGACAGATCTCTGCAAATGATTTAATATCATTTTTCCATCCCAGTACATTTGAAATCTGAGTCACAGCGAAGATTTTTGTTTTATCAGTAATAGCAGCCTCTACCATCTCGGCGGTAATCTTTCCATCCTGTGTGCAGTCAAGATAACGAAGCGTTGCTCCAGTGCGCTTTGCTGCCTGCTGCCATACAAGCAGATTGCTGTGATGTTCCATAATGCTGACAAGAACCTCATCGCCAGGACGAAGCACAAGATTTCCTAAACTGTATGCAATCAAATTCAGACTCTCTGATGCATTTCTGGTAAAAACAATCTCATCTGTATTTGCATGAAGAAGCTCTGCAACAGCTGCTCTAGCCTCCTCATAATGCTCTGTAGCAAACTCGGCCAGCTCATAAACACCACGGAATGGGTTAGCATTATATTTTTCATAAAATGCTGATTCTGCCTGAATGACACATGATGGCTTTTGCGTGGTCGCTGCGCTATCCAGATAAATCAGCTCTGGATACTGTGCAAACAGTGGATATTCCTGGCGAAAGCGTGCATCTTCTGCCTTTCTTTCTTCTGTCGTCATTTTACTGCTCCTCTCCAACCGGCTCCTCGCCATCTAACATTTCATTAAGTTCTGCGCGAAGACCTTCAACCGGAATCTTCTTGCAGACAGCCTTTAATCTTGCCTTTGCCATTAGCTCATATGCAGCCTCTTCACTGATTCCTCTTGATTCCAGATAAAAAATCAGCTCATCGTCAAGGCTTCCGATGGATGCGCCATGATTTCCTTCTACATCCTCCTCTGCACAAAGAATCAGTGGGATTGTCTGATTCTGAACGCCATCATCCAGAAGAAGTACATCCTCTAACTCATCACCCTTTGCACCTTTTGCACCCTTCTTAAAATCAATGGTACCGCGAAACAGTTTCTTTGCATGATCGCGAAGCACACCATTTGCTGTCATGCTGCTCGTTGTCTTCTTGCCCTCATGAACAGCATTGTAATTCATATCAAGACGATTTTCGCCTGTCACCTGATAGCCTATTGCCGCTGTAAAATCAGATTCCTTTCCGGCAAGCGTTGTCTCTGCACCCATATATACATTTTTTCCACCGATGATCAGCTGTACCAGTTCAACCCCTGCGCCATCTTCGCAGTATGCACCAATGTCATTCATGCAGTCAAAGCCTTCTCCAAGACGCTCAATCTGAATCAGCTTTAACTTTGCATTCTTCTCTGCGTGAATCTTTGTCTGAATTGCTGCAGTACCAGTTCCCTCGCTGCTGTGGTAATCCATTACAACCGTCATCTCACTATTTTCTTTCAAATACAGATCAATTCTGTTTCCCTTGCGGTCAGTATCCTGATAGCCAAATGAAAGTGTTACTGGAGCTGCCTCCTTTACACCTTCCTCTGCTGTAAAGCAGATTGCCTTTGTTTTAGACTCCTGAAGCAGCTTTGTCATATCTTCGCCCATACCTGTACGAATTTGACTAAGCTGTTCCTCTGATGTTTCTGTCTTCACAATCGCATCTGGACATTGAATTGCAACCTGACATAACGCCAGATCTGCTTCCTGCTCAATGCGAGCATTATTCATATGCAGCCATCTCCATGTTCCGGCCGGCAATTTATTTATCTTCATCTCCAAAACGTGTTCACCTCTCTCCATCATCCGATGCTGCCCTTCATCTCCAGGCGAATCAGATTGTTCATCTCCATTGCATACTCAAGCGGCAGTTCCTTTGATACTTCATCTGCAAATCCGCTTACGATCATCGCTCTTGCATCTTCCTCTGAAATACCTCTTGACATCAGATAGAATACAGCCTCATCACTGATTCGTCCGATTCTTGCCTCATGACCGATATTGGCATCCTTTGTGCGGATATCCATAGCCGGAATTGTATCAGAACGTGAAATATCATCAAGCATCAGTGACTGACATGAGACGGCTGACTTGCTGTGCTTTGCCTTGCTGTTTACAACAACGCTGCTTCTAAAGGTACTTACACCGCCATCCTTGGAAATAGACTTTGTATTTACATAAGAGGACGTATTAGGTGCATTGTGAACTACCTTTGTACCAGTATCCAGGTTCTGACCCTTTCCGGCAAAGGTAATTCCTGTAAACTCAGCGCTTGCACCCTCACCGTTTAAGATGCTCATCGGGTACAAATAAGATACATGAGAACCAAATGAACCAGATACCCACTCAATCTTTCCGCCTTCTTCAACTTTTGCACGCTTTGTATTTAAGTTGTACATGTTCTTGGACCAGTTCTCGATAGTGGAATAGCGAAGTGTCGCATTCTTTCCAACAAACAGCTCAACGCAGCCTGCATGAAGGTTAGCCACGTTATACTTTGGTGCTGAACATCCCTCAATAAAGTGCAGATATGCACCCTCATCAACGATGATAAGTGTATGCTCAAACTGACCTGCGCCTGGTGCATTCAGTCTGAAATAAGACTGTAACGGAATGGTAACTGATACACCCTTTGGAACATAGACGAAGGAACCGCCAGACCATACAGCACCATGAAGTGCTGCAAATTTATGATCAGTCGGCGGAACAAGCTTCATAAAGTGCTTGTGTACCATATCTGCATACTCACCATTTAATGCGCTCTCCATATCAGTATAGATAACGCCCTGCGCTGCTACCTCTTCCTTTACATTGTGGTAAACAAGCTCAGAGTCGTACTGAGCACCAACACCAGCCAGAGATTCACGCTCTGCCTTCGGGATACCAAGCTTTTCAAAAGTATCCTTAATCTCTTCCGGAACCTCTGACCACTTTGCTGCCATATGAGTGTTTGGACGGACATAAGTTACAATGTTATCCATATCAAGTCCCTCGATGGATGGACCCCATTCATCTGGCATCGTACTATTATTGAAAATCTCAAGAGATTTCATACGAAATTCTTTCATCCACTCTGGATCATGCTTCTCGCTTGAAATCTGCTCTACAATTGCAGAATTTAAACCTTCCTTTACTTTATAAGCATCTTTGTCTTCATTTCTAAAGTCATACATGCTTCTATCGACATCTTCTACATAAGTCTTTTCTTTCATAATCGCTTTGCGTCTCCTTCTATCCTATTACAGAAAACGCTCAAAACCGTTTTCGTTGATCTCGTCTACTAAAGATCCATCTCCTGATGCCACAATACGGCCGTCTACAAGAACGTGAGTAGCATCTACGTGCAGAGACTCTAAAATTCTTGTGCTGTGTGTGATAATTAAAAGACCGCCGTGAATGCTCTTTTGATACTCTTCTACACCGCTTGATACAGTTCTTACTGCATCAACATCCAAACCAGAGTCTGTCTCATCAAGAATTGCAAAAGATGGCTTTAACATTAACATCTGTAAAATCTCAGCCTTCTTTTTCTCACCACCTGAAAAACCTACATTTAAATCTCTCTCTGCATAGGACGGATCCATCTGAAGAACCTTCATCATTTCCTCAAGCTCCTTCTTATATGCAAAGAAACGGATTCTCTTTCCAGTGCGCTGCTCTACGCCGCTTCTGATGAAATTGGTTAAGGATACACCTGGAATCTCAATCGGATTCTGGAAGGATAAGAACATTCCATCCTTTGCTCTCTTATCTGGTGTCTCCTCGGAAATATCCTTGCCCTCAAACAGGATCTTTCCTCCGGTAATCTGATACTTTGGATTTCCCATCAGTGCATAGCCAAGTGTGGACTTTCCAGCTCCGTTTGGTCCCATCAGTACGTGGGTCTCTCCTTTTTTAATCTGCAGATCAATTCCGTGCAGAATCTCTTTATCCTCTACGCGAACCGTTAATCCTTCTATCTGTAATAATGGTGCTGACATCGCAGTGCCTCCTCAATGATAAAATATTATACTATATTAATGCCCATGAATCTTTCCCGTACAAGCACAATCGGCTTTTAAGTTTGAAACCCTGGCATTACAAAACCTATTTCCTACAGTTTTTATAGGTTGATACGGGGCTATTATACAGCATTGTTAAAAAAAAGGCAAGCGAAAGTTCGCATAGATGCGACTTTCTAGGTTACAAAGGGCATTGAGGTGAAGCAGTTCACCTCAACGCCCACTACTTTTTATTTGCTACATCCTTGAATTTACAACTAGCCCATCTGCTTCCAACCGATATACTTTATCGCACACTTCCTCGATATACTTGCGATCATGGGAGATGCTAATGATTGCACCTGGAAATTCGGCTAACATTTTGCGAATCACTGGGCCAGATAGTGGTGAGAAATTTCTTGTTGGCTCGTCGAGAATCAATACATTTGCACCTGATAAGCTCATTTTGAGTAGCAATACCTTTGCCTTCTGTCCTCCAGAAAGTTCCCTAATTGGATGATCCATCTCCTCTGCCGTATATTTGAGGGAACCAAGATAGGTGCGAATCCTTGTTGTTTCCTCTTTATCGCCTACTACTGACAAAAATGTAACTGGCGTTTTTGACAGATCAAGAGAATCCTCATAGTTTTGTGGCATGTATTCAGCATGAATGTCATTTCTTTGCAAGAGTTCTTCTGCTATCTTTTTTATGAGTGTCGTTTTTCCGGCTCCATTCTTTCCAATGACGCAAATCTTTTCATTTCCTCGGATGCGAAGAAAGATGTTTGTAGCAAGAATACGACTGCCATCTGGTGATTGCAATTGATCTAACGAAAATTCAAGCACAATTTTTCCTGCTGGTATCTGAGCTTTTGCTCCAAGCTCAAAATAAATTGCAGTCTCCTCATCTGGCATTTCCGTCATTTTATGATCTTCTCGATCAAAACGACGCCCCATTGACTTAACAGCATGCATTTTTTTCTTCAGAAGACGCCCTCCTGATGGATTTTGTCTTGTGATGACTGCCTGCGCATGCTCAACGCTTTGATAAATTCTTTGATATTTTTCGTCGCGTATCTGCTTCTGTCGCCGTTCATCAGCTGCCTGTCTTGCCTGATTTTCCATTTCACTGCTTCGTTTTTTCAAATATTCCAAGTAGCTCATATTTGCGATGCAATATCGACTTTTTGTTTTACGCCTAATTTGCTCAATATGGATGATTTTATTTGCAGTCCGTTCAATGAGTGTCTCGTCATGCGAAATATAAATTACAATTTTATCCCAGTTAAGAATCAGTTCTTCTAATGTCTCTAGTGTTTCAATGTCGATATCATTTGATGGCTCATCCAGTAAGAGTACAGTTGGTTCTGAAAAAAGGATTCGCATTAACTGTGCCTTTACCTTTTCACCACCAGAAAGAGTAGCCATTTTTTGATCCTGATAAAAAAAATTAGGTGATAGTTGAAATCTTGATGCCATTTTATTCAGCTCTTTTGGTGTCTGATTCCAAAAGTAATCTTTTTCTGAAAAGAACTCATATACACTTTTATCTTGGTCTTCTGTTAGAAGCTCTTGAGAAAGATAGCCTAATACCTCTCCACTTACAAGCCGATCACCCTCTGCATCACAGTATTCCTCAATCAATTCTGGATGATAGATCCATTTTAATAAGGTCGATTTTCCATTTCCCTCTTCACCGATCACGACTGCCTTATCGCCATTATTGAATACACAGGAAAAGTCTGATAAGATCTCTCGTAGGTCTTTTTTATGTGTCAATGTCAATTTTTTTATTTGCAGCATATATTGCACCTGTACCCTTCTGGTGCACCAAAGCAGCACAAAAAAAGGGAATACCCCTCAATAAGCTGATTCGGTGCACACAAACAAGACCCTTATGGCCTTATATTTGTTGTAACTCCAAATCTACTTATCGAATAATCATTCCCTCACCGTACATGTAGCTTCTCGCATACATGCCTTTCTTTTTTCTGATTTTCAGTATAGCAGACTTTTTCTTTTTGTCAACTTAATTTGTAGCGGTTAAGCAAAGCATTGCAATAATTAATAAAATACCAACACCAAAGAAACACCAACTGATTCCGACTGCAGTTAACGCAGCGGATGCAAACAGAGCGAAAATCTCGATGATGCTGACACCCATATTTAATAAAGAAAGTGCCGCTGCTCTCTGTGTATCTGCACCAAGCATATCCACTAATACATTTTCTTGCTCCATCACAAAATACTCTGGCAGTTTCAGTAAAAGCGGTAGTATTAACATGAGGGCTACTACTAGAATTTTATGAGAAATAAATCCAAAAAGAAGAAATCCGATACCACTGGCAACTTCAAAGACAAATGCCCATGTATTTGAGAATGCATTGCCAATCTTTCGTATAATTGGCTCTGCGAGCATCTCAACTGCTGAATAGCCGAGTATCACAGCTGACATCCACTCCACTGAAATACCACATGTTTCTAATTTTTCGACATAAAAGAAGTTAATTAATAGCCACGATACTTGAAAAACAGAAAGTTCCACTGCAAATAGGAGTGCTTTTGGATGCTTCATTGTGGAAAAGAGTCGCTTAAGTGGATGGCAATTTTCCATATTTTTATTATCCTGATCGTTTTCTGTGTAACTGGTTGTTTTATTTTGGGGTTCTTTTTGACCAATTACTTTTGATGGCTCTTTCTTTAGTTTGAACGAAAAAAATGCCGCTGCCATACTAGTTGCAATTGTAGAAAGAAGAAGTCCTTCTATATTAAATACGTGATAAATCACAACATAGACAACTGTGCTAATGAGAAAACCTGCCGTGCCACAGTTGGACGCATGTGTCATTTTGGAAAGATAATTTTTTGTTCCATATACCTCGTACACATAGGCACTGTCTGTACCAGATACAAAACAATAGGAAAGCCCCTCTACTATCGCCTCTACTGAAAAAAGTACTGGACTTTTGCAAATGAAACTGACAAATAAAAGAAAACGTGCTAAAAGCAAGAGTCCCTGCGAAAGTACAAGCGAACGCTTATAGCCGATTCGATCTGTCAAAAAACCAGTTGGAATTTCACCCAAAAACGTGATTACAGAAAGCAATGCCTGTAATAAAAAGAACATGCTCTGAGACACACCTGCTTGTGTTCGTACCAAAAGTGACACTGGTGCAAAAAACACAAGACCATTAAAGAAGGATACCGCATCGTAGCTATCCATCTTGATTATTCTATTCAATTTTTTCATCTTAATTTCTCCTGTTATCACAAAAAATATATACAAAAAAGCGTTCACTTAAAAACCCTATGCGTTTGCATAAAGCTTTGTGACGCTTTTATTTCGTTTCCATGTGATAACAGTTAATGCGGCATAGTATCTCCTTCTCCTTTTTGTATGATCACAAAAGTCAGATTTCTGGCGAATCTGGCTTTCAGTATAGCATGTCATTTTTAATTGTCAATTATAAACATACATTATTTCATGGCTTTTATTATGTCGTTTAATTTATAAAAAATGCTCTCGCTTCCATCCTGGGCTCTCGATTACAAGTCGCGAAAGTGACTCTTTAATATTGGGAAGAATGACTGTCTGTGTCTCACCTGGCTTTAATGTATCTAGCTTCTGTTGTCAGTTCGCTAATATGAGAGAAGTTGTTGAAAATTCCTGAAATTGTGAATACACTGCTTGCTTCCTCATTGCTATCTTCTGGCATATCTGGACGCTCACCATTCGGTTCTCCGTTTGGTGCGCCGCCCATTTCTCCGAAACCGCCTGCTCCGTAGGTGCTATCTTGTCCTTCCTTGAATCTAATTGCTCTGAAGTCATTACTTTAAATCAACTCTTTCGACTCTGCATCAGAATTTATTTGCTGTGCTCTTTCTTTGCTATGGTTATAATATAGAAAAGCAAGGTGTTCGCTATTTGTTGGATTCGTTAAGATTTTGTGTCCGTTTTATTTACGATGTGTGTTTTTACTACTAAATTATGGTAAGCGAAGTGCTTCGTGGATTTAAGGTAAGATGTGACAAAGATAGGTCAAAGAGTCTGACAAATTTAAATTAAAATTTATTTATGTATACAGTAAACTACTAAATCGTGATTTACTAAATTACGATTTAGTAGTTAAAATTTTATTTCAAATACTCGTTATGAGCTAAAACACCCTCCATGTTATCGAGTTTTTAATTTTCCCACTGTGTGGAGTGCTTGTAGTAATTTTTCTTGTTCCATCTTAAATGATAATTCCTTCCAAATGATCTAACTCATGCTGACAAATTTGTGCTTCCCAGCCACTGAGACGTATTCTTTTTTTGTTCCAGTTCTTATCAAAATATTCTACTTCAATATTCTTATACCGAGTTGTTTTTCTGACTCCAACAAGCGATAGGCAACCTTCCTCTGTCTCATACGGCGTATCCTTCTTTAACAGAACTGGATTAAACATTACAATATCCACAAATCCCATATTCACGATTATGACGCGTTTTCTAACGCCAATCATATTGGCAGCCATGCCTACACATCCCTCACGGTTTGCTTCAAGTGTATCCTCTAAATCCTTTCCGATCTGTAAATCTTCTTTCGTCGCTTCCTCTGACTTTTGACTTAAGAAAAATATATCTTTCATAATTGGTTTGACCATGTTGTTCTCCTTCTTCATCCATCGAAAATACAGTAAATACGTGACGTATTCTCAACGGAAACTCTATCTTCCATTTATTTTTTTCTTCATTTTACCATCAGAACTTGAGCTTTACAATACTTGAAAATTTCTACATTCATGAAGCATACCTTTTTACAAAAAAAGATGGCATTCCAAAGTTTTCATGGAGTGCCATCTTGCTGAATCAAACTTATTTATGAATATACATTCTCGTCATCTCTTGTATACTGGTCAAGATTTTTTGTAACACTTTGTTCGATAACTACCTATTACCTATAATACGATTATAGTCGTAATAAACACACTTTATTTTGCACTGTTTTTTGCATCAGTTCAATCCGCGGAAGCCTTTTCCAATGATTTCACTTGAATTTACAATGGCAATAAATGCGCCTGGCTGATAGCGCTTTACAAAGTTTCTAAGCTGCACTGCCTGTCCACGCTTCATAACTGACATAATAATCATCTTCTGGTTATGCGTGAAAGCACCATGTGCTTTATAAACGGTTGCGCTGCGCTTAAGATCCTGGTAAATAAATTCACAAATTGGATCTGGATCATCGCAGACAATTAAAAATACCTTACAACGATTAATACTCTCAATTACGTTATCGATGACAAGTGACTTTGCCAAAAGACCTGTCAGTGAGAACAGACCTGTCTGAATATCAAATACAAAGCAAGATGATATAACAATAACACAATCTACTAAAAAAAGTGCTGTGCCAATCGGCACGCTTGTATATTTCTTTAAGATCATTGCAATGATATCGGTACCACCGCCGGATGCACCAATATTGAATAAAATGGCTGCGCTAAGCGCCGGAAGAAAGATTGCAAAAATCAGTTCCAATACAGGCTCAGTCGTAAGTGGTGCACTCATAGGAAACAACTTTTCAAGTGCTGACAATCCTACTGATGTTAATACACTGACATAGACTGTCTTGGCACCAAAACTTTTTCCTAAGAATAAAAAGCCAAATACCAGAAGCGCCATATTAATAATAAATGTGTAGGAACTTGCCGATGCTTTGCTCATTGCTGAAAGCACAACAGCAATACCAGTTACTCCTCCAAATGAAAAATTATTTGGAAACTTAAAAAAATACACGCCAACTACTAAAAGCAGTGTTGCAAATGTGATCACACTATACTCAAATGACGCCCTCGCAAGCTTCGCCCTCATAAATAAATCCCCTATTCTCTTTTGTTATCATTTTCCCTGACTGCTATTATAGCATAGGAATTTTGTTTGTCAATTGAAAGCAGCCTGATTTACAGCTTTATAAATCCAGTTAAAATCCCCTGTACAACTTCTGCCCCAACTGCACACTCTGTCGGAATTACCATAGTCAATATTCCAAGTCTTCTCAATTCTCTGACTCCCACCTGCGTAAATGGTGTTCCACCTTCCTGTCCAGCACCCGCATTAACAGTCAAATGAAGATACGTCTCAATTCCCTCATTATCAGAATTTACGGCAAGAGAACCAGTTCCTTCTCGCTCTGCATCAAATGCAATTGAGACAAGAGATTCTATTGCAGCATCAAACTTCCACTGCTTCTTTGCATTTCCGGCATCTACATCTTCCTGTGTAGTTCCTTCCTTATCAGTTTTATTTGCTGTACTCTTTTTTGTATGATCAGAGTATAAAAAAGCAAGGTGTTCGCTGTTTGTTAGATTCGTTAAAAATTTGTGCCCTTTTTATTTAGAGTATGTGTTCACCATGGCTTTCCTGATAAACACGAATTGTACCGTTTTCAATAACAAGTGCACTGAGCTTTTGACCGTAAACACAGCCAGTATCCATGTTTATGCAGCCTTGCTTTGGCAATTCGTAAATTTCCCCTGGAAGCATTTGAAGCTTTGTGTCATCTGGGCTGCGGTATGTTACTTCCTCTGTCTCAGTATGTCCGAAAATTACAAGCTTTCCATCATACTGACGACCATGCGCCATCTCTCGATCCCAGATCAAATCATGCATGGAATTTTCTTCTGGCTTCTCATGCACTAATCCGGCATGAACAAAAATGGCATCCTCATTCTCATAATATGGACACATTTCATAAAACCAGCGAAGCTGTTTTTCCAGGTCACAGTGATGCTCCTCAAAGGAGTCGAGTGTCGTCTGTCCCTGATTTCGCATCCATCTGGCATAAACCACTGGATCATAAAATGAGTTCATCATCATGTCATCATGATTGCCCAAAATCATAATACAGCGCTCTCCCATCTTGCGCTTCAAGCTGCGAAAGCGATCAAATACACCAAAACTGTAAGGACCACGATCCATCAAATCCCCAAGGCAGATCAGCTTGTCTGTCTCTGGGTCAAATCCTGCCTGTGCCCATACACTTTCAAGTTCCTCTAAGCATCCATGAATATCTGTTACAACAATTGTTTTCATTAGTAGTTTCTACTGCGGCAAGCCGCTCATCCTTTTTATTAATTTTACTTTGAAAAGACAAAAAGTTTCAAAAAATAGAACGATGCCTTTTTATAGTATAATGTAATCACCACAAAAACATTATGAAAGAAGGCATCGCTCTGCGTATAACAGTATACAGTATTTTACAGAAAAAGTAATACCCAAAATTGGAAAAAAGTGAGAAAATTTTTTGGAGAATCCAACCAAGTTCGAAAAATTACTTTTGAAACAGTCGCTGTGCTAAGACCTAACGCATCTGCAACATCCACAATTCGAACCCTATCCTGTTCCATGCTAATTCCCTCTTTTCCTAATCTTGTAATTACATGGTACAACAGAAACATTATTTTTTCAAAGGTTAAACGCGTAACCCGTAACAAAATCTGCAGCTATTTTTTGTGATATTTTACTGCAGTTGACATGTCATGTTATGAAAGCACTTTATTGCAATGGTTTCGTTGTTTGCATAAATCCAGACATCATGCAGCAACCTGCAGCTCCCGCGTCTATGACAAGAGGCAGCCTTTGCATATTCATTCCGCCTATAGCGTATACCGGAAGTGGACACTTTTGACATATTTCTCTGACAAACTCCACACCCTTGCCTAGAACACCTTTTTTACACTCTGTCTCAAAAATAGTTCCCAGAATAATCTGTGTAGCGCCTCCTGCCATTGCAATTTCTACATCTTCCATGCTGTGGCAGGAAATACTGATTTCACAAAAATCTTCTGTTAAAGCTTTCTTTTCTGTCTCTGATAATCCTTTTAGCACAGGAATAGACAGATGAATGTTTTGACATCCTATTTTTCGGGCAATTTCAATCTTAGTATGTAAAAAGAAAGTTATATCTTCTCTCTTGCATAAATCAAAAACTTTTTTTGCCAGACTTTCATAAGCATCATCTGTAAGATCTTTTTCTCTCAAAATCAATGCATGGGGATGCAGCTTTGTTACTTTTTCGAGCTGCTTCAGGAAATCCCCCTGCACAAGATGACGGTTAGTAATTACAATAGTATGTTCGTAGCTATTACACATAGAGGTAATCATTCAACACAGGCTGCAGACCTTCCTGTTCCATGTCCTGATACATGGATTCAAAAGAGCGGGAATCGTTAATTTCAAACTGCTCGTCTCCTACATCTGCATCTTTTGTTCCTTCATATTTTTCTTCATGATCACCTATACCTGTTGATACTCCTGCTGATACTTTTGTTGCACAAATTTTTGCAATACCATTTCTGAAATCAGCACTTTCACGACTAGATACTGTAATTCCAACAAAAGGAAGGAACATACGATATGCACATAATACCTGGCAGAGTTCTTTTTCGCCTACATCACGGGGATTGATCTTATCATTATTTACAATAGGACGCAGTCTTGGACAGCTTAGAGAAAGCTCTGCATGCGGATATTTACGATTTATATAATAAACATGAAGCGCAGTCGCCAGTGCATCCTTCCTGAAATCATCAAGCCCCAGAAGGGCAGAAAATCCAGCGCCTCTCATGCCTCCCATCAATGCACGTTCCTGAGAATCAAAACGATACGGCCATACACGCTTATGTCCGAGCAAATGCAGTGTCTCATACTTATCTGCATTATAGGTTTCCTGAAAAACAGTTACATAATCTACGCCGCATTCATGAAGATACTTATACTCATCTACGTTTACCGGATAAATTTCAATTCCGATGTTTTTGAAATATTTCCGAGCAATTTTTACTGCCTCACCAATATATTCCACATCAGAATATTTCCGGCTTTCTCCTGTAAGCAGCAGTATCTCTTCCATTCCAGTTTTGGCTATAACCTGCATTTCATGCTCTATTTCTTGGAAATTTAATTTCTTTCTGCGAATATTGTTATAACAATTGAATCCACAGTAAATGCAGTAATTCTGACAATAATTGGCTATATAAAGTGGTGTAAAAATATAAACAGTGTTTCCAAAATGATTTTTTGTTATCTCTTCTGCTTTTCTTGCCATCTGCTCCAGATACGGTGCTGCAGCAGGTGACAAAAAAGCTTTAAAGTCTTCTATTGAACATGTCTCGTGAGAAAGTGCTCTCTCAACATCAGCTGCAGTGTAGGAATTGTAATCATACTCTCCCATGGCTTTTAACACTTTATCTTTAATGTCTGATTCGATTACCTGCATTCCATCCATGTATTTCATATGGTCAGCACGAAAAGAGGGATCCTGCTCCAAGCGATGTTTTCTTTCCAATGCGGAAGGCGGCAGTTGATCACTGTCAATAAAATATACCTGATTTTCTTCATTCATGACTACAACCTCCTACCGTAAAAATCCTGTTAACGGATCTGATGCGCTTCCACCTCTTGCAAGAACTCTTCCCATTCCAGTAAGATATGCTTTTCTGCCAGCCTGAATTGCAAGCTTAAAAGCCTCTGCCATATTAGGTATATTCCCTGCTGTTGCAATTGCCGTATTTGCCATAATTGCTGCTGCTCCCATTTCCATTGCTTCACAAGCCTGAGATGGTTTTCCAATTCCTGCATCCACAATAACTGGCAGATCGATCTCATCAATAAGTACCTGAATCATGGCTTTTGTTGCCAGACCTTTATTGCTTCCAATAGGAGCAGCCAGCGGCATTACAGCAGCAGCTCCGGCGTTTTGCAGATCTCTTGCAACATTTAAATCAGGATTCATATACGGCAGAACTACAAATCCTTCCTTTGCCAAAATTTCTGTTGCTTTTATTGTTTCCTGATTATCTGGGAAAAGATATTTGGCATCTCGCATTATCTCTATCTTTACAAAATCACCACAGCCCATTGCACGGCTCAGTCTCGCAATACGAACTGCCTCCTCTGCATTTCGTGCACCAGAAGTATTTGGAAGCAGTGTGACACCCTTTGGAATATAATCCAAAATATTTTCACTTTCCTTGGTATTTGCACGTCTAAGAGCAAGTGTTATGATTTCCGCACCACCCTGCTCTACTGCTGCGTTAATCAGATTCAAATTATATTTTCCTGATCCCAGAATAAAACGACTTTTGAATTCTTTTCCACCTAATATCAGTTTATCTTCCATGTTTGTCTCCTCATTAAACTTTTATTTTTAAGTTTTTATTTCATGCTTCCATAATAAGCTGTATCACTTTATTGGCTTCATGTGCAGCGCAAGCTGCTACTCTCGGAGCCATAAGGCCAATTCCCTCACCTACATCTGTATGCTGATCTCCGCACACATAAAGGTGTCTCATTTTTCTGCTCGTCTGTATTTCATTGATATCTCCATATCCAGCCATTCCATTTCCCGATACAACTGTAGTATTGGGACACTGAGTAAGTACTTCCCTTACCAGCATTGCTTTCTGATCTGGTGCGTCAAAAGCTTCACATACAATTGGATATTGCGAAAACAACTCGTGTACATTTCGCTCTGTTACTTTCACAGAACATGACTGATAATTACTATATGGATTAATCTGATATAATATTTCAGGCAGTGCCTGAGCTTTTGGTTTTCCAATATGCTGAATATAGTACATCTGTCTATTCAGATTTGTCACATCTACCACATCATAATCTACAAGTAAAAGCTGACCTACCCCACTTCTTGCAAGCATAACTGCAATATTGGAGCCAAGTCCGCCAAGTCCTGCTATGGCAACCTTTGCATTATGCAGCTTTACCTGCATCTCTTTTGGAAACCTTGCATCAAAAGCTTTATCCAATTCGTCTTTTGAAATAAGTTTCTGCATCTCTTTCTGCATTTCAGTCATTATATCAGCCTCCACCAACAAAACTCAGTACTTCAATGGAATCATTTTCCTGAATCACCACATTTTCTAACTGATCTCGCGGAATGATTTCCAGATTTCGTTCTACCACAATCTTTTCCAGTTGGTATCCAGCATCTTTTAAGTATTCCAAGAGATTGATTCCTGCAAGTGCCTTATCTTCTCCATTTATCCTTACCATATGGCTTATCTCCTTTCTTATATTCGGCACCTTTATTAGCAAATTAAAAACAAAAAAAGCGCCGAATGATACAATACAAGTATCATCCGGCGCCTAGTCTGTTCTGCGAAAAGTGGTGCCCCCAGTTCACAAAAAAACAGAGAGCAAAACACACACAACATTATTGTGCAAGACATGTATTTCCCTACGTTGGCATTATCCAAATCAGGTTTCAGGTCAAGACTACCAAGTCTACTCTCAGCCCATCTATTTGAGCTCCCTATTTAGTCATATCATATCGCATTTATTTTGTTTTGTAAAGTATTTCTTCTTCTGTATATTCCTCTATTTCTGTCTTTGTCACCTGCTTGATATTTTTTCAGGCGCAGATATACAAATTCCCGAAAAATAGTGTATAACACTGACAACAGCGGAATGAAAACAAGCATTCCAACTATTCCCATAAGATTTCCACCAATCGTAACTGCCGCCAAAACCCATATTGAAGGAAGACCTACAGATTCGCCAACAACATGAGGATATATCAGATTTCCCTCAATCTGCTGTAGCACAAGAAATACTATTACGAATAAAATTGCCTGTTGCGGGCTTACCATAAAGATTAAAAATTTTCTTTCTGAAAAAGAATATAGCAGGCAAAAGAGAACGCAATGAAAAAGGTCGCTACTCCACTGACTAGGGAACCCACTATTGTCCGTGTAAGCTGCAGAATCACACCGAACATTACCAATGCGATCACACCAACTACTAATCACAAACGTATACACGTCTTTCACAAAGTGCTTTTTCTTCTATATCTTACTATCTTTTTCTTGATTTTTATTTTTTGTTGCTCCGCAACTTGAGCAGGTATATCCGGTTGTCACTGTCTCATCCCATGCATCCTGCTTCCATATGAATCGGAATCCCTCCATTCCTTGCGATTTTCCAAACCCTTAAAGATTCTTTACAAATAGCGCTCGAATGGCATTGAGAACGGCAATAATCATTACGCCTACATCTGCAAATACCGCCAGCCACATACTTGCCAGCCCCAAGGCTACCAAGACGAGGCAGATCAGCTTAATACCAATAGCAAAAACGATGTTCTGGTAGACAATTCCCAGACACTTACGACTGATCTTAATCGCCTTGGAAATCTGCATGGGGTCATCATCCATTAGGATTACATCAGCAGCCTCAATGGCGGCGTCAGAACCCATGGCACCCATTGCGATACCGATGTCTGCCCGGCGGAGTACCGGGGCGTCGTTGATGCCATCTCCTACGAAAGTCAGCTTTTCCTTTTCCGATTTGATCTGAATCATCTCTTCTACTTTCTCTACCTTATCAGCAGGCAGCAGTTCGCTGTAGACCTCATCCAAGCCAAGAGCGGAGGCTACACTGTCAGCCACCTTTTGGGCATCACCGGTGAGCATCACAGTCTTGCGAACCCCAGCCGACTTTAATTCCTGGATGGCTTCCTTGGAGTGAGGCTTCACGATATCGGAAATAACAATGTGTCCGGCGTATTTCCCGTCAATCGCCATGTGAATGATGGTGCCTACGCTGTGGCACGGAATAGATTGAACGCCAAGACGATTCATGAGCTTGTCGTTACCAGCTGCCACCTGATGACCGTCCACCGTTGCGATGACACCGTTGCCGCTGAGTTCCTGAATGTCAGTCACCCGGCTACGGTCGATTTCCATACCGTAGGCTTTCTGCAAACTCTTGCTGATGGGGTGGCTAGAGGCACTTTCTGCCAGAGCAGCATATTCCACCAACTTACGCTTATCCATCTCATTGTGATGGATCGCATTCACCTCAAATACACCCTGAGTCAGTGTGCCGGTCTTGTCAAAAACTACAATCTTAGCCCGTGACAGGGTCTCAAGGTAGTTAGAACCTTTGACCAGCACACCAGCCTTACTGGCTCCGCCAATTCCTGCAAAGAAGGACAGAGGAATGGAAATGACCAGAGCGCATGGGCAGCTGGCAACAAGGAAGGTCAGTGCCCGGTATACCCAGGTTTCCCAGCCAGCTGGAAGACCCAAGGCGAACATCCGCACCAGCGGCGGAAGCACAGCCAACGCTAACGCTGCATAGCAAACAGCCGGGGTATAAATTTTCGCAAAACGGGAGATAAAATCCTCCGACTTCGATTTTCGGGAGGAAGCATTTTCCACCAAGTCCAAGATTTTTGAGACCGTAGACTCACCAAATTCCTTGGTAGTCTGTATATGAAGCAGTCCGGTCATGTTAATGCAGCCAGAGATGATCTCATCGCCAGTCTTGACCTCACGAGGCAAACTTTCGCCGGTGAGGGCGGCAGTGTTCAGAGTGGATTCTCCCTGCACCACGGTACCGTCAATGGGAACTTTCTCGCCAGGCTGTACCACGATGATGGTGCCGATACCCACCTCGTCTGGGTCTACTTGTTCGAGCTTGCCATCCCGTTCAATGTTAGCGTAGTCTGGACGGATGTCCATGAGTTCGCTTATGTTGCGGCGAGATTTGCCAACAGCATAGGACTGGAACCATTCGCCTACCTGATAGAACAGCATAACTGCAATGCATTCCAGATAATCACCGTTTTCGTAGACAGCCAGAGCCAAAGCACCAATGGTGGCAACCGCCATCAAGAAGTTCTCGTCAAAGACCTGGCCATTGCGGATACCTTTATACGCTTTTCTCAGAATATCATAACCAATAATGAGATAGTCTACCAAATACAGCGCCAATCGTACCCAGCGCCCGGCTGCCCCAAGCTGGTCAAAAATGGTGGAACCCAAAGTTTGTAACACCAACAGTAATACCGTGGCAGTCAGGATTCTTCCCAACATGATTTTCTGTTTCTTTGTCATGCCGCTGTTGGGCCGCTGGCCAATCAATAGAAGAATAATTGATAATATGGCTACCACAATCAGCAAGCTGCTTTCAATCATTTCTTGCATACCACTTGTTCCTTTCTATAATTTGCTTATTTATTTGTTAAAAAATGCCCCTTCCGCCCGTAGCGTCTGGGGCACCTGTGTGGAATGGAGCCTTACAGGAAGATCTCGCAGTCAGGCTCCACCTTCTTGCAAGCCTTCTGCACAGCATCCATCACGCTGGCCGGCTCCTGACCTTCAGCGAATTCCACAATCATCTTCTGGGTCATGAAGTTCACAGTAGCGCTCTGTACGCCGCTGGTCTTGCGGGCTGCGTCCTCCATCAGGTTGGCGCAATTAGCGCAGTCTACTTCGATCTTATAAGTTTTTTTCATTTTGAAAACTCCTCTCTTAATTTGTTCCTGTTGTCATAACAATTAAATTGTTGTTTAATTGTATCCTCATCATACTTAGTTAAACTGACTTTGTCAACGCTTTGAAAGCACATCCTGCCATTTGGGAAAAGGGTTCTTCTGTTTGGGCAAAATGCATCTTTTATCGGCACATTCCAGTACCTTGATAAGGGCAACCAGAACACTTTCCCTTTTCGAAAACAATTATTTAATCGTTCCGTCTGCATTGTAGAGTGGGGAAAATCGAAAAGCAATGGACGGAGTACAAATCCTTTCAGGAAGGATAAGAAAACTTCTAAATAGGTAAACAGTGCTAAAAAAGGTCCTGACATTGAAGCACAGCTCCATGTCAGAACCCATTTATTTCACAAATTATTTTTTGGTGTTGCGTCGCCCGCTGTTTTCCGAGCCACGCACTTCCTCATGGTAAAAGTAATTCACAATGACCGGGTGCCCAGGCTCTGCCCGGCCGTAGGGCAGCTCGTTGTCCACGAAGGGACAGCTGTTTTCTTTCGCCAGCCGTTCCGCTTGATCCTCCAAACCACGGAAGTAGCTTCTGTCTCTCTTGTTGTAGATAGCGTCGTACAGCGGAACCAAGTCAGGATATTTTTTACAAATATAGTCCATGATGTCTTTTTTGAATCCGCCTCGCAGGTTTAGATTTTCTAACCATATCAGGTCGCATTGATTTCTGACCCGATGGAAGATAGCCTCAAAATCCGTGATACCCGGAAAGACAGGGGCAATAAAGCAGACGGTGCGAATGCCCGCATCATAGATCTGCTTCATGGCATCCAGCCGTCGCTTGATGCTGACGGCATCGTCCATATCATTTTTAAAGCCTTCATCCAATGTATTGATCGACCAAGAGATCGTGACCTTTCCCAATTTTTTCAGAATGTCTATGTCACGGATTACCAAGTCTGACTTGGTACAGATGAGAATTTCTGCCTCACTGCCCCGGAGCTGTTCAAGAAGCTTTCGGGTGTTCTGAAACTGAGCCTCCTGGGGCAGATAGCCATCGGTCACTGAACCGATGACTACGCGCTGCCCTTTGTACTTTTGCGGATTTTTGATTGCTGGCCAATGTTTCACATCCAGGAATGTACCCCACGGTTCGGTGTGCCCGGTAAATCGCTTCATAAACGAGGCATAGCAGTATTTGCAGCCATGGGTACAGCCCACATAAGGATTGACGGAATAGCCTCCCACCGGCAGGGCGGATTTTGTCATAATATTTTTGGTTTCTACATCCTGAATCAGAATGCTGCTCTCTTTTACTTCCGCCATGTCTTCTGTTCCTCCAATACCCGGTAAAAAGCCGGGGGAAATTCTTGTACCATCTGTGCCTCTCCCATGATAGGAAGCAGATCTTCCTTCATAAATACAGGGATGCCAAGCGCATGGGCCTGATGTGTCAGGTTCCACACCCATTCCGGTTTCGATACGGCTTTGCCCTTCCTATGTCCGGTCTCAGTCCCAATGACGATCCACTCAATTCCGGTAAGGTCTACCATGCCAACCTCATCAAACATAGGTTCAAAGGTCACATGATAGTGTCCGCCATGGATATGCTCCCGCAAAGTCCGGATACGGTTTTTCTCTTTGCTGGAGGTAACAGTTACACCAAACCAAGCATTCTCCAGGGTAGTGGAAAACACAATATCCTCCGGTCGCTTGGTCAAAAACAGATATTGGTGCTGCGGATTTTCAGTCATTTTGGCAAATATCTGTTCCCGCCACTCTGTCTTCCAGTGGGAAAAATCGCTCATGCCGGTGAGCAGAAAATTCTGTTGGCGCTTTTTCTCCATCAGCCGCAGCTTATTTGGAAAAAACTCTGGCTTTTCAAAGTCGTCGATCATGTGAAACCGGCGGACATTATTTCTGGCGTAGCAGTAGCTGCAACCAATAGTACAGCCGATCACCAGATTCATGTTCTTAATACAGTCTTTAATATAAACAGCCACCGCTGACGCCTCCTTACCATTTTAAGATTTAGCCTTCTACCGCAGGTGCAACTTTCCCGAAGCTGTTCCAGGCATACAGGCCCTTCTTGTCCTCATCGCCCAGGAACTTATCTACCTGGCAGATGTGCAGGATATGGTCTCCCCTACCTGCTTACCGGTGTGAGACTGTTTGCCAGTGGCGAAGCCCACCATAGGCGGATTGAAGGAGAGGTAAGACACAAAGCAAATGGGAGCCAGGTTCGTAGAACCATCCTCCTTTTTAGAGCAGATCAGTGTCAGCGGATTGGGGGAGGTCAGAACAGTAGCCTCCATAATGTTCAGTTCTTTCATAAAATTCAGACCTTTCTAAGAGATTTCAGTCGTTGACTGTATGGCCAACCAGTGATATATTTATTATATCTGATAGCAATTTTTGTTCAAGTACGCAAATTATTTATACCTGGTATCAAAAAATATACTGCAAAAGACGAGGAACGATCCAATTATGACTTATGAAGAATTCAAAGAAAAGGTTGGCAGTGTCATTCTAACCGGCGAGGGAAACTGCCCGGTCACGCCGGTGGTTCAAATGCTGCAGGGCAAATGGAAACTCCAAATTCTCTATGAACTGTGCATCAAGTGTCCCATGCGGTTTGGGGAACTGAAAAAGATGCTAAAGCCAATTACAAATACGGCGCTGACAAATGCCCTCAAAGAGTTGGAAGCCGATGATTTGATACAGCGAATCCAATACAACGAGATGCCCTTGCGGGTGGAATATTTCCTTACTGAGAAAGGTCGTGACCTGCTGCCGGTCTTTTACGCCATTTCCCAATGGGGAATGAAATATATACCATGATTCTAACTATATTAATATCTGTATGATAATAGCCGGGAGGCATTGACAATTTGAGTCAACTTCCCGGCTTTTTATGCATTCTCTACTGCTGCAAAGGATTCAGGAAGCAACCTGATTCATGAGAGTTGATAACTCCCACCGCCTGCAAATAGGCATAGATGATTATGGTCCCAACAAACTTCATGCCCCGCTTTTTCAAATCTTTTGAGACGGCATCAGATAATGGTGAGCTAACCTTGTCTACTTCTTGGATGATTTTTTTCTCTGTCCAATGCCATAAGTATCGGTCAAAACTGCCCCACTCTTGCTGTATCTTTTGAAACACTTGTGCGTTGACCACTGCAGCTCGTATTTTCAGCCGGTTACGGATGATTCCAGAGTCAGCTTGCAGAGCCGTCAATTTTTCTTCGCTATAAGATGCCACTTTCCGTAAATCAAACCCGTCAAAAGCACGGCGAAACGCTTCCCGTTTATTTAAGACACATTCCCAGGTGAGACCTGCCTGAAAATTCTCCAAAATCAACATTTCAAACAGCATATGGTCATCGTGGACCGGTCTGCCCCATTCCTCGTCATGGTATCGCAGATAAGTGGTATTAGTTGGGCTCACCCAATGGCATCGAATCTTTCCGTCTGCCCATTGCATTTCTTACTCCGCCTCCAAGAGAAAAATAACAGGTCGGATGCCGTCTGGACATGCAAACACACCAATCGTATCATCATTGAGCCAAGTGCCAGACGGCTGAACCAGTTCCCCCAAGGATAACTGACGCACCATGGGAGCAATCACCTGCCAAGCAACGCCACACATCCCATCCGGCGGATTGATGCCATCGCTGTACAGCACTTGACCTTTCTGATGAAAAGGACGTTAGTGAGCAAGATAAATCGCCGGACATCCCACACGCAGTTTTAAATCTTTGTATGGCTTTTGCAGTGTCTGCATCATAGCCCAGCACCGCGGTCAGCTGCTTTTGAAAGGAACCGGCAAACAGCGCCCACATTCCAAAGGGCATTCCAGCGTATTTCATTGCAGATACCTCCCGGCTTCCGCTTCCAGTGCCTGCCATACCGGGTAGGCTGCGCCGTTCGCATCGAAAAATTTCTTGAGGTCCCGGTTCAGCGCGCTCATTTCGTCGATGGCGTTCATGGCATGGTCGGAGGCGCAGAGCTTGCCCAGCGAGGTGGCACACATCAGCTTGAAAAAGCGCAGGCAGGTCTTGCGGTATTTCTCCCCTTCAAAGT
>OGOW01000306.1_pt1 | contig 58512 bp, 54 predicted proteins | sample 1552781 | NCBI WGS metagenome assembly OGOW01 (sample SAMEA2580145, study PRJEB22360) | human gut metagenome | biome: human gut; feature: human-associated habitat; material: faeces | place: Denmark | collected 2008/2010
ATGATTAACGCATACTTCTTGTTCGTTTTCATAATTCTTCCTTTATTTTCTCAATCAGTATAATATAAATTAAATAACTGCCATATATCTTTTTGGGGTAAAATGTGATAAAATAGTGTTATCTAAGAAAGGATGAACACTATGAAGAGAACATATCTTGTCCTGTCAGATGAAGACAAGGATTACCTTAAATCATTATCCAAAAAGAGAACAATTCAGGCACAAGTCGTAGACCGTGCCAGAATCCTTTTATATAAAGCCGATGGAATGACATTCCAGGAAATTGCCGAAAAGCTTGCAATCAGCACTGCGACGGTATGCCTTTGTATTACTAAATTTAACAAAGGTGGCGTTGATGCTGCGATTTTTGATATTCAGTGTTCTGGACACCCATCAGAAATTACCGATGATGCTAAAGCATGGATTATCAGTGTTGCATGTCAGAAACCAACTGAACTTGGTTATCCGCAGGAACTTTGGACTTTAACAGCACTTCACAAACATATTCAAAAGTATGCAGAGGATGCTGGTTATCCAAGACTTTCAACTGTTACGAAAGCATATATCCAGAAGTTTCTCAAGGAACAAAACATTAAACCATTTAAAATCAAGTTGCTCAATTAGAATTTCCTTTTGATGCTTTTTATTCTTGGATACCAATGCATTATAATATTCTAATCCAACCGTGCTTAATTTCCTTTGTGATTAATCTCTTTGATTAACCTCAATTATTCCAAAATATGTAGGAATCTGACAAACAGCTGTATACCATGAGTCGTCCTCCCTTCCAGTACTATTAGATATCGCAGCTCTTTTCATAGCTGGAATCTTCTTCATTTCAATTTTATAGTCTACATTTGATACCCATGCAGGACTTTTATCAAAATATATTTTTAATGCTTGCTTTATTATCGATACTCGTCCTTCTGTCTTTGGTGCCGTTATTTTTTTTCATATTTCTCCTCTTTTTTATTTGTTTTTTGTAGTAATTTACTATATTTTATGTTATCATAAAATTTAAGTTTTATCCATAAAAATATGAAATGGAGATGATAATCATATGGGAAATCTAATTATGCCAAAACAAACAGCAAAGCTAGATAGATTTTTCTATTCATTAGAGATATTTTATAAAGCATATTCTCGCAACGATCCCGATGTAACCAATGTAGATTTCAAGCAGCAAATTACTGCACACTTTGAAGATTTGCGTGAACGTAATGATGGAGCCAAAATAGTAAAACAATCTGAGATGACAAGATATTTCGGAATGGCAAATCATAGTTATTCAAACAATACTACTTCTATAACTGACCGTGGTATAGCTATGTATAAAGCATACTTGCAAGGTGATAATCATACTTGCATCGATTTAGTTGTCGAATCTGTTATGACTGATTCATTTGGTAGAAAAAATACTGCCATAAAATCAAGCGATGCAGATGTTGACCCTCCAAAGCTTTTCACTAGAGGAATTATTGATTTAGATGGTATAACAAGAAATGATCTTGCATTATTGCTGTATTATACACATGATATGCAGCTCTCTTATGACGATGCTTGCTTAGAATTAAAACGTGTTCGCTCTTCATCTGGTGATGCAACAGTAATTGTTACACCTGAAAAAGTCAATAAATACGGAGACCCTAAATTTAGTGTTTTCTTAGCTAACATTGGATTTTGTGAGATTGACTCTGAAAGAAAATATAGATTAACCTCATATGTATTATCCGCATATGCTGACAAATTAAAAACGTTAAGTATCTATAATAAGACACCTGAAATTATTCATGTATCTAATCCTACAATGTTTAGCGACACCACTATGGACACCAAAGATACTGACTGCAATAATACATATAAAGAAAATGTTGCACAGACTGTTGCATATGATATGAGTAGTTCAACTTTTGAACACCAGAATAATCGTGTTCCCGAATCATCGGCTGCCGATAAAACAAGTCATAGATTCCCGACTGATACAAGACTTGCAAAAACAGCTCTTATGCTTGCAGGATATAAATGTGAACTCGACTCATCGCACATTACATTCACAAGCAAAAATGATACACCTTTTATGGAGGCTCATCATCTAATTCCTATGACTGCTCAAGTAGATTTCAGCATAAATCTCGATCGTATAGAAAACATTGTTTCTTTATGTCCAAACTGTCATAGTGCGATACACTATGGAGCAGATTCAGAGCGAAAGTTATTACTTACCAAATTATTTAATGAACGACGCGAAGAACTTGAATCTGTAGGAATCGATATTGACTTTAATACCCTTTTTACAAAATATTATCAGTAAAAAAACGGAGACTGAACCGATGTCAGTCTCCGTTTTTAGATATTGTCTATTAAGGATTTCACAATGTTTTTTACTAACATGGGAGGAATTCCCTCACCAATAACTGATCTAACCAACTTTTCTGATGCCCAATCAGGAATATTCCAATTTTTTGGCAATGAAGTAACAAGCATTAATTCATATATTGAAAGACATCTTGCATCAGAATAAATTCTTTCTCTATCATTGTCGCTTTCTATTATTGGCTTACCTGGATGGACACAACACAACGATGAAATAACTGCACTATTCTGTGTTATTGTTCTGCAAGGTTTATCCCATGCATGCCTTCTGTAATGATTATAATGACCATTAACTCTATCTCCATTATCCTTCTTAGGATAATAGTATTCATTATCAAACGCAGTACATCCACTAGGAGTATGCATCATAGTGACAACCAATTTTTTAGAATGTCTCGGTGGAAAATGCCACTTTGATACTTTTGCCCCAGCTTCTTTTTTCTTTTCAAAATCTGGAAACAAAAGTAATGTTTCTTCAATCCCTTCCATTAACAAAGGATCTAATGATGGAACATCCCACAAAACATCTCTTAATGTTATTTCCTTTTCAAAAGGTTTTGGCATTTCCCATACATAATTCATATCATATCTAGATAACAACATAATATTTCGCTTTCTCATCTGTGGGACACCATAATCCCTAGCACTAACTATACTTTCGTTTGCAAAAAAATAGTCATCAGCAAATTCCCGATGTAAATAATCAGGAATTAATAATTCTTCGCCATTAATCTCAACCCTTGTCTTCAATTGCTGAGGAACATTTTCAAGTAGAACGTATTTAGGCTTAATTTCTTTAATAGCCTTCACTGCATAATATATCAGCTGATTACGAACATCCTTTGGGTCCATCTTACCAGCCAAACTCATGCCTTGACACGGCGGTGTTGCAATAATAAAGTCTACTCCTTTTTCTTTAGCACTCTTTATTACATTATTAAATACGTTATCATCTGTAATATCACCTACAATCATATCAACAGATGGATAAAGATGTTTGTAAAAATTTGCCCTTTCTTCTAGTAATTCATTTGCTACAACTATATCAATTCCAGATTCTTCAAGATATGTCTCCGCAATGCCTACATTAGCAAACAACGACAATCCTTTAAGCTTCATCCGGTATCACCTCCATAATTTTAAATGCCAAAAGTGGAGGTATTCCTTCGCCAATAACAGAACGAATAAAATTATCACTATAACCATCTGGAATATCCCAGTCATCTGGTAATGACATAACTCTCATTAATTCAAATATGGTTAAAACTCTTGGGTCAGAATAAATATCGTTTCCTGATTCATCTTTTCCAATAAGTCTTCCAGGATGAACATTATTCTGAGATCCTATTGTTCTATTAAACATGGTAACAGTAAATGCCGGTTTATCCCACTCTTGTCTTTTATATGTATTTTTATATCCTCTAACAATTTGACCATCTTTTTTCTTTGGCTTAAATTCATCAACATTTTCAAATGCACTCTTTCCTGTAGGTGTATGCATCATAGCATACACTTGGCGATAAACATGACTTGGAGGTGTATGCCATTTTGATATTTGTTGAGCTACTTTCAATCTTTCCTCGTAATATGGAAACAATGTTAGCTGCTCTTCATATGAAATATCATTCACAAGAGGATCTAATATTGGCAAATCTCCAATTGCATCAAACATAGTTTTCTTTTTGCTTATCTTCTGCGGAAAATGCCACTGCTGTTTATTTCCTTTTGCTGTCATCAAGAAGATTGCTCTATCTCTCGACTGTGGAACACCATAATCTGCAGCATTAACTGTTAATTGTTCAATATCATATATTGCTTGCAACTCTTCATTCAAATAATCCGGAATAAGTATCATATTGCCATGATAATTAATGCTTGTAATTAATTGTTCTGGTACATTTTCCAAAAAAACATATTTAGGTTTTACAGCTTTAATAATACTTACTGCGTGACAAATCAAGGAATTTCTCGGATCATCATTTTCCTTCTTACCCGCAGTACTCATTCCCTGACATGGTGGTGTCGCTATAATAAGCTCTACTTTTTCATGTAATGCCTTAGATATAAGTTCTTTTTGGATATCATCTGTTGTAATATCCCCAACAATCGCATCTACATCTGGATATAAATGCTTATAGAACTTAACACGATCAGGTTCTATCTCATTTGCTATTACAACGTCAATACCAGCATTTTTCAAATATGTCTCTGCTATACCAACGTTTGCAAACAAAGACATTGCCTTAATCGTTTTTTTCATTATTTTTGTCATCCTCTTCCACTAGATTTGTTATGTAATCAACCAATAATTTATTCATATTCGTATTTCGCTTTATTGCTAATATTTTCAATTTTTCATGCATCTCTTTTGTAAGACGAACACTAACTCTTACATCTTCCATTTTAAATTCCTCCTTAATTATATATTCATATATTATAAATGTCAACGCCAAAACGCCAAGACGCCTTTGCGTTATTTATTTTGGCTTAAGAAAAACTCTACAGCTGTTTTAAGAGCCAAAAAATGTTTAGGTGTGTAAATCAAATCTATTATTTTACCTTGCATCCCAATTGATAAAGCTATTTTTTCACTGCTTCTGTCAACTACTGAAATATTATTTATTTTTTCAAGGATATCTGCAATATCTATCGCTCCATACTTATATTCAGCTGCATGATTCGGACATAGACATAATGAATTCCAACCTGTCTCTAATGATTTCTTCAATTTATCATCAAGACATTTAGTATCAATTAGGTTTATTCCTTCAAAATAATTCTGACCATTCCATTTTTTTATCACACAATTGCATATCTGACATTTGCCATGATATTGCTCTTCTAAAAAGACACGTTCCTCCGGAGATGCCTTTGTCCTTGATATTAGTCCAATTTTTCGAAATACAGGAGGTTTTTTTAATCCTTCTTCTAGTTCTTCTCTGATCTTTTTAGCTCTACGTTCTGTATTTCTAACTGATGTAACATCCTCATCATCCTCATCAGAATTCAAAATCATCCCTCTACTCTGTGCCGCAATAGCCTGCTCTAAATCATATTTTTTCTCTTCTTTATTTACAATATTTAATATTTTACCAGCCATTTGTGGATTTGAAAGCAAAGCTCTTAGTGCCTTGGCTTGTTCTGATTCAGTATCAACACCCCAATCAGTTATAAGCTTTTCACTTTGAATTTTCACTCTATTTTTATCTGTCCCAAACAAAATCAATCCAAGAAATATAGTTTCTTCATTCCAATCAAAGCCATCCATCAACATCTCTTTTGAAACATCAGAAGGTTTATAAAAGCCTCCATTATTTTGTGTTGGAACCCATGCCTTATCTCTCAACTTTTGGATTAATGTCGAATCACATTTTCTTGGCTGAGTCGTTCTATTTGGTGAAAAAGATGCTTTACAAAATCTAGGCAATGTTTGTAAATTCACCATATAATTCCATATCATCCGAGAAACCTCTATGTTCTTTGCATCTAACATCTCTTCTAAACCAACAATGGAATAATCTTCACCAGTACTATGTGCCGTCACATTGTCACTATATTTGTAAAGAATCTCATGATATAAAGGGTTCTTTTTCACATCACATTTTACAATTTCAAGACTCGCCACAATTCCCAAGCTTTTCAATAATAAAATCACTTGATGTAATTCATCATCAGTATACTTTTCTTTATATACTGAACTTAATCCATACATTCCACTTACAACGCATGCAACATTTGCAAATCCTGTTTTTTCATATGGATTATCAAGATATAATTCTCTTGCTGTGTATTTTTTTCTTTCCCCTTCTGCAAACCATATTTTTATGTTTGACATTTTTTCCAAGTCAATATTACTAGCATGCTTCACCAAATTAAGTAGTTTTTCCAAATACTCATTTGATGGAAAACTATATGTTGAAATCTCATTAATTAAATATTGTGCGGATGCTCTATCATCAAATTCTGATATGCCCATCATATTCCAAAATGGTGCTATCTCTGAAAATGTCTTTAATCTATCATTAACAAACTGCTCTGTATTTGACATTGTACCATTTGTTCCAATATACACATTTTTTGCAGAATTCAGTGTTCCATCCCCAGTAAAGATCATCTTTGTGCATTTCATTTTTTCCAACAATGCAGGATATTGCACCATCAACTTACCTTCCTGGAAAAAATTACTCATATCTATTAATACAACATATAGATTTCTATACCAGGCTATTCCCTTGTTATTGATAAGATTTTCAAAATCACCTCTGTGTTCCTCATCAAATACCTTTGCTAATGACAAATATGAACAATTCCTTAGACTTAATGATTCAAAAAATGCTCTACAATTCTTATTTCGCACAGGTATTGTACAACACCAATCTTTTTCCCTATATCCCAATAGATTTTTTATTTCATCAAATCCAAATAGATTTTGAATACTTGGAGTTGTTTTTAATAAATCCTGAGCACGATAACACTTTTCTGATGCTGATAAAATTAGTTCTCTTTCATTATAAGCTTCTAAAATAGCTTCTCTCATCAAACTATATTTTTCTGAAAGAAGATCCTCATTATTAGGCATCGTCTCATACAGACTCATCGATATCATACCATTTTTTTTAATCATTAGAAGCGATTCTATTAACAGTTCCTTTATTTTCTCAAAAATAACTTCATTTTCTTCACAATCCCTAACACTGTCTCTCGCAACTGTCGATGCAAACGGACCGTTAATATTAAACCTAAGTCCTGACTTTTCTTTTACTGCTGGAAAGAAAATATTTACTGTTCCATCTACAGGAACCACCGACCAATCATTTGCATTTTTCTTCATCGCATATGAAACATTAACATGCAACTTATTTTTTTCAGTTCCACCATATATATTTTTTTCAAAGATTAACCAAAATGATCTTTCATTTTTTGATGACACATCGATTTGATAAATATTATTATCTAAATATTCCTTAATAACCTCTCCACCAGTACCATTTTCCAATGAATATTTTACTTTTTTAATGTTATCTAAGAACATAATTGTATTTGCATCAAGTAATTGAAGTTCTTTTTCTATTTGCAAAATATATTTATTTTTCTCCGCTGCATCTCCTTTAAAAGGAAACTCGAATAATGTTTCATCTTCATTCCGCTCTGGTTTTTCTTTTATTCTTATAGGCAAAAGCATATCCTGAATTTCAAAATTATACTCTTCAGAATATATTATAGGCCTATCTGTAAATGCAAAGACCGACTTAAAACCAACACCAAATTTTCCAACTTTTGTGTGATCTTCTTTTTTTGTGCTATTTCCTATATTTGTTATTCCCTTTATATCCTTAAGTGTAAATTTTCTTTTTCCATTGTGCCTAAAAATTAGTCTATCTTGTTTTACTTCAAATATCACCTCTTCAGCTTCGGCATCTTCCGCATTTTGAAGAAGCTCATAAATAAAATGTGCATTATCAGGATACAATTCTGTTAGTAACCTCTTTGTACCTTCGAATGAATCACTTTTTTTAGCTGCAAGAATATATAATCTCATCAATTCGGCATATTCGTCAAATGATGCAGCCTCAACACTAGGTAAATCTGCTATATATGAATTTATATCCATTAATCCTCCACTATAATGACACCCGAACACACGAATTTTGAAATAATATCAACCTTTTCTTTCTGCTCATCCAATTGACGAATACGATAATTTAAGTCATTCAAAACATTCTCATATTCTTTTTGTTTCATTCTCTTGATGTTCGTGCTCTCAGTGCCATTCTCTTGTTTTTTAATCGTATCTAACCTTTTTTTATAACTTAATCTTAAACTTTCTTGTCTTCTTGAATAAATATCTATCTGCTTATTGCGATACCTTTCTCTTTCAGCAAACCATAATTGACCATGAAGATTCGAAAATTCATTTTGTATATCAATAATATTTCTATCAATAACCTTACTATCCATAATCATTTGTTCAATGCAATCTTTAACATCACTCTGATCAGTTATAATCTTCAATTCGCTGAGATTTCTATCTCCAGCATATCTCCATTCATAAATTGCAAATCCAATATGCCTTCCGGCAAGTTTAACATCACAAACTTGTAAAACCACCTGCTGCTTTATGTGATTTGAGAAATATTTACCTGCCAACTGTACCAGTGGATGAGTTGCTCCCATCAAACAAATATCTTTATCTTTTGACACATCTGAATCATAGGTATATCTATATGATATTTCTGCACTTTTCAGAAAATTAACCCATGTTCTATCCATAAATGCTAATTCAGCCTTTATAGAATAATACTCAGATAATATTTCATTCTTTTCTTCTTTAGTGAATCTAATCTCAAAGGTAGATGAGTTAACATAAGACAAAATTTTCTTGTCAAATTTCTTTATAAAATAATGTTCTATAACATTTTCGATTTTCGTTGATGTAAGCCAATAATTCGTAAATTCCTGAATCTTAAGTTTATCATCCTCATAAGGCATACGGATACTCAAAAAATCGTATTGATTTTCTTCCATTATTTGATTTTCATTTAGTAGCCTAATCTTATTGTCAGCCAGCTGTCTAAGCTTATCATTTTTTTCCGTTACAGATAAATTATAGTCTACCGCAATATCCTGTATTCCCTTAGCAATTTCTCCAAGTATTTCTTCTCCACAACCTATTGTCTGATTAAAAATACCAATTCTCATAAGACAACGGTCATAAATATCAGCATCTACAGTTCCATTTGTAATCATATTATATATTAAGACAGATTCACTTTTTTGCCCATTTCTATCAATACGACCTATTCGTTGCTCAATACGCATTGGATTCCATGGCAAATCATAATTTACCATACAATCACAAAACTGATAATCCAATCCTTCACAACCAACTTCACTGAATAACATAATATCAACTGCATTCGTATCATTACACTCTAATTGAAACCTTTCTCGTAATGATCTTCTTTCCTCATCTTTTACAGCACCCGTAACAAGCCCTACTCTATATCCATCTGAAATTAGTTTATTAAACAAATATCCAAGAGTATGTCTAAATGCGCTAAAAATCATTATTTTATTATTAGGATAATTCTGTTTTTCTCTAATAATTTTAATCAAAGACTCATATTTATTATCAGTATCATCTATCTTTGTCGCTAATGAAAGTACACCCTTAATCTCAACTTGAATATCTTCTGTTATTTCTATTTCTCCTGCATTAATTTCACTGATATCATCTGATTCATCAATATCCAAGGATATATGTCTTGTTAAAATATCTTCCATACACGGAGCTAATCCAAAAATGCAACTCGCAGCTTGTCTATAAAGAGTAGACATCAAAAACTTAATCATACTATCTTTATATTTTTTCAATAGAATCTTAGTTTGAACACCAATTAATGCATCATATAATTCCTGTTGTTTAGCTGAAAAATCACTTCTAACTGTTAATGGCTTTCTAGTCGTAAAATTTCCTATATCACGTTTTCGTGTTCTATTAATAATTCCACTAAAGGTATGTAGCTTTTCCAATTCGGTGATAAATCCAACTCGTTCTTCTGCCTTTGTTCCCGCCTGCTGTATACATGCCGAAATAGTATTTATTTCTTTGCCTAGTTTTGTCCTCTGCGCCCATTCCGTTTCTTGAGCATTTTTCAATGCTTCAAATGCTGATTCTTGCCACCCAGTTTCCGCTTTTCTTATACAGTCTATAGCTATATTAATGTGTGGATTTGGTTCTGACATTACTCTAAATGTCTCTTCATCTAATATATAATCAGGACGAAGCAAATTAAGTAACACATACAGGTCTCTATCTCCCAATTGAATTGGTGTTGCTGATAAAAAAACGACTGCCTCTGCATGCATACAAAAATACTCAATCACCTTATAAGCTTGAGTATTTTGATTTCTAATATGATGAGCCTCATCTACGATAACTAATCCAAACCTAGGAGCAGGGTTCAAATCTAATAATCCAATCTCTTTCTTTCCAATGCCCTCTGAACCAGTTAATAGTTCCTCATCTAAGATGGAATATGGAATTATACATCTACCATAATCTTCTATCCACTCACCTTCGTAATCGCATTCTTTTATTGCATTCTTCAACAACTTACGATCCATGTGCTGAAATTTCTCATTAAACTTAGATCTCATTTCATTTTGCCATTTCCCCTCTGCTACTAATGGTCTTGGACAAAATATCATAATACTGTTCATAGATTGTCTAGCTGATAATTCCTTTACAATCAATCCAGCTTCAATTGTTTTTCCAACACCTACATCATCTGCAATTAATATACGTGGTTCATCCGCCTTAATGATTTTCAGTACCGGTCGATATTGATATGGAATAAAATCTATTTTTCCGGAGTTTAGTGAATATAGATCTTTTCCAGGATTTGTAATAGCTAAAGCTGATAATGCAACATCAAACTCTTCCCTTGATTCAAAAGAATCATACGTTGTATTAACTCTACGAATCTGAGTACAATCTAAGATAAGTTTTTCTCCATTCACAAGTACCTCATAAGTTATCGTATCAAAATTATGCAATGATCTTAATACGGCTCCAATTAGTCCACTAGACAGTATTTTTACAACATCACCAGCTTTAAACTCATCCATCTATTTTCCTCTCTTTCACTACATAACTAAAATAGGAATACCGCTCACGCAGTATTCATATTTTAATCAAGATTTTTTCCATGATATTCTAAATATAATCTCACAGTTCTTCTTACTTGTGATTTCACACTGACACTTAATGTTTTAAAATTATCTATTTTTTCTAATTCACCAAGTGCATTGACATCAAGTTCATTTTTCTCTAATAACTGTGTAGCTCGTCTAAGTCTTGATGCATAATCATGCGCAGATTTTTTACTTATTCCTTTTTCTTCTAATAACCAATTAATAAAAACAGAAGATTCTTCTCTCATACACTTACCTCTATATTAGAATAGTGCTAAAACGCCAAAGCGTCAATGTGAATTTATTTTTTTACATTAATTTTATCAAATGCCTATTTCTCCACCCTTATCCTAGGCCCATTCGGAAACTTTCTCTCCAACCAAGGCAATGTGGAATTGATCCATATACAAAATTCCAACATCACAAAGAATGCAAGCATCAATACTTTAACTATTATTCCTGAATCCGTGAAGTTCTGTTCGTATTTAAGCTTCGAAAGCCTGCATATTCAATGATTTTCTGGTTGTTTACATATTTTTTAGTTTCACCTATTGGGTGATGCCCTGTTTTCTGATATAATCTTCTTAGAAATATGCATACCGGAGGAGATAATGCCATGAAAAATATAAAAATTGAATTCACCAATGAACGAATCATTCCTGCAAGCGGCTTGGCTGTTGTAGGTGCAATCCTTGGAAAAAGCGATTTTGTGAAGCACTGCAACAGAATGGATGTAACTCCTAACCGTTCACAACATCAGATTAAAAATGGGGATATCCTTCTTACTTATATCGGCATGCTGTGCATGGGTAAACCACAATTTCAGGCTGTTCATGAAATGGATGATGACCGGGATTTTTATAAATATGCTCTCGGAATCGCCTACAATATCCCCTCGGAAGAAACTCTTCGTCAGAGAATGGACGACATCGGCTCTTCCCTGAGGGAACGCATTCTGAACGAAAATGTTGAACTGTTGCTTTCCAATGGCATCGTCCCTTCCAGACTTCCTAATGGTTTTGTGCCGGTTGATATTGATGTTACACCATTCGATAATTCCAAAACCCAAAAAGAAGGGGTATCCCGTACTTACAAGGGATATGATGGATATGCTCCAATCATGGCTTATATCGGAACGGAAGGTTATCTCATCAATGCACAGTTGCGTGAAGGCAAACAGCATTGTCAGTCTGATACCCCTTCTTTTTTGAGGGAAACCATCAAACTGTGCAGACAGCTTACAAATGAACCACTCCTTATACGCCTGGATTCTGGGAATGATGCTGCAGAGAATATAGGAATCCTGTTGGAAAGCGGCTGTTATTTCATCATAAAACGCAATCTGCGTTGCGAAAGCAGGGACGCATGGTTCGAGATGGCAAAAAACAACTCTCAAAACATCACATCTCCACGTGAAGGGAAAACTGTCTACATTGGAAGTGACTGGAAAGATGTCACTTATCACACTATGGAAGGCGGTGATAAAACCGTTACCATACGTACCGGCTACGAAATTATAGAACGCACAATTGATAAATATGGGTAGTTTCTTCTTCCGGCTGATTTGGAAGTGAACACCTGGTGGACGAATACCGGAATGACAGATGAAGAAGTCATCCGGAATTACCATGCCCATGGTGAGTGCGGGCAGTTTCACAGTGAAATCAAGACCGATATGGATGTGGAGCGACTGCCTTCCGGAAAGTTTGGTACCAACAAGCTGGTGCTTGAGTTGACCATTCTTGCTTACAATATCCTGCGGATGATTGGACAGGAGTCCATTGGCAGAAGAAAAACGCGCCATAAGGTGCATCGCCGGAGACTTCGCACCGTTATCAATAACATGATTATGATGGCAAGCCATATCACCGGACATGCAAGACAATTGGTTATGGGACTGGGCAAAAGCAATGTCTGGCGACACACGTTCGCTGAAATATATACTGCATTTGCTCAATTCAGTATTTGATAATAATCTAATTTGATTAAGCTTGTAGCCGTTAGGGGGATAGTCTACTCTTTTGTAGCCGTATCTGTGGATAAAACGACTTTGAAATCGTAAATAAGCTTTTCAAAAGGATTGCAACATGTCATTTGAATAAAAACTTCAGCGCTGATTGGTGATCTACGCGGATCAGCATTTAAAATCTGTGAACTTCACGGATTCAGGTATATATCAGCACTGAGCAATTCTGCTGCTATTTGTAATAAGGAAAAAGCGTATCTATTATGGGGAATAAATGATAAAACACATGAGATTCAAGGAACATCATTTTCACCGAAAAAAGCTAAAAAGGGCAATGAAGAACTTGAAAACTGGTTGACGGGTGGATTAAAACCTAGGGTGGACTTTAAGTTTATTGAGGTAAGTACGGATAAAGGAACTGTGGTAGTGATGGAAATACTGGCGGCAGTGAATACACCGACCAGTTTCAAAGGAACAGAATTTATTCGTGTTGGTTCGTATAAGAAAAAACTGAAGGATTATCCGGAAAAAGAGCGTAAACTATGGCTTTTCTTTGAACAGAAACCGTTTGAACTGCGAATAGCTATGGAGAATGTTTCTGCATCTAAGGTAACAGAACTATTGGATTGTGCCGCTTATTATACATTGATGAAATTGCCATTACCAAGTAATAGAGATGCTATTATCCACAACATGGTTGATGAGGAATTTATTCGTGAGATGGATAATGGAAATTTTGTAATTACCAACATGGGAGCATTGCTTCTGGCAAAAGATTTAAATGTATTTGCACATTTAAAGAGAAAGGCTATTCGTGTAATCAAATATAAGGGAAATGGTAAAACAAATGCTATCAGAGAACAGGTATTTACGAAAGGATATGCAATACAGTTTGATGATATTACAGATTATATTATGACATTGATTCCGCAAGAGGAAGAAATTGATGGTGGAAGAAGGCAGGAACATATTATGTTTCCGCGCAAGGCAATAAGAGAAATGCTCGGAAATATGATTATTCATCAGGATTTGACTGCACATGGTAGCGGACCAGTTATGGAAATTTTCGATACTAAGGTTGAAGCATCAAATCCAGGAAGTTTGTTGGTAGAGGTGAACCGTATTATTGACACGGTTCCACATTCCAGAAATGAATCAATGGCTTCTTTTCTGCGAATAGTGCGAATTTGTGAGGAACGAGGTAGTGGATTTGATCGTATGGAAGAAGGTATGCGTGATTTGACGATTCCGGCACCCAAGGTCGAAACGGGGGATGACTTTACCAGAACAAAACTATATTGGTACGACAATTTGAATGATTGGAAGAAAGACGATAAAATCAGAACCTGTTATTTGTATACTTGTTATTGTTATGTCAATGAAATCGAGGTGGCAAATGCGGTGCTGAGAGAACGATTTGGCGTAGAGGAGAAGAACAAAGCAATTATTTCAAGAATAATAAAAGATACCATAGATGCGGGTTTTATTAAGTTGTCAGATGAAAATGCTGCGCCGAAATTAAGAAGATATATACCTTATTGGGCATAAAATTTTAGTTGATGGGTAGTTGATGGAAAGAAGCTAAGTAAGAATATATTTTCACAAAAGCCAAGAAAATAAGGGGAATACGGGAAATTTTATGTAAAAATTTAGTTGATGGGTAGTTGATAGTATATTAAGATTCGACAAAATTTCTATGACTTAAAAAGGGTTACAGAGTGTAACCTTTTTGTGTCAAAGGAAAATTATGTTTTCTGACAGAATAGAGATTTTATCCAGAGGAACAATTCCTCCGGGACAGACAATGGAAGGATTTTTCGAGGGTGAATCTGTACCGGTAAATCAAAAATTATCAGATATGTTATTACAACTGCACATAAGTGAGCATACAGGTCGTGGAGTCCCAAAGATAACAGAGGTTTATGGTAAAGGAACATATGAGTTCAGGGAAAATTCTATTGTCGTGTCGATTCCGTTTACCAAGGTATCAACAGAGGATGAGGACCCAAGATGGAACTCAAGAAGATAGTAAGGGTAGTTCGGAGAATGAGAAAATTAAGCGTATTTTGGAATTTTGTAAAACCCCGAAAGGTATATTAGAAATCACAGAAATGTTAGGATATTCTGGAAGAAAGCCAACGAAGAAATATGTCAAACCATTGGTTGAACAAGGACGTTTGGCGATGACGATTCCGGATAAGCCTCAAAGTAAGAATCAAAAGTATGTAACCGTGAAGTAATTAATGGTGGACGAATAGAACGATGGACTAGTATTTCATCCTTTAATTAACTCGACTTTTTGACAGGAAGTGTATCAACAACGATTTCTTCCGATACATCAATGTCATCAAGATTATATTTCCAACGGAACACAATTGGATTTTCATTTATTTCTTCAAAATATTTGTAGATACGATTAGTAAGTTCATCTTTGGATTTTACACGAATGCCTCTGAGCATCTGACGTGTCATTTTGCGAAAGAAACCTTCAACCATATTGAGCCATGAGCCATGTTTCGGAGTAAATACGAATTCAAATCTTCCCGATACTGTAGCAAGGTATTTTCTGGTTGCTTCAGATGTATGGACTTTAAGGTTATCAAGTACTATGCAGATTTTATCCTCTTTTGGATACTTGTCATCTAACAGCTTCAAAAACTCAATATATTCCTTACTGCTGTGTTTATCTCTTACAAGTGGAATTGTTTCTCCTGTTTGGAGATCAATTGCAGTCAGTAATGAAAGAGTACCGAAACGTTTGTATTCATAATCTCTGCTGATTGTAGAATGCTTTTTATCTGGCATTAAATCAGGTGATGTTGTTGCAATCGCTTGTATTCCTGGCTTTTCATCATAAGAGAGTGCATGAACCGGCATAGCATCAGATACAATGATCTCCCCGGCATCATCGAACTGCATTTCAAGTTGTTTATACACTAACAGAACATTATGCATTTTGGAGTCGAAATCAGGATCCCGGTTTTCGCAATAATAAGTAATCTTATGCGGTTTTATATCGGCTTCATCAAGAATCGTATTTATTGTACTTTTATCCAGTGTGTCGTAAAACCCCTTGCTTTAGCTATGGGGATATAAGACACTTCCATCGAATTTACGTAGGTAACCCCCGATGGAACAAAATATCCTTGTATTAGATTTAAAAATGGCATATAATATATATATGAATATTACATATAAATCCAATAACAATGTAGTCTATTCTTGTAAATACCATGTTGTCTGGTGTCCTAAGTATAGACGCAAAATCTTAACAAATGGAATAGATACCAGATTAAAGGAACTTCTCCTTGAATATGCTGCAAATCTTTCTGTAGACATCATGGAAATGGAAATCATGCCGGACCATGTACACATACTCATGGAAGTAGCCCCTCAGTTTGGTATTCACAAAGCAGTTAAATCATTAAAAGCATATACTTCCAAAGTTTTGAGAAGTGAATATCCGTCATTGAAAACAAGAATGCCATCACTGTGGACAAACAGCTATTTTGTATCCACTGTTGGTGGTGCTCCGCTTGATGTAATCAAACAGTATATCGAAAACCAGAAAACATCGCAAAGACAAAAGGATAAATTAGGATAATGCAAAAAGGTGTTAAATTTAGAATCTATCCGAATAAGGAACAGCAAACTATCATCAATCAGACTTTAGGGTGTTGCAGACTAATCTACAACAAAGGTCTTGCCATGCGTAACGAAGCCTATGAGAACGGTAGTAAAATTGGCTATTCACAGACTTCTGCAATGCTGACGGATTTGAAAAAGCATGATGATTTTGCATTCCTTAAAGCGGTAGATTCTATTGCTTTACAGCAGTCCCTGCGTGACCTTGACAGAGGTTTTGTAAACTTCTTTCAGAAACGTGCATCCCATCCGGCATTTAAAAGTAAACATAATCACCACCAGTCCTACAGAACAATCAATCAAAGCAATAATATTCGCATTGTTGGGAAATATATCAAACTTCCCAAGTTGGGATATGTCAAAGTCCGCCAATCAATGGAAGCAGGTAAAATCAATAATGTAACCATTGAGCATACTCCCACAGGTAAGTATTTTGCAGTTCTGAATATAGAATTTGAACCACAGCCAATGAATAATAAAGGTGGTAAGATTGGTATTGATGTAGGTATTAAAGAATTCTATTCCGACAGTAACGGAAATGTAGTATACAATCCTAAATACCTTGAAAAATCAATGCGTAAGCTCATACGTGAACAACGGAAATTGTCACGCAAAGAAAAAGGTTCAAAAAATCGCAATAAACAGCGTGTTAAGGTTGCCTTAGTCCATGAAAAGATTACGAATCAGAGAAACGATTTTTTACAGAAGGAATCCACGAAGCTGATTCGTGAAAACCAAACCATCTGCATAGAGGATTTGAAAGTAAAAAACATGATGCGTAATCATAAACTGGCACAGCACATTGGCTCGGCATCGTGGTCTAAGTTCTTTGATATGCTCACATATAAATCTGTCTGGTATGGGAATGACATTGTAAAAGTACCTACAATGTATCCAAGCAGTCAGACGTGTTCCTGTTGTGGGTATAAAAATCCACTGGTAAAGAATCTTTCCGTCCGCAAGTGGGAGTGTCCGGAGTGCCATACAAGACACGATAGGGACACCAATGCCAGTGTAAATATCCTGAATAAAGGACTGCAAATGCAGTCAGTATAGTACATATGAACTGCACCGTAGGGCATACGGGAACAGTATAATCTAGCTTGTGGACACTGTGTAAGACATTGAGATACCGAATGGTATCAGCCAATGCAGTAGTGGTTGAAGCAAGAATCCCCCTGCTTTAGCTGTGGGGAGTGTCAAGAGTATTTGACTAAATAGCAAAAGGCAGAAAGGATCACCACATGAAGACAATCAACGTAGCAGCAGCGATTATTAAATCACAGACCGAAGACGGAACTCCTGTTATCTTTGCAACCCAGAGAGGTTACGGGGAATTTAAGGACTGGTGGGAGTTCCCGGGAGGAAAGATGGAAGAGGGAGAAACTCCGCAGGAAGCACTGGTTCGTGAAATCAGGGAAGAACTGGATGCGGAAATAGAAGTTTTGGACCTGCTTGACACGGTAGAGTACGATTATCCGGCATTTCATTTATCCATGAAGTGTTACTGGTGCAGATTAAACGGCGGGGAACTCATTTTAAAAGAGCATGAAGATGCCAGATGGCTTGACAAAAAACACTTATCTGATGTAAACTGGTTACCGGCAGATATTGTACTAATTGAGAAAATAAAGGAAGAATTATGAAAACGAACAAGAAGTATGCGTTAATCATCAACGAGGCATTACGTTCGGCATTAGACTATGATACCCCAGAAGAACAGATAAACGAATTTATTCGTTTCTTTGGAAAACATATTGGTTCAGACAGAATCTATATATTTGAAGATGATTTGGAAAAAAGTATTACGAATAATAGCTATGAATGGTGTGCTGATGGTGTAGAACCACAGATAAATCTGCTGCAGGCGGTGGGAATGGAACAGATTGACTGGTGGTACGAGGCATTTGACAAGGAACAGAATATTATTATCAAAGATATGGAAACGATAAAAGACGAACATCCTGCGTCCTATGAACTTTTAAAGGAACAGAATATACAGAATCTCGTAGTAAGTCCGCTTCGTTATAAGGACTCCATACATGGATTCTTCGGAGTGGATAATCCGCCGGAAGGAGATTTGGACAGGCTGTCAGTCTTTTTGGAAATGATAGGGACATTACTGGTTTCACTTTTAAAATTGAGAAATTCATTTCATAAATCGACGGAAGATGCCAGATTTTCCGGATATACAGCATTGTCACAGATTTATTTGTCCATGCATATGGTTAATATAAAAACGGGAATGCTTCAAACGATTAAATCTCCGAATTTTGTTGATGAAAACCTGGATTTGCAAAGTGGTCCATATTTTCCGGTGCAGATAAAAAATGTCATGGAACAGCTGGCAACGGAGAAATATAAGAGAAGTGTGTTTGAATTTACGGATATTGCGACACTGGCAGAAAGAATGAAAGGAAAAGAAACCATAGTGCATGAATTTCTGGGAACGGTTTCCGGCTGGTGTAAAGAACGTTTTATCAAAGTAGATGCGGATAATGTATTGTATTGTGTGGAAGTTATAGATGAGGAAAAGAAACGGGAGAACTGGCTGTTGTATCTGTCGGAAACTGACCGGATGACTGGAATTTGCAACCGTGGATGTGGGGAAAGGAAGATTTCAGAAATGCTGAATAAGCATATCGGAGGATTGTTGTGCCTGATTGACTGCGATAAATTCAAGACAATCAATGATACTTATGGTCATGCGGTAGGAGACAGTGTTATCATAGCAGTTGCAGAAACTTTGCAGAATTCCTGCCGGGAAAATGATATTGTACTGAGACTTGGCGGGGACGAATTTGCCATGTATATTCCGGGATTATTGGACCGGCAGGCAGCAGATTTGTTTACAGAGAGAGTATTTGCAGCGATTTCTTCCATTCAGATTCCGGAGATGGGAACGAAGCAGATACATGTCAGTATGGGAGTTTCTTTTTGTCTTGAGGATGAGGAGATTAGTTTTGACCGCCTCTATAAAGAAGCTGATGAAGCAATGTATCAGAGCAAGAAGGTGGAAGGCTGCTGTGTAACGTTCTATAAGCATGAAAAAGAATAACACCCTTGACAGATGGCTGTAAAATGAGTATACTAGTAACTGTTGATTGTAAAAATCATGAAGTGTATAGGTTTGTTTTACAGAATAAAAGGAGATACAAATGCGAAATAAGAAAGTACCATCAATGGTTGCAGTTGGTGTATCATTGATGATGGTGGGTTACATTGGAGCAAAACAGATAGATTCCGTAGATCACAGCAAGAAGACAGAGAAAGTGACTGTGGCAGCTTATAACAGCGAGACACAGCCTATGATTGGAATTGAAAGAAGAGAACAGAGTATCGTTGCCATGGCAATGCAGGATCAGATGATGAAAGATGCGATGGGAATTACTACTCCGGAAACAGAAACCCAGATACAGCCGGAAACAGAGACACAGACGGAGACAGAAACACAGGCTGAGACACAGCCGGAAACAGAGACAGAGACAGCGACACAGGCTGAGACACAGCCGGAAACAGAGACACAGACAGAGACAGAAACACAGGCTGAAGCAAAGTCAGAATTCAGTGATATTGCGATTGCACAGGTAAATGATTATGTAAATGTAAGATCCATTGCAAGTACAGATGGAGAAGTGGTTGGAAAATTATACAATAATTCAGCTGCAACTATTTTAGGGGAAGAGAACGGATGGTATCAGATTTCTTCCGGAAATGTAGTTGGATATGTAAAATCAGAATATGTAGTAGTTGGTGATGAAAACCTTGCAAAGAGTGTTGCAACAAGATATGCAAAGGTAAATACAGAAACGTTATTTGTAAGAAGTGAGCCGACAACGGAATCAAAGATTATCTATATGCTTCCGGAAGGCGAAGATCTGGTAGCAATTGATGAATCTAATCCGGGTTGGATTAAAGTAACTACAGAGGCAGGCGATGGTTATATTTCTGCTGATTATGTTGTAATGACTACAGATTTTGTTACGGCAGAGTCTACCGCAGAAGAGCAGGCAAGACTGCAGAAAGAAGCAGAAGAGCGTAAGGCTGCAGAAGAAGCTGCAGAGAAAGCAATTGCGGAAGCAAATAAGGCCAATGCAAAGAAAGAAACAACTACAACAGTAAAAGAGACAACTACAGCTGCTAAGGAAACAACCACTGAAGCGGCGACAGAAGCAAAGACTTATACAGCTCCGACAAGTGCAACCGGACAGGCAGTAGTTGATTATGCATGCCAGTTTGTTGGAAATCCATATGTATATGGCGGATCCAGTCTGACAAATGGAACAGACTGCTCCGGATTTGTTATGAGTGTTTATGCAGAGTTCGGCATCAGTCTTCCTCATTCTTCTGCATCATTAAGAAGTGTGGGATATGAAGTAAGTCTTTCCGAAATCCAGCCGGGTGATATTGTATGTTACAGCGGTCATGTAGCCCTCTATGTAGGTAATAACACCATCGTACATGCAAGTACACCGGAAACAGGTATTAAATATACATCACCGGTTAATTATAAGAGCGTAATTACAGTTAGAAGAATTTTTTAATCAGAATCCACCAGTGAGATCTGATGAAAGGTTTCAACAGAGAAACAGGAGAGAGCGACTATGAGATGCCGTTCTCTCCTGTTTGGCTATAAAAAAATATATTTATAGATAGATGGAGAAATAGTATATGCTGTCTGATTTTGATTTAAGTATAACAGTAGAGCCGCTGCTTGAGTGGTTTCAGAAAAATGCAAGAGTCCTTCCGTGGAGGGAATCTCCGACTCCATATCGTGTGTGGGTATCTGAAATTATGCTTCAGCAGACAAGGGTAGAAGCGGTAAAGCCTTATTTCGAACGCTTTATGAGAGAACTGCCCCAGATACAGGACCTGGCAGAATGTGAAGAAGAACGTCTGCTCAAACTCTGGGAGGGACTTGGTTATTATAATCGTGTCAGAAATATGCAGGAAGCGGCAAAAACTGTCATGAAAGAATTTGACGGAGAATTGCCGTCGGATTACGGTGAACTGCTGAAATTAAAAGGAATCGGCAGTTATACCGCAGGAGCGGTGGCATCGATTGCGTATCATCAGCCTGTTCCAGCAGTGGATGGAAATGTTCTGCGTGTCATTACAAGAGTGACAGAGGATTCCTCGGACATTATGAAGCAGTCCGTGAAAACGGAGATAGAGAAAAGGCTTGCCGAAATCATACCCGCAGACCATGCAGGACAGTTCAATCAGGCTCTAATGGAATTAGGAGCGATTGTGTGTCTGCCGAATGGTCAGCCGCTCTGTGGGAAATGTCCGTGGCGGTCGTTCTGCAGGGCAAGATTCCATGATAAGATTTCTGAGATTCCGGTAAAAACGAAGGCAAAGGCGAGAAAAATACAAAACCGGACCGTATTTGTCATACGCCGCCTGGACAAGGTGATTCTGCATAAAAGACCGGCAAAGGGATTGCTGGCAGGTATGTATGAATTTCCGAATGTAGAGGGAACATTATCCGAAGAAGAAGCATTAAAATGGATAAAGCAGAAGAATCTGCAGCCACTCAGAATAGAGAAGGCGGGAGAAGCAAAGCATATTTTTTCCCATATCGAATGGCATATGACCGGTTATGTTATATGGATCGATGAACTGGAGAAAGATGTCAGCGGAATGTTGTACCTTGATTTACAGGAAGTGAATGAAAAATATCCGATACCGGCAGCATTTGCTGCTTATACAAAGTACATTACAGAGAATGACGTGAGGTAGGCAGATGAGACAGGAAGAATTTAATTTTTTATCGGCGGACGGGCATACCACCATACATGGAGTTGAATGGACACCGGACGGAAAAACCAGAGCAATTATCATTATTTTACATGGTGTAACGGAAAATATAATGCGTTATGAGAAATTTGCACAATACTTTACAGAGAAGAACTATGTGGTAGCGGGTGCGGAACATTTAGGGCATGGACGGTCTATTGGACAAAGCGGACTCTCCATGTATTTCGGGCCAAAAGGAAGCTGGAACTGGATCGTAGAAGATGCTCATACCACATATAAATATATAAAAAAGAAATATTCGGAACGGAATATTCCAGTCATATTTTTTGGATTTTCGCTTGGATCTTTTGTATTGCGAGATTATATGATCCGCTATCCACAGGATTTGTCGACAGCTGTTATTGCCGGAACAGGACAGACGAATGCAGCCGTTTTGACCATTATGCAGGGAATTGTAAAAATACAGGAGATACTGCATGGAGAAAAAACAGTAACTTCTTTGATCAAGGCACTTACATTTGGCACTTATAATAAACATTTTGCACCAAATCGGACAGAGTACGACTGGCTGTGTGCCAATGAGAGTGAACTCGATAAATATATTGCAGATCCATTAAGAGGCGAATATATGACAGTAGGACTGTTCCGGGAGCTTCTGTATGGAATGAAACGAACGGGTTCTTTGGAAAATATAAAAAGAGGAAATATAGCGGTACCGGTACTGTTTATTTCCGGATCTGAAGATGCCGTTGGAGATTTTACCAAAGGAGTACAGGCTGCAAAAAAATTATTTGAGAAAGCAGAATACAAGGATATCGGGTACAAGATATTTCCGGAAATGAGACATGACGTTCTGCATGAGAGAAATTCCGGCGAAGTTCTGGATTATATCCGGAGCTGGATAGAGAAATAAATAAGAAGATATTGCATAAGGTAATTTACAAATATAAGGTTTTGTGATACATTAATAACAGATTATACAGATGGAGAATGATAGATGAAAGATAATAATGATGAAATTGCAAAACTATACAACAAATTGATTGTACAAATTAAAAGGTATCATCCGTCTTCCGATTTCAGAATGGTAAGGAAGGCATATGAAGTAGCAAAAGAAGCGCATAAGAACCAGTTCCGCAAGTCGGGAGAACCATTTTTCATACATCCGCTGAATGTTGCATTGATTCTGGCGGAGTTAAAGCTGGACAAAGAAACAATCATAGCGGCTATTCTGCATGATGTGGTGGAAGATACGGAGATTACGACAGAATATCTCGAACGGGAGTTTGGCGCAGAAGTTGCGTTTCTGGTAGACGGAGTGACAAAACTTGCTAATCTTCAGATGACGGTTGCACATGAATGCCTCTCCAAAGAAGCATTGAAGCATGAAAGTTTTCGTAAGCTGATTATGGCAATGTCCGAGGATATCCGTGTCATCATCATAAAGCTTGCGGATCGGCTCCATAATATGCGGACGATGGAGTTCCAGAAACCGGAGCGGCAGGTTGCGATATCGAAAGAAACCATGGACATTTATTGCCCGATTGCCAAAAGACTAGGAATATCCATTGTGCAGACGGAATTACAGGATCTGTCCATGCAGTATATTTATCCGGAAGCATATCGGAATATACGCATGAAGATAGAGGAAACCGAGCCTGATAGGCGTATCTTTGTCAACCGTATGTCTGCGGAGATTTACGCGGGACTGACCGAAGCTGACATAGGAGCAAAGGTGGAATATGCCCTGAAGCATTATTTCAGTATTTACCGCAAGATGATTAATAAGGGTAAGACACTGAATGAGATTTATGACAGCTACGCGCTGAAAGTCATTGTGGATTCTGTCAGGGACTGCTATGTTGCACTGGGGGTATTGCATGACCTTTACAAACCGGTGCCGGGAAGATTTAAAGATTTTATCGCACTCCCGAAGGTGAATATGTATCAGTCGCTGCATACAACACTGGTTGCACCGGATGGAACATTATTTGAAGTACAGATAAAGACGAAAGAAATGCATGAAGTTGCTACTTATGGAATTCTTGCACACTGGAAGTATGGTATGCCGGGAAAGGATATCAAGACAGTATCAAACAGCCAGAAAGAGAAGGCAGAATGGCTGTCACAGATTTTGGAATGGCAGCAGGAAATCAGGGATACGGATGAATTTATCGACCTTGTAAAACAGGATTTTAATCTATTTTCAGAAACGATCTATTGCTTTTCACCAAAAGGAGATGCAAAATCCCTGCCAAAGGGTTCGACAGCGATCGATTTTGCCTATGCGATACACAGTGATATAGGCGATCATGCAACAAAATGTATAATTAACGGGAAGGTAAGTCCGATGGAAACTGTGTTAAATAATGGAGATCAGGTAGAGATAGTTACAGATGAGAAAAGAGAAGGTCCTGTGGCAGAATGGATTCATTTTGTAAAGACAGGGACGGCAAAGAATAAACTAAGACGCTGGATGAATGATAAGCATTAAGAAGGGAATAGGGAGGAATGAATCGAACAACGGCAAAAACGATATGGAAAGCAGTAATACTTATATTAATTCTGATGAGTGTTTCACTCGTAATGTTTCAGACAATACAGATTTCCGGCAGCCAGAGTGAACATATAAATGATTTAAGCCGGGGCTGGTATTATATACAGGAAGGGGAAAAAACAGAAATAACACTTCCGGCAGAAATAAAAAGTACGGATAAGGTAATTCTTTATCATGAGAATGTCGAAAATTACCAGAAAGAATTTCTGATGTTCAAAGGTGCAGAATATCAGCCGGTTATTTATGCAGGAGATTGCGAAATTTACCGGTATGATGATGAAGGTGTGAAGAGAAATGACACGGTACTGAATAATATGATATGTATGGTGGAGATACCGGAAGGTATTACCGGACTTCTGGAAATACATTTTAGTCCGGATGGCGAAGGCAGCTGCCGGATACCGGCGATAACTGCTGGCACATGGAAAGCCCAGATCCGAAATCTTCTGGCCCGCAATATCTATTCCATTCTGATGAATTGCATCCTGTTATCCATGGGTATCTTATTACTTGGATTATCCCTGGTCATGTGCGTCATGAAGATGGATGGAAAAAGACTGCGGTATATATCAGGCTTCCTGATTGTCTGTAGTATGTGGGGATTAACGGATTCGCCGTTTATCCAATTTCTGTTTGTATACGATGAAGTGATTATAAATGCAAATTTCTATTTCTTCATGCTCATTGTAACACCGATGATGTGTTACATCTGCACGATACCGGAAATGCAGAAATACAGGACATTAAGTGTATTTATATATTTTGCATATTTTAATATTATCATGCAGTCCATACTGGTTTATACGGAAAAATTTACATTTTTTGAATTGCTGCCAATTACGCATATATTTTATGTAGTTGGAATTATTACTATTATTATCCTGTTATTAAAAGAGAAGAGGAAAAGCCAAAACCGGGATTTGATTGTCTGTTTAAAAGCATTTGCAGCAGAAGGAATCACGGGTGCTGTTACAATTATATTGTATGCAATGGAATTTCCTCTCTATCAGAATCTGTTCCAGATTGGAATTCTGTTGTTTGTATTGATTTTATTATACAATCTGGCAAAAGAACTGGTTCAGAATATGAAATACAGGACAGAAGCGGATATATACCGCAGGCTGTCAGAAGAAGATAAACTTACAGGATTAAAGAACAGAAGAGCATTTGATTTGATGCTTCAGAATATAGAGAAGAACCGGAATGATTATAAAGAAGCAGTTATGATTTTTTCGGATCTGAATGGGTTGAAGTATGTAAACGATCAATTTGGACACGCACAGGGTGACAGACAGATTATTGGTGCGGCAGAGTGTATCAGAAAGGCATTTGGTGAACTTGGTTACTGTTACAGGATAGGCGGAGATGAATTCTGTGTTATTATCACAAATGCAGTGGAAAGGGACGAATATGAAGCAAGATTGTGCGATGAGATACATAGATATAATAATGAAAATAAAAGTGTGCATGAATTATCCATTGCATATGGAGTAAGTTCAATAAGCAGGGAGGATGGAACACTCAGAACCGTTGCCGAGTGGAAAAACGAGGCTGACAGGAAAATGTATCTGAACAAGCAAGAGGGTAAAGCAGGCAGGAGGTAGGAACTGTTATGAAAGCAAAAAAAGATGTGGACGTGAACAAATTAAATCAATGTCAGAATGAATTACAGAAGAAAGAATTGATGATAGAAGAACTCAATACCTTTGTTGCGGAATATAATTTTGAAATGGATGAAATCTACATAGACAGTGTCAAAGATAAGTATATTCTGATTTCATGGGAAGAAGAACTGCGAAAGAGGAATTTTGCGGCACTGGTATATCGCCCGGATATTCCGGTAGCACAGGATTTGACGGCATTTTCTGAATATACACCGGAAAAAAATAAAAAGACAGCAGTACTCAGGCTGTTTACGGAAAGACATAAATATGACTGGTTCCGGGTAACTGCGATATGTTTTTTTGACAGTAACAGAAACAGACAGAGTATCAGTTATCTTTTTACCAATATCAATGAAAGAGCAGAGATTGAGCAGAATCTGAAGTTTTACTCTGAAAAAGATACACTGACAGCATTGCCGAATATGCGGGCATTTTTGCAAAGTGCGCAGGTACTGATTGAGGAACATCCGGAGGAAGAATATGAGATTGTAAGAATGGATATTGAGCGGTTCCGTATCATAAGTGAAATGTTTGGAATCGATGAAGGAGATAAGCTGTTAAAGTTTATTGCGGTTAAGATTCAGGAATATCTGGATGAAGAAGACGAAGTGGCATATTGCAGGATTGCATCAGATGTGTTTGCCATGTGTATTCCGGTTCATAGTTATTCTGTGGATACTATGATACAGAAACTGCAGAAGGCGGTTACGGAATATCCGAAAAATTATGAAGTAGTATTATCATTTGGAAGATATTATGTAACGAAAGAAGATCGGGAACAGAAAGTTCCGGTCAGCAATCTGGTGGATCGTGCAGCTGCGGCACAGATTACCATAAAGGGAAACTATCTGCAGCATGTGGCAGTTTATGATGAAAGCATAAGGAAAAAAGAAGCTGATGAGGCCATGATTCTTTCGGAAATGAATCATGCACTGGAAAATGGGGAATTTCAGGTATATCTGCAGCCGAAAGTAAATATGCAGACAGGGAAAATTATCGGGTCGGAAGCACTGGTACGCTGGCAGCATCCGGGAAAGGGGCTGATTTCTCCAGCAGCTTTTGTTCCTGCTTTTGAAAAAAATGGATTTATTATAGAAATTGATAAATATATGATTCGTAATACCTGTGCAATTATCCGGCGGTGGATTGATTCCGGTATTCCGGTATATCCCGTGTCCGTTAATTTATCCAGACTGAATCTTTATAATAAGAGAATTATTCAGGATATCCGTGAATATGTGGAGGAATATCAGATTCCACGGGAATATATTTCATTTGAAATTACGGAAAGTGCATTTTCTGGTGATAATTCCTATATCAAGATTTTAGCGGAGAAGCTGCAGAAAGAACATTTTAAAGTATTGATGGATGATTTTGGAAGCGGCTATTCATCCTTAAATACATTAAAAGAGATACCAGTTGATGTGCTGAAGATAGATTTAAAATTTCTTCCGGCAGGTGAAAATGATGAAAAGGCAAATCTCATTATCAAACATGTGGTAGAGATGGCAGTTGATTTGGATCTTATGATTATTGTAGAAGGTGTGGAACGGGAAGAACAGGTCGAATTCCTTACAAAGATAGGATGTAAGATAGCCCAGGGATTTTATTATTACCGGCCAATTTCCGTTCTGGAATATGAAGCGAAAGTTACACAGTCATAAATTGCAAAAAGCAGGAAAGAGGGAATAGAAATGGATGAACATATTTTGTTGGTTGATGATGCGAAATTTGCCAGAAAGGTGGCAATCAGGGCATTACATAATGGAGGATTTGATAATATCACGGAGGCGGTAACTGCAAAAGAGGCCCTTGAATTATTTGAAAAGGAGAAACCGGATCTGGTATTGTTAGATATTACCCTGCCGGATAATTCAGATCTGGCATTATTAAAGACGATGTTAGAGAAACAGCCGGATGCAAAGATCATCATGATATCGGCAATCGGACAGGAACTCATTATTATGGATGCATTAAAAGCTGGTGCGAAATCTTTTATTACAAAGCCATTTGAAGAAAAAGACTTTCTGAAGGAAATTTTTCGCATTTTAGAAGAGATATAGGGCGGAAAGGCTGGCAATATGAAGATTTATGATGAAAATGGACTGATAGATTCTGATGTTCAGGAAGTCTTATATGAACTCGGGAATGTAGGTCTGGGAATGGCGAGTGTTGCAATAGGAAAATTAATGGGATTAAGGCTGAATATCGGTGTTCCAAAGGTGATGACAGCCGAACAGCTTCTGGAGGATGACTGTGACACTGAAGAGCGGATCGGAATTCTGCTTGATTTTGAACGTGATATGGGAGGTTCTATGATTTTTCTTCTGAAAGAAGAATTTGTGGATGAAGTAATAGAGAAAACCATCCAGTCCGAGCATATGGAAAATGAAGTGCTGGATGAAGGGGAAAGAGAATCCGTACTTCAGGAATTTGCCAATATAACGACTGCAGCTTATCTGAAAGCGATTTCCGGCTATACCGGATTGAGGATATATGTGAGACCTGTGTGGATGAAGGGAGCTGATAAGAAAAGGCTGATACAGGATGTGTTTGACAGGGTAAAAGAGAACTGTTCCAGTGCAATCTGCGTGGACACTGGATATACGGTTGTTTATGAAAATGGAAGTACCATGGAAGATGTCGGACATGTCATTATGCTGCCGGATATAAAAACAGTAGAAAAAATGATAGGGCCGCTTATGGAGGAGATGCAGGATTAATCTTAAGATAATTAGAAATGATAAAAGAAAGGAAGAATGTTATGAAGTATCGTAATGTGGGAAAGTCAGGATTAAAGGTAAGTGAAATTGCAATGGGAAGCTGGATGACGGACTTACAGGGCAGTGAGAAGGCAGCATTAGCAGAAGAAACCATAAGAAAGGCATACGATGCCGGGGTGAATTTCTTTGACTGTGCAGACGCATACAGCGGCGGTGAGGCAGAGAAATTTCTGGGCAGAGTGTTAAAGGATTACAGCAGAAGCTCTTATGTGGTATCCAGCAAGGTATTTTTCCCGACCGGAAGAGGTGTAAATGAATGGGGATTATCCAGAAAGCATATTTTTGAGAATATTGACCGGACATTAAAAAATATGGATCTGGACTATATTGATATGTATTTCTGCCACAGATTTGATCCGACAACATCGATGGAAGAAACCCTGCGTGCCCTGAGCGACCTTGTATCACAGGGAAAAATCTTATACTATGGTGTCAGCGAAGAATGGAGTGCGGCAAGGCTGACAGAGGCACAGAAGATCATTAAAGAATATCATCTGTACCCGATGACTGTGGTACAGCCGCAGTATCATATGATGGATCGCTATATCGAACATGAAATCATGGATGTCTGCGAAAAATATGGCATGGGCATTACCCCGTTTTCACCGCTGGCACAGGGACTTCTTACCGGCAAGTATAAAAAAGGACAGCCATATCCGGAAGGTTCAAGGGCCACACATCAGGCAGATAAGCAGGTCAATAATCTGCTGACCGATGAAAATCTGGACAAAGTAGAGAAAATGTCAAAGATTGCCGAAGAACTCGGCACAAATATGTCCGTACTGGCACTGGCATGGATTTTACGCAAACAGGTCATCAGCAGTGTTATCACCGGGGCAAGTAAGCCGCAGCAGCTGGAAAATAATATTGCAGCCAGCGGATTTGAGATTCCACAGGATGCATTGAAAGAAATTGACAAAATTCTGGGATTCCGCAAATTTGAAAGACATGTGGGGTAGGTTTATCCGGAACATTAAAATTTATCAATTGACAGATGAAAAAATAAGTGTATAATAAAAATAACTTGTGAAACATTTAAACATATCAAGTGAATTGAATAGAGATCGAAACCGTTGAAGTGGAGATAAAAATAAAAGATGCGCTTACAGAGAGTGGGGATGGCTGAGAACCCGCAGAGATGCAGTTTATTAAATGGACCACTGAGGGCATGGTCAAAGGAGTGTGACTCTGAGTATTCCATGACGCAGGACCGGCGTAACAGGTCAGGAATATGTTAGTATTCTGCGGAGAGTGTGGATTCCACAAATCAAGGTGGCACCGCGGTTATAAGATTAGTTACCGTCCTTGACAATAGTAAAAGACTGTTGTCATGGGCGGTTTTTTGATCTGAAAAATTGTGCCATTCCGTGGGGCTGACCTGATAAGGAGGAAGAGAGATGTTATCATTAGAAGAAGCAAAAGAGGCGGCAAAGGGATTTTGCATTGTGCCAATAAGCAGGGAAATCTTATCGGATATTAAGACTCCGATGGAAGTTCTGAGAATTTTGAAAAGAGTAAGCTCCCACTGTTATATACTCGAAAGTGTGGAAAATCAGGAAAAATGGGGAAGATATACCTTCCTTGGATTTGAACCGACCATGGAAATCACCTGTACCAACGGAATGATGCGTGTGAAGAATGGGAAAGAAGTAGAAACACCGGTCGAGCATCCGGGAACTGTAATCCGCAACATTTTGAAAGATTACACCAGTCCGAAGATAGAAGGCCTGCCATCCTTTACCGGTGGTCTGGTAGGATATTTTTCCTATGATTATATGAAATACAGTGAGCCGGGATTGCATCTGGATGCAGCAGATGAAGAAGGTTTTAAAGATGTGGATCTGATGCTGTTTGATAAGGTAATTGCATTTGACAATTTAAAGCAGAAGATTATTGTGATTGTCAATGCAAAGACAGACAATTTAGAAGTAACCTATCCGCAGGCAGTCGAGGAAATCGACCGCATTATAAAACTGATTCGTGAGGGAGAACCGGTGGAAACAGTGCCGGGAAAGATGACTTCTGACATCCGCAGATTATTTGAAAAAGACGAATATTGTGCGATGGTGGAAAAGGCAAAGAAGTATATCTACGAGGGAGATATCTTCCAGGTCGTTCTGTCCAACCGTCTGGAGGCTGATTTTGAGGGAAGTCTGCTGAATACTTACCGTGTTCTGCGTACCACAAATCCATCGCCGTATATGTTTTACTTCAGTTCCGATGATATCGAGATTGCGGGTGCGTCACCGGAAACACTGGTAAAACTGGAAAATGGAGTGTTGCACACATTTCCGCTGGCAGGTACAAGACCGAGAGGAAAAAATCCGCAGGAAGATGAACAGCTGGAAAAAGAACTGCTCGCCGATGAGAAGGAACGTGCAGAGCATAATATGTTAGTGGATCTTGGAAGAAATGACCTGGGAAAAATCAGCAGATTCGGAAGTGTACAGGTAGAAAAATACATGTCTATTGAACGTTATTCCCATGTCATGCACATCGGTTCTACCGTCCGGGGAGAAATCAGAGAGGACAAAAATGCATTGGATGCGGTAGACGCGGTACTTCCGGCAGGAACACTCTCCGGAGCACCGAAGATTCGTGCCATGCAGATTATCAACGAACTGGAAAATAACAAGCGAGGTATTTACGGCGGGGCAATCGGCTACATCGATTTTACCGGAAACCTGGATACCTGCATTGCAATAAGAATTGCATTTAAGAAAAACGGCAAGGTATTTGTCCGTTCCGGAGCCGGTATCGTGGCAGATTCCATTCTGGAAAATGAATATCAGGAATGTATCAATAAGGCAAAGGCAGTGATGAATGCGTTAGAGGCAGGACAGGAGGAAATGTAAAATGGTACTTTTGATTGATAATTATGACAGCTTTTCCTATAACCTGTATCAGCTGGTGGGAGAGCTGAATCCGGACATCCGGGTAATACGAAACGATGAGATGACAGTGGAAGAAATTGAGCAGTTAAATCCCGATTCCATCATTCTTTCCCCTGGTCCTGGAAAGCCGGAGGATGCGGGCATCTGTGAGGAAGTGGTAGAAAAACTGGCAGGAAAGATTCCGATTCTCGGTGTGTGCCTGGGACATCAGGCAATCTGTGAAGTATATCATGCCACCGTAACCTATGCATCTCATCTGATGCATGGAAAGCAGTCCGTTGTGACACTGGATTTGGACAGCAGGATTTTTGAGGGACTGGAAAAAGAAGAAAAAGTGGCAAGATATCATTCACTTGCTGCAAAAAAAGATACAATTCCGGAAACTTTAAAAATTACAGCAATTTCTGAGGACGGTGAAGTCATGGCAGTGGAACACAGAGAATATCCGGTTTACGGCTTGCAATTTCATCCGGAATCGATTCTGACTCCAGAGGGCAGACAGATGATAGCCAATTTTTTAAGAATAAAAGCAGAGAAATAAATTGATATAAATTTGAAAAGGAGGCCCATTATGATTAAAGAGGCGATTGCAAAAGTAGTAAAAGGAGAGGATTTGGATGATATCATGATGACAAAAGTCATGGATGAAATTATGGAGGGTGAGGCGACCGATGCACAGAAGGCATCTTTCCTTACCGCCATGAGCATGAAAGGGGAAACTATAGAAGAAATCACATCTGCAGCCAAAGTAATGAGAAGTCACTGTGAAAAATTCTTAAACAACATGGATGTACTGGAAATCGTAGGAACAGGCGGGGACGGTTCCAATACCTTTAACATTTCCACACTCGCATCCCTCGTGGTATCTTCTACCGGAATCAAAGTGGCAAAACACGGAAACCGTGCCGCATCCAGCAAGTGCGGAACCGCAGACTGTCTGGAGGCACTGGGCGTAAAGATAGACCTTGCACCGGCAGCCAGCGCACAGATTCTGAATGAATTAAATATCTGCTTCCTGTTTGCCCAGAAATATCATACGGCGATGCGTTTTGTCGGAGCAGTCAGAAAAGAAATGGGCATCCGTACCATTTTCAATATTTTAGGACCACTTGCAAATCCGGCAGGTGCAAATCTTCAGCTGCTGGGTGTATACAGTGAGGACCTGGTAGAGCCGCTTGCGAGAGTGCTTGTAAATCTCGGTGTGAAGCGTGCCATGGTTGTCTATGGACAGGACAGCATCGACGAGATTTCCATGAGTGCACCGACTACCGTATGCGAAGTCCGCAACGGAGAGTATAAATCCTATGTCATCCAGCCGGAAGATTTCGGATTTGAGCGTTGTGAAAAATCAGAGCTTGTCGGAGGGACACCACAGGAAAATGCAGCCATTGCAAGACAGATTCTGGGTGGTGAAAAAGGACCAAAGACAGATGCAGTTATTTTAAATGCAGGTGCGGCTATCCACATCGCAAAAGAAAACTGTACCATGGAAGAAGGCATACGCATTGCAAGGCTTGCATTGGAAAGCGGACAGGCACTCAGACAGCTGGAACAGTTTATAGAATTAAGCAACAGATAAGAGAGGTTATATGGGCAATATATTAGAAGAAATCGCGGAAAAGAGAAAAGCAGATATTGCTGTGAGAAAACAGAAGATATCACCGGAAGAAATGCGGAAAAAGGCGGAGACCATTGCCGAAAAAGAACGACAGGAAAAACACATGACATTTCCGTTCCGGCAGATGCTTGCAAGACCAGGGATAAACTTTATCTGTGAAGTAAAAAAGGCTTCCCCATCCAAAGGAATTATCGCGGAGGATTTTCCTTACCTTGCGATTGCAAAAGAGTACGAAGCGGCAGGAGCGGCAGCCATCTCCGTGCTGACCGAGCCGGAATACTTTCTGGGCAGAGATGCATATCTGCAGGAAATAGCACAAAATGTCAGCATACCGGTGCTGCGCAAAGATTTTACCATAGATTCCTATCAGATATATGAGGCAAAAGTGCTGGGAGCATCCGCTATACTGCTGATTTGTGCACTGCTCTCCGCAGAACAGCTGAAAGAATACCTGGAACTGGCAGAACAGCTCGGTTTAGCAGTACTCGTCGAGGCACATGACGTGGAAGAAGTGCAGAAAGCACTGACGGCAGGAGCAGATATTATCGGAGTAAATAACCGGGATTTAAAGACATTTGAGGTCGATATCACAAACTCTGTCAGATTAAGGAAGCTTGTTCCGGAATCCAAAATATTTGTTTCCGAAAGCGGGATTAAAAATGCACAAAATGTTGCCGTATTACGGGAAAATGGTACAAATGCAGTGCTTATTGGAGAAACCTTTATGCGGAGTGCGGACAAAAAGGCAATGTTAAGAGAACTGGCAGGTGATGCCATTGAGTAAAATCAAGATATGCGGACTCACAAGAGAGGAAGATATCCGCTATGTGAATGAATGTCTGCCGGATTATATCGGATTTGTCTTTGCAGAAAGCAGACGGCAGGTGGACAGGAAACAGGCTGGCAGGATGAGAGAAAAACTGGATGGCAGGATTTGCCCGGTGGGAGTGTTTGTCAATGAATCCGCTGATATTGTGGCTGAACTGCTGAATGAAGAAATCATAGATATCGCACAGCTTCATGGCGATGAGGGAGAAGATTATATCGGACTTCTGAAAGAAAAAATGAAGCGGGGCAGAATTATACAGGCGGTCCGGGTAAGGCAGAGAGAGGATATTCTGGAGAAGCAGCAAAGCAGTGCAGATTATCTGCTGTTTGATACCTATGCTGGGCAGGCTTACGGGGGAACCGGAAAAACGTTCCGCTGGGAACTGACACAGGGAGTAGAACGTGAGTTCTTCCTGGCGGGCGGTATTGATAGCACAAACATCGAGCAGGCGATTCGGGTGGCAGCACCATATGCCTTGGATTTGAGCAGTGCGGTGGAGACGGACGGAAAAAAGGACAGGGAAAAAATATTAGAGATTGTAAGCAAAGTAAGAACAGATACATAGGCTGTACAGAATGGAGGAAATATGTCAAAAGGAAGATACGGGATTCATGGAGGACAGTATATACCGGAAACTCTGATGAATGAGGTAATTAAATTAGAAGAAGCATATGAATTTTATAAGAAGGATGAGGCATTTAACCAGGAACTGGATACCCTGCTGCGGGAATATGCCGGAAGACCATCGCTGTTATATTATGCAGACAAGATGACAAAAGACCTGGGCGGTGCAAAGATTTACTTCAAGCGTGAAGATTTGAACCACACCGGTTCACATAAGATTAACAATGTGCTTGGTCAGGCACTTCTGGCAAAGAAAATGGGGAAGACCAGAATCATCGCTGAGACGGGAGCCGGACAGCATGGTGTGGCAACGGCTACGGCAGCAGCATTGTTAGGACTGGAATGTGAAATCTTTATGGGAAAAGAAGATACCATCCGTCAGGCATTAAATGTATACCGCATGGAACTGCTTGGTGCAAAAGTCCATGCCGTAGAATCTGGTACCATGACATTAAAAGATGCGGTAAACGAGTGCATGAGAGAATGGACCAACCGTGTGGATGATACTTTATATGTGTTAGGTTCTGTTATGGGACCGCATCCATTCCCGATGATTGTCAGAGACTTCCAGAGTGTTATCAGCAAAGAAGCCAGACAGCAGATTCTGGAAAAAGAGGGAAGACTTCCCGATGTGGTAATGGCATGTGTCGGAGGAGGCAGCAATGCCATGGGTACATTCTATAACTTCATCAATGACAAGGACGTGCGTCTGATTGGCTGTGAGGCAGCAGGACATGGTGTGGATACGGATAAAACGGCTGCTACAATGGCAACCGGAACACTTGGCATCTTCCACGGCATGAAATCCTACTTCTGCCAGAATGAATATGGACAGATTGCACCGGTATATTCCATTTCCGCCGGACTGGATTATCCGGGAGTCGGACCGGAACACGCCCATTTAAAAGATATCGGAAGAGCAGAATATGTACCGGTAACTGACGAAGAAGCAGTCAATGCATTTGAATATATTGCACGAACAGAAGGAATTATTGCAGCAATTGAGAGTTCCCATGCAGTAGCCCATTTAATGAAAATAGCTCCGACCATGAGCAAGGACCAGATTATCATCTGTTGTCTGTCCGGAAGAGGAGACAAAGACGTAGCAGCAATCGCAAGATATAGAGGAGTAGACTTACATGAGTAGAATAGAAGAAGCATTAAAAAACAAAAAGACATTTGTCGGATTTCTGACAGCCGGAGATCCGGGACTCGATAAAACAGAAGAATTTATTCTGGAAATGGAAAAAGCAGGAGCAGGACTAATTGAAATCGGAATTCCGTTTTCCGATCCGATTGCAGAAGGACCGGTCATTCAGGACGCAAACGTAAGAGCCTTATCCGCTCCGGGCGGATGTACCACGGACATGGTATTTGACATGGTCGCAAGAGTCAGCAAAAAAGTAAGTGTACCGCTTGTATTTCTGACCTACTTAAATCCGGTATTTAAGTACGGATATGAGAAATTCTGTAAGAAATGTGCCGAGACAGGCATTGACGGAATCATTATTCCGGATATGCCTTATGAGGAAAAAGGAGAGCTTGCCCCGATTGCAGCAGAACATGGAGTAGACCTTATTTCCCTGATTGCACCGACCAGCGCAGACCGAATCCAGATGATAGCCAAAGAAGCCACCGGTTACATTTATCTGGTATCCTCCATGGGTGTTACCGGTGTCCGCAGTGAGATTACCACAGATATTCCGACCATGGTTGCACATATCCGTGAAGTGACTGATACACCAGTTGCCGTTGGATTTGGAATCAGCACCCCGGAACAGGCAGAGAAATACAGCCGGGAAGCAGACGGAGTCATCGTGGGAAGTGCCATTGTAAAAATTATTGCAAAATACGGCGAAGCCGCAGGCCCACACATCTACGAATATGTCAAATCCATGGCAGATGCCGTAAAATAGAAATACAGGAAAGAGGAGAAAACAGTCGGAAGGCTGTTTTCTTTTTTGGATAAAAATTTTGCAAGCAAATGTAATGGCACACTTGGAAGAACTGGAAACCGGAGAAAGAAAATATATTTTGACCCAGACATAAATCTATGATAGAATAAAATGCTGGGATTGTAGGAGTGTGTAGCACGGGACAATCCGCAGGCAATAAGCTGGGTGCTTTGACACCCTAATCTGAACAGATAGTAGAAAGAGGATTTTTATGTCAACGATAAAAGAAGAAATAGAAAGACGGCGTACATTTGCCATTATTTCCCACCCGGATGCAGGTAAGACAACTCTGACGGAGAAGTTTCTGCTGTACGGAGGAGCAATTAATACTGCAGGTTCGGTAAAAGGAAAGGCGAATGCCAAACATGCGGTATCGGACTGGATGGAGATTGAGAAGGAGAGAGGTATTTCCGTTACTTCTTCCATTCTGCAGTTTAATTTTGACGGATACTGTATCAACATTCTGGATACACCGGGACATCAGGACTTCTCGGAAGACACCTACCGTACTCTGATGGCGGCGGATTCCGCAGTCATGGTTATCGATGGTTCTAAGGGTGTGGAAGCACAGACCATTAAGTTATTTAAGGTATGTGCCATGAGACACATTCCGATTTTCACATTTATCAACAAGATGGACAGGGATGCCAGAGATACTTTTGAACTTCTGGAGGAAATTGAAAATGTCCTTGGTATCAAGACCTGTCCGGTCAACTGGCCGATTGGTTCCGGTAAGGAATTTAAGGGTGTATATGACAGGGAAACAAGGGAAGTAGCCATGTTCCAGGCAGTTTCTACCGGCGGCTCCGCCGAGGCGGCAGAGACAGATATGTCTGTGGATGATGAGAAGTTAAAAGAAGCCGTGGGCGATATTCTCTATGAAAAGCTCATGGAAGAAGTTGAGATTCTCGATATCGCAGGGGAAGAACTGGATATGGAACTTGTGGCAAAGGGACAGATTTCACCGGTATTCTTCGGTTCTGCCCTCACAAACTTTGGAATAGAAACATTCCTGCATCATTTCTTAAAGATGACTTCCGCACCGCTTCCGCGTGAATCCGATCAGGGAGTGATCGATCCGGTTACCGGACCATTCTCAGGATTTATCTTTAAGATTCAGGCAAACATGAACAAGGCACACAGAGACAGAATTGCATTTATGCGTATCTGTTCCGGAAAATTTGAAGCGGGTATGGAAGTATACCATGTGCAGGGAAAGAGAAAGCAGAAATTACTGCAGCCGCAGCAGGTTATGGCACAGTCCAGAAGTGTCATTGATGAGGCTTATGCGGGAGACGTTATCGGTATCTTTGACCCGGGTACATTTTCCATCGGAGATACCATCTGTGCACCGGGAAAGAAATTCCAGTATGCCGGTATTCCAACCTTTGCACCGGAGCATTTCTGCAGGGTTGTGCAGACCGATACCATGAAGAGAAAACAGTTTGTTGCCGGTATTACACAGATTGCACAGGAAGGTGCGATTCAGATTTTCAAGGACTACAACCTTGATTTGTCCGAGATTATCGTTGGCGTGGTCGGTGTCCTTCAGTTTGATGTATTGAAATACCGCATGGAAAACGAATACAACTGCGAAGTGCGTTTAGATCCGTTGCCATATTCCCAGATGAGATGGGTAAAGGATAATGGATTTAACCTTGATAACCTGCGCCGTTCCAGCGAAATCAAGAAGGCGAAGGATATGAGGGACAATCCGCTGCTTCTGTTCCAGAATGAGTGGAATGTGCGTATGTGCCTGGAAAACAACGAAGGACTTGAATTAGAAGAAGTGAAGTAAAATGGAACTATTAGATATTGTAGATGAAAACGGAATACCGACCGGGGAGGTTGTCGAGCGGGAAAAAGCACACCGGGAAGGGGTGCGTCACCGCACCTCCCATGTGTGGATTGCCAGAAAAAGGGATGGCAGGGTGGAAATTCTGCTTCAGAAACGCAGTCAGGACAAGGATTCCCATCCGGGCTGTTATGACATATCCAGTGCCGGACATATTCCGGCGGGTGTAGATTTTATCCCATCCGCGTTAAGGGAATTAAAAGAAGAACTCGGGATAGAAGCAAATCCCGAAGAACTGATTTACTGCGGTGTCCGCAAAGGTATGTACGAAGATGTGTTTTACGGCAGACGTTTCGTGGATAACCAGATTAGCAATGTCTATCTTTTGTGGAAAAATGATTTGGAAATCGAAGAGTATACCATTCAGGAATCAGAAATCGAAAGTATCTGCTTTATGGAATTTGAAGCTTGTTATGAGGCGGTGGCGAAAAAGCAGATTCCAAACTGCATTGCCCTGATGGAATTAGATATGCTGAAAGCAAAGTTTTAGGTGAATCAGATGGAAATAATTGCACATATTTATACAGATTTGCCTTCCAAATTCGGTGTGCCGAGACAGAGCGGTCTGGTACCAAATCTGACGGGAAGGATTGTGTTCGAGGAAAAATACCGTGTAAAAGAGGCCTTCAAAGGACTGGAAGATTTTTCTTATCTCTGGGTTCTGTGGCAGTTCTCCGGTGTCTGTAAAGACAGTGATGCGGAAGATTCCTGGTCCCCCTCCGTCAAACCGCCGCGTCTTGGAGGAAAGACGAAGATGGGAGTTTTTGCCACACGTTCCCCGTTCCGTCCCAATCACATCGGTCTGTCTTCCGTAAAGTTAGAAAAAATAGAATATGACAGAGAGCTTGGACCGGTACTCCTGGTATCCGGCATTGATATGATGGACGGAACACCCGTTTATGATATCAAGCCATATCTGGAATATGTCGATTCCCATCCGGGTGCAGGAAACGGATTTGCACAGGAAACCGCAGATGCAGTTCTGCAGGTAGAATTTCCCGAAGTTCTGATGCGGAACATTCCACAGGAAAAAAGAGACGGTATTCTGGGAATACTGGAACAGGATCCCAGACCTGCCTATCACGACTTTCCGGAGCGTGTGTACGGCGTGGAATACGCAGGATTTGATGTGCGTTTCCGTGTACGGCAGGGAGTCCTGATGGTCTGTGAAGTGGAAAAATTAAACGGAAGGTTTCAGAAGTAACATTTTGCTTGAAAACAAAACGGATTTATTGTATACTAAAAATGATATGGTGTCAGAGAGAATACGGACAGTGTTCTTAAGATAAATTTCAGGAGGATTAAAAAATGAGTGACGTAAAGAATACGATTGCAGCTGGAAAAGCTGTACTCGGTATTGAATTTGGTTCAACAAGAATCAAAGCTGTATTAATTGATGAAAACAATGCACCGATTGCATCAGGCAGCCATGAGTGGGAAAACCAGTTAGTGGACAATATCTGGACATACAGTCTGGATGCAATCTGGGCAGGACTGCAGGATGCATATGCACAGATGGCAGCAGATGTAAAGAAGCAGTATGATGTAGAAGTAGAAAAGCTGGCAGGTCTTGGATTCAGTGCCATGATGCATGGTTACATGGTATTTGATGAAAATGACGAAATTCTTGTACCATTCCGTACATGGAGAAACAGCATCACAGGACCGGCTTCTGAGGAACTGACAAAGTTATTTAACTTCCATATTCCACAGAGATGGAGTATCGCACATCTGTACCAGGCTATTTTAAATGGTGAAGACCATGTATCAAAGATTAAGTTCCAGACAACTCTGGAGGGATACATCCACTGGAAACTGACAGGAGAAAAGGTTCTTGGTATCGGCGAAGCATCCGGTATGTTCCCGGTAGACATGAATACAAAGGATTACAACCAGACCATGGTTGATCAGTTTGATGCATTAATCGCAGACAGAAAGCTTCCATGGAAGTTAAGGGACATCTTCCCTAAGGTATTAGTAGCAGGCGAAAATGCAGGTACATTGACAGCAGAAGGTGCAAAGCTTCTTGATCCTACCGGCAAGCTTCAGGCAGGTGTTCCTGTATGCCCTCCGGAAGGTGATGCAGGTACCGGTATGGTAGCTACAAACAGTGTAAAGGTTCGTACCGGTAATGTTTCCGCAGGTACTTCCGTATTCGGTATGGTAGTTCTTGAGAAAGACTTATCCAAAGCATATGATGAGATCGATATCGTTACAACTCCGACCGGATATCCGGTAGCTATGGCTCACTGCAATAACTGTACTTCAGATCTGAATGCATGGGTTGGATTATTTAAAGAATTTGCAGAAGCATTCGGCATGGATGTAGATATGAACAAACTTTTTGGAACACTTTACAACAAGGCTCTGGAAGGTGATGCAGAATGTGGCGGATTACTGGCTTACAACTATTTCTCGGGTGAGCATATCACAGGATTTGAAGAAGGTCGTCCGATGTTTGTCCGCACACCGGAAAGCAAATTCAACCTTGCAAACTTCATGAGAGTAAACTTATTTGCAGCCCTCAGCGTATTAAAGACAGGTCTTGATATCCTCTTCAAGCAGGAAGGCGTACAGGCAGATAAGATTTACGGACATGGCGGATTATTCAAGACAAAAGGTGTTGGTCAGGGAATCCTTGCAGCAGCTTTAAATACTCCGGTTTCTGTTATGGAAACAGCAGGCGAAGGCGGTGCATGGGGTATCGCATTACTTGCATCCTATATGGTAAATAAGAAAGATGGAGAGACTCTGGATGACTTCCTTGCAGATGAAGTATTCCACGGAGAAACAGGTGTGGAAATGCAGCCGGATCCAAAGGATGTAGAAGGATTTGATGAATACTTAAAGAGATACAAAGCAGGACTTCCAATCGAAAGAGCTGCCGTAGATTCCTTAAAGTAATAACATTTTTGTAAAAAGATAAAACAGAATTTAAGTCCGATGTTACAAAGAAGTAACAAACTCCTTTGGACATCGGATTTTCTATGAGATAAGTGAAAAAGGAGAACACAAATGAGTTCATCAACGATTTTTATGCTGATATCCATTGTTGTATACATGATTGGTATCGTATGGATAGGAATCCTCTGTTCTAAAAAGAATAAGAATACAGATGATTTCTATCTTGGCGGTCGAAAATTAGGTCCATTTGTCACAGCCATGAGTGCGGAGGCATCGGATATGAGCAGCTGGCTTCTGATGGGACTTCCGGGCGTTGCCCTGGTGACAGGACTGGCAGAACCGGTGTGGACGGCAGTCGGACTGGCAGTTGGAACGTATTTAAACTGGCTGATTGTAGCAAAAAGAATCCGTGTTTATACACAAATCTGTGGAAATTCAAGCACGGTTCCGGCATTCTTTTCAAACCGCTATCGCGACGAGAAAAGAATCCTTTCCGTCATTGCGGCAGTGGTAATTGTGATTTTCTTCGTGCCGTATACAGCATCCGGCTTTTCTGCCTGTGGAAAATTATTTAATTCTTTATTTGGAATTGATTATCATGTTGCGATGGTAATCAGCGCACTGGTTATCGTGGCATATACAGCCCTCGGCGGATTCCTTGCGGCAAGTACCACGGATTTCATCCAGAGTATTGTCATGACACTGGCAATTTTTGTGGTCATTATCTATGGAACTACGACGGCGGGCGGTATCGATGCCGTAATCGATAATGCAAAAACCATGGCAGGTTACTTTTCAGTTACCAGCATCTTTAATCCGGATACCGGTGTGGCAGAGCCGTATAGCTTCTTAACCATTGTGTCCCTGCTTGCATGGGGACTTGGATATTTCGGTATGCCGCATATCCTGCTTCGTTTCATGGCAGTGGAAAAACCGGAAAAAATTAAATTGTCAAGACGTGTGGCAACCATCTGGGTAGTCATTTCCATGGCAGTATCTATCTTTATCGGGGTAGCAGGTAATGCGATGATTCGTGCAGGAAGAATCGAGAGCCAGAACGATTCGGAAAGAATCCTGATTGCAATAGCAACGGCTATCAGCAAACATGGGGTTCTGGCAGCACTGATTGCAGGTATTATCCTTGCGGGACTTCTTGCGGCAATTATGTCCACGGCAGATTCCCAGATGCTCGCAGCCTCTTCAAGCGTATCGCAGAATATTGTAAGGGAAGTATTTGTAAAAGATCTGAGTGAAAAGAAATCCATGCTGATTGCCAGATGCACCCTGATTGGTATTGCATTTGTCGCAGTGATTCTTGCCTGGAATCAGAACAGCTCGGTATTCCGTATCGTATCCTTTGCATGGGCAGGATTTGGTGCGGCATTCGGACCGGTAGTGCTTCTGGCATTATTCTGGAAGCGTTCCAATATGTGGGGAACACTTGCCGGAATGCTCAGCGGCGGAATCATGGTATTCGTATGGAAATACGGAATTAGTACCTTAGGCGGAGTATTTGCCATTTATGAACTGCTTCCGGCATTTCTTGTCGCATTGGTAGTCAATGTTCTGGTAAGTCTGGCGACCAAAGCACCATCACAGGAAATTGTTGATGAGTTTGAACTGGTAAATAAAACGGTAAAAGAAATCCGATAAGAAGAATAAAAACTGTTTTTTTTCAGAGATGAGAAGAAGCAGTTTTTTTGATTAGATAAAAAAAGTCAATACAAATGATTAAAATTACTCATTGATTTTTTAACATAAAAATGTTATTATCTGAATATGTTAAATTAAGAATATAAAATTGATAAATATTATTATCGAAGATTAGGAGAAAGGAAACTATTACTATGATGAATTTTGAAAAATATCAGAGAGCATATTTTATGCCTCCGAAAGTGACTTACGACTGGGTGAAAAAGGAATATATTGACAAAGCACCGATCTGGTGCAGTGTGGATCTGAGAGATGGAAACCAGGCACTCGTCGAGCCAATGGATTTGGAAGAAAAGCTGGAATTTTTCAAAATGCTTGTAGAGATAGGATTCAAAGAAATAGAGGTTGGATTCCCGGCAGCATCTGAGACGGAATACAAATTTATGCGGGCATTAATTGAGAGAAATATGATTCCGGATGATGTAACGGTGCAGGTGCTGACGCAGGCAAGGGAACATATTATCAGGAAAACATTTGAGGCCGTCAAGGGAGCACCGCATGCCATCGTTCATCTGTACAATTCTACATCGGTAGCACAGAGAGAACAGGTATTCCGCAAAAATAAAGAAGAGATTAAGAAAATAGCAACGGATGGTGCAAAACTGTTAAAAGACCTTGCGGAGGAAACAGAAGGAAACTTTACTTTTGAATACAGTCCTGAGAGCTTTACCGGAACAGAGCCGGAATATGCATTGGAAGTCTGCAATGCGGTGCTTGATGTCTGGCAGCCGACGAAGGAAAGAAAAGCAATAATCAATCTGCCGGCAACCGTGGAACATTCCCTTCCGCATGTTTTTGCGACACAGATTGAGTATATGCATAAGAATCTGAAATACAGGGAAAATACCATTATTTCCATTCATCCGCATAATGACAGGGGATGTGGTGTCAGTGATGCGGAACTCGGAGTGCTTGCCGGTGCGGACAGGGTGGAAGGAACTTTGTTTGGAAATGGCGAGAGAACAGGAAATGTAGATATTATCACACTTGCCATGAATCTGTTCTCACATGGAGTTAATCCGCAGCTTGATTTTAGCAATATGTCGGAGATCAGCAAAACATACGAAAGACTGACAAGGATGAAAGTATCACCAAGACAGCCATATGCAGGAGAACTGGTGTTCACTGCATTCTCAGGATCTCATCAGGATGCCATTGCAAAAGGCATGGCTTACCGGGAGGAGAAGAAAGAAGAAAGATGGACAGTGCCATATCTTCCAATCGATCCGAAAGATGTCGGAAGAACATATGATAAAGATGTTATCCGTATTAACAGCCAGTCCGGTAAAGGCGGAATCAGCTATGTATTAAAAGAAAAATACAGCATGACACTGCCGGATGCCATGAAGGAATCCGTAGGCTATATGATAAAGGATGTTTCCGATAAGGGACACAAAGAATTAGAGCCGGAAGAAATCTACCAGATCTTTGAGGACAAATACATTCATAATATGCCGGTATTCCAGATTGTGGAATGTCATTTCAAACAAACGGACGGTATCGTGGCAGAAGCAGCGATTAACTATAATAATGAAGTTACCAGAGTGAAAGCAAACGGAAACGGAAGACTGGATGCCGTAAGCAATGTAATCAAGCAGTTTTTCGGAATCAGTTATGAGTTATCCATATACGAGGAACATTCCCTGGAACGGGGTTCTTCCTCAAAAGCAGTCGCATATGTCGGTATTCTGCATGAAGGAAAGCGTTTCTGGGGTGTCGGCATTGATGAGGATATTATCGGTGCGTCCATTCATGCACTTACTGTTGCGGTAAACCAGTTAGACTGCATTAAGAGCAAGAACCTTGATGCCAGAATGAATGAGATTCTCAACTTTATCCAGGAGAATTACACCTCTGTTACCTTAGAAGATTTATCCGGACATTTCCACTTGTCAAAACCGTATATGTCAAAATATATCAAAGAAAAATCAGGGGAAACTTTTGGGGATATTGTGAAAAATATAAGAATGAAAAAGGCAAAAACATTATTGAAAAATACCAGCATGACAGTGGAAAATGTTTCAAGGACACTGGGATATGACAATGTAGAGCATTTCAGTAGATCCTTTAAGAAAACATTCCAGATGACACCGATGCAGTACCGGAACATCAGATAGGAGGAAATATGTATTCATTTCAGGATAAAGTTCGATACAGTGAAGTTGACAGGCATGGAAAATTAAGCATTCCGGCGGTTGTCAATTATTTGCAGGACTGCAGCACCTTTCAGTCCGAAGCACTGGGAGTCGGCATTGAACATCTAAAGAAAGTTCACAGGGCATGGCTGCTGACTTCCTGGCAGATAGATCTGCTGGAGGATATGCATATTGGAGAAGATATCAAGGTCGGAACCTGGTCATATTCTGCAAAAGGTGTGTATGGATACCGGAATTTTGTCATCCGCACATTAGAAGATCGTCCGCTGGTAAATGCCGATTCGTTATGGGTATTTGTGGACACGGAAAGCGGAAAACCGGTAAAAGTCACACCGGAAGATATCGATGTCTACGAACGTGAAGAGAAGATAGACATGGAATATCTCGGCAGGAAGATAAAAGTGCAGGGAGAAGGTGTGGAAAAAGATCCCGTATATATAAAAAAATATCATATTGATACAAACGGGCATGTGAATAACAGCTGGTACGTCTGGTTTGCCATGGAATTTGTGCCGGATGATGAGATGATTCACGGCAGGAAAATAAACAGACTGCGTGTAGAATACAAGAAATCAGCAATGTACCGTGATATTATCTATCCGGTGGTATATGAACAGGAAGATGCAATAACGGTTTCCTTAAATGATGAACAGGGAAGTCCTTATGCCATTGTACAGTTGTCCGTGTACGAATAAGCCAATGGAAAAAATAACCGGTTTTAGTGAATAGACAATTTCATTAATATATGGTAAGATTAAGGTATAAGTGCGAAACGACACAGAAGCAAAAAGTATTATCGTTTCAGAATGGAGAATTTTATGAGCAAAGAATTACATTATAATAATCCGATCGTTTTACAGAGGGCAGATCCTTATGTATATCGTCATACCGACGGTTATTATTACTTTACCGGTTCCGTTCCGGCATATGACTGCATTGAGCTGAGAAGAGCAAAGACAATCGCAGAGCTGGCAGATGCTGAAACTTTCGTGGTTTGGAGAAAACATGAAAGCGGTGAGATGAGCCAGCATATCTGGGCACCGGAATTACACTATCTGGATGGAAAATGGTATTTATATTTTGCAGCAAGTAAGGTGGATGATATCTGGAGACTGAGGCCATATGTTCTGGAATGTCTCGGACAGGATCCACTGCATGATGAATGGGTGGAACGTGGAATGATGCAGCCGGCAGAGGGCGATAATAAGACCTTTATCGATTTCTCGCTTGATGCCACTGTATTTGAAGCAAATGGAAAACGATATATGTGCTGGGCAGAGAAAACAGGCGGACAGTTCGCTGCATCTAACCTGTATCTGGCAGAGATGGAAAGTCCTGTAAAATTAAAAACAGCACAGTTTATGCTGACTACACCGGATTATGACTGGGAAAGAGTTGACTTCTGGGTAAATGAAGGCCCGGCTGTAATTAAAAATAACGGAAAGATTTATCTTACATTTTCAGCATCCGCTACAGGTGCATGCTATTGTATGGGACTGATGGAAGCAGATGAAGATGCGGATCTTCTCGATCGTAATTCCTGGAAAAAGTCCAGATATCCGGTCTGCTGTACGAACGAGGAGAAGAAGATCTTCGGACCGGGGCATAACAGTTTCACGGTTGCAGAAGACGGGGAAACTCCATTATGCATTTATCATGCACGTCCATACGAAGAGATCACAGGAGATCCATTATACGATCCGAACCGTCATGCAATGGTTATGAAAGTAAAGTTTGATGAAGAGGGAAGACCGGTATTTGATTTTGATAATGTATAAGGTGAGTTTATTAAAATGAGTTCATGGAAGGAAAAAATACAAAGTTCAAAAAAGAAAATACAGAAAAGTATTCACAGTAAATCCTTTTGGAAGCATTTTTTTCTGATGGCAGTCATTGTACTGGCATCAGGAATTGTCCTGAGTATGATTCCTGCGAAGGTCACGACCATTAATGATATGGCGATCCGTTATACGGAGCCACAGACAGAAGAACTGGAAACCGAAGGATTTGCGGAAGAAACCGAAGCAGAACAGTCTCAGGACGTACCGCAGGATTCCACAGCGGATGCTCCAGCGGCGGAGGAAACCGTGGCAGAACCGGCTCCGGAGGAAACCATGGCAGAACCAGCTCCGGAGGAAACCGTGACAGAACCGGCTCCGGCGGAAACTACTGGTATGGCATACATACCGGAAGCCCAGGTAAAACTGCCGATGCTCAGCACCAACCACCGTCCATGGATATTATCTGACCTGTCAGATATGTTCCACAGTCTGTCACAGCCGAAATAAGCTGTGCAGCTTCGTCGGCAGAGGCGAGTCGTCCGGCTGGTATTTCAGAGATAAGGGAAAGACGTTCTTCTTCATTTAAAAATTTATTCATATCAGTATCTATGGCACCAAACGCAATTGCATTCACCTGTATATTGCTTGGTGCCAGTTCTTTTGCCAGTGCTTTTGTAAAACTGTTAATACCGCCTTTGGAAGCAGAATATGCGGTTTCGCACGAAGCACCGACATTTCCCCAGACAGAAGACACATTAATGATTTTTCCGTGTCCGTTCTTAAGCATATGTGGAATTACATGTTTGCACATCGTAAATGCAGAACTGAGATTTACATCGATCACATTTTTCCACTCCTCATAGCTCATATCCTGTAGAAGTCCGATATAGGAGATGCCGGCATTATTAATCAGAAAATCAATTTTTAAATTCAGTTCCTCAATCTTTTTCCAGATAGATTCCGTACATTCTTCATAATTTCCGATATTAACGCCCGGTGCAGTTACCACATGGACTCTGTATTTGCGGGCCTCCTCGGCAGTTTCTTCCAGTAAATCCGCATTTTTATAAGAAGTAAGAAAAAGTGAATATCCTTTTTTGGCAAATTCCAAAGCACAGGCTCTTCCGATTCCGCGGGAAGCACCGGTTATAATGACTGTATTCTTCATAAAATAATCCTTTCTGCTGTATAAAAATCAATTGTCAGGTAAAATATAATTATTGACACGCATATCATTATATATGGAAAAATGATGTATGTAAAGAACCACTGCATGGAACAAAGATAGAAAAAAATGCCTCAGATTTCAAATGTTCTGAAATTAAATTTTTGCGAAAAAATGCTTGATTTTTCAGGAAAAGATGTTCCGTGGGAAAATGCGGAAAAGAAGAAAATTTAGTCCACATGTCAACCAAAAGATATCCACAAAAATAACACAGGTTCTAAAGAAATGAGAAAATATGTTCGAATGTGAAAATGTGGATAAAAACGGTGGATTAATTGGACTTGAAAGAAGTCAGAGCGGAAAAATCAGGGTAATCCACAAAGTTATCCACATTATCCACATAAAACAGTAGGAAATAGTGGTGAATTGATGGTGTCATATAACAAAAAAATGTATTTGATATGTAACAAAAAATTAAAAAATAATAGATTTTTGAAAAAATGAGTTGTCAGATAATAAAGAAAGCGAAAGAATAAAAATAGAAAAAAATTAGAATAAAATGAATATTTTTATTGAAAAAAAAACAAAACGTGGTATAATAAGAACATAAATAAATGTCATAGATAAATGACAGCCACCTTATAAGCAGACCGTGAATAAGGAATAACTAGTTAAAGGAGTGGGCATCATGAAATTTACTATTTCAGGCAGAAACATCGAAGTTACTGAAGGATTAAAGACAGCTGTGGAGGATAAGATTGGAAAACTTGAGAAATATTTCTCTCCCGACACAGAAGCAATTGTGACATTATCTGTAGAAAAGGATAGACAGAAGATTGAAGTTACAATCCCGGTGAAAGGAAATATCATCAGAGCAGAACAGAGCAGCAGTGATATGTATGTATCAATTGATCTTGTAGAAGAGGTAATTGAGCGTCAGTTAAAGAAATATAAGAATAAACTGATTGATAAGAAACATGGCAGGGAAGGGTTCTCAGCAGAATATCTTGAGAAAGAATATGAAGAAGATGACAGTGTAAAGATTGTCAGAACCAAGAGATTTGCAGTAAAACCTATGGATCCGGAAGAAGCATGTGTTCAGATGGAACTTTTGGGACATAATTTCTTTGTATTCTTCAATTCAGAAACAGAAGAGGTCAATGTAGTATATAAACGTAAAGGTAATACATATGGTCTGATTGAACCGGAATTTTAAGAATTAATCTTTTTTAATAACGAGAGATATCGCTGCAGTTTAGCTGTGGCGATATTTTTTGCGTTCCGCAGGTTTTCTGAAAACCCCGGTTATGAGGCGGAGTAATTCATACTTGCAATATTTAAGTGTTAAAGGTATAATTTAGATAAATATTCTGATATTTTTTTGAATTAAAATCTTGAAAAGGCAGAATAAGTATGATGAAAGAAACAGGGAAAAACATGAATATTACAAAGAAAATAAGCGAAGAATTAAAGATTCAGTTATGGCAGGCAGAAGCTGCAGTAAATCTGATTGACGAAGGAAATACCATTCCGTTTATTGCACGTTATCGTAAGGAAAAGACTGGCTCATTAAATGATGAAGTCCTGAGAAATCTTGATGAGAGATTAAAGTATCTGAGAAATCTCGAGGAACGAAAAGAAGCGGTGCTTGTTTCCGTTGAAGAGCAGGGAAAACTGACTGATGAATTAAAGCAGCAGATTATGCAGGCGGAAACACTGGTGGCTGTGGAAGATTTATACCGTCCTTATAAGCAGAAGAAGAGAACGAGGGCAACGATTGCTAAAGAAAAAGGACTGGATTCCCTTGCAAAAGATATTCTTGGGCAGAAGATAACTGGAACTGTATCAGAAGAGGCGGAAAAATATATTTCAGAAGAAAAAGGGGTGCTTTCCGCACAGGAGGCGGTACAGGGGGCGGAAGATATTATTGCAGAATATATCTCCGATCAGGCAGAGTACAGAACCTATATCCGGAAGAACGTCTGGAAGGACGGACTTGTCGTGGCGAAGGCAAAGGAAGAAAATACGGAATCCGTATATGAGATGTATTATGATTTTACAGAGCCGGTCAACCGGATTGCGGGGCATAGAATACTGGCGATTAACCGTGGAGAAAATGAAAAGATTCTCACTGTGAAAATAGAAGCAGATGAGGAAAAAATGCTGAACTATCTGTATAAGAAAGTCATTACCGGAAAAAATGCAGAAACAGAAACAGTGTTAAAAGAAGCCGTGGCAGACGGCTATAAAAGATTGATTTTCCCGGCGATTGAAAGAGAAATCAGGAATATGCTGACAGAAACAGCGGAAGATAATGCCATCAAGGTATTCGGAAAGAATCTGGAGCAGTTACTGCTGCAGCCGCCGATTACCGGGCAGGTTGTGCTTGGCTGGGATCCGGCATTCCGTACCGGATGTAAACTGGCAGTTGTAGATCCGACCGGAAAAGTGCTTGACACCACGATTGTTTATGCAACGGCAGAATCCAAAAGCAAAGAAAAACAGTCCAAAGAAGTATTAAAGAAACTGATTAAAAAATATGGAATTACACTGATTTCACTTGGGAATGGAACGGCATCCAGGGAATCAGAGAAATTTATCGTAGAATTAATAAAAGAAATCGATGAAAATGTGCAATATGTCATTGTAAGCGAGGCGGGAGCATCCGTCTATTCGGCAAGTAAACTTGCAACCGAAGAATTTCCGGATTTTGATGTTGCACAGAGAAGTGCGGTTTCCATTGCAAGAAGACTTCAGGATCCGCTGGCAGAACTGGTAAAGATCGATCCAAAATCCATCGGTGTTGGTCAGTATCAGCATGATATGAACCAGAAAAAGCTGGGAGAAGCATTAACCTGCGTAGTAGAAGACTGTGTCAACCGGGTCGGTGTTGATCTGAATACGGCTTCGGCGAGCCTGTTGGAATATGTTTCCGGAATCAGTAAGACGGTCGCCAGAAATATTGTTGTATACAGAGAAGAAAACGGCCGGTTTACAAACAGAAAGCAATTATTGAAAGTTGCAAAATTAGGACCGAAAGCATATGAGCAGTGTGCCGGATTTTTACGGATTTCAGGAGGAGAAAATCCGCTTGATAATACAAGTGTTCATCCGGAAAGTTATGAAGCGGCACAGAAACTTCTGAAAAAACTCGGATTCGATGAAGAAGCAGTGCGGGAAGGCAATCTTGTCGGACTGTCATTCATGATCCGGAATAAAGAAAAGATGGCACAGGAACTTGGAATTGGGCAAATCACACTTTCTGATATTATAAAAGAACTGGAAAAGCCGGGAAGAGATCCGAGAGATGAGATGCCAAAACCGGTATTAAAATCAGATATTCTGGAAATCACTGATTTAAAACCGGGTATGCTCTTAAAGGGAACGGTAAGAAATGTAATAGATTTTGGTGCATTTGTGGATATCGGTGTACATCAGGACGGACTGGTCCATATATCCCAGATGACGGATAAATACATCAAACATCCGTTAGAAGCAGTTTCTGTGGGAGATATTGTCGATGTTGCGGTGCTGAGTGTTGATGTTGCCAAAAAACGGATACAGCTTACTATGAAAGGAATACACAAATAACATGGATTTAAAAATAGATACAAAGATAACAGAGAAAGAATTATTCCATTTCCTGATGTATCATACCTATTCTTCTGTCTGGGGATTTACCGGGATTATCATCAGTATCTGTGCAATGCTGGCATTTATCCAGCTGTGTTATATGCATGGCGACGGATTGTCCAAAGCCTGTATGCTGATTACGGCATTATTATTTCTGGTAGTGCAGCCACTCCGGCTTAATATCCAGTCAAAAAGAATGATGGAGAATGACAGGGGATACCAGGAACCAGTGCAGTATGTTTTTTCACAGCGAGGTATTTCACTCAGCCAGGGTGAAGACACGGCATTTTATGCATGGGCAGAAGTGCAGAAAGTGATTTCTACGAAAAAAATAATAGCCATATATGTTGGAAAAAAGAAAGTGTTTAAATTATCCTGCAGGGATGTCGCAGACAAATATGACGATTTAAAGGAAATAGTCCGGAATTATGCAGTTCAGGCGGCGATCCGGATGAAATAGGAGATGGATATGAAATCAGAAAGAGAAATTCAGGTTTATGAAACAAATTCGCCGGACGAAACATATGAAATTGGAAAACAGATGGCGCAGAAGGCAGAGGCAGGGACGGTATTCTGTCTTGATGGAGATCTCGGTGTGGGAAAAACCGTATTTACACAGGGATTTGCAGCCGGACTTGGAATTGAAGAACCGGTAAACAGTCCTACGTTTACGATCGTACAGGTGTACACTCAGGGAAGACTTCCGTTCTATCATTTTGATGTATACAGAATCAGTGATATCGATGAAATGTATGAGATTGGGTGCGAAGAATATTTTTACGGGGAAGGTGTGTGCTTTATTGAGTGGGCACAGCTGATTCGGGAAATGATACCGGAAAATGCAGTTACGATAACCATAGAGAAGGATCTGGAAAAAGGATTTGATTACCGGAAAATTACAATCTCCAAAGGCTGATTTGGGGAAAAGGAGGATTAAGAAATGACGATATTGGCAATAGAGTCGTCTTCCCTGGTTGCTTCCGTGGCAATTACAGAAGATGATGTTATGATTGCGGAGTATACCATAGATTATAAAAAGACACATTCCCAGACATTGCTTCCAATGATTGATGAAATGTGCCGGATGACGGACTTTCAACTGGAGAAAATTGATGCGATCGCAGTTTCGGCAGGTCCTGGTTCATTTACCGGGCTGAGAATAGGAAGTGCTACCGCAAAGGGACTGGGGCTTGCGTTAAAGAAACCTCTCATCCATGTTCCTACCGTGGAAGCTATGGCATATAATTTCTATGATACGGAAAAGTATATTGTACCAATTATGGATGCAAGAAGAAATCAGGTATATACCGGGATTTATACAAGCCATGAAGGAAATGTGGAAGAAGTGGTGGGGCAGTGCATTCTTCCAATGGATGAATTGATTGAAAAAATCAAACAATCTGAAAAAAAAGTAATATTCCTTGGAGACGGTGTCCCTGTATTTGCTGGAAAAATCAAAGAAGAACTCGGAGAGAAAGCATTTTTTGCACCAGCACAGATGAACAGGCAGAAGGCAGGTTCGGTGGCACAGGCGGGAAAAAGGTATTTTGAAGAAGGAAAAACAGAAACAGCAGCAGAACATGCACCGGATTATCTGAGACCATCCCAGGCAGAAAGAGAACGAAATCAGAAAAATGATGAAAGAAAATAGAAATCAGAAAAATGAAATACTGATCAGGAAAATGACAATAGAGGATATTCCGGCGGTACATGAAGTTGAGGTGCAGTCATTTTCTATTCCCTGGTCGGAGAAAGCATTTGAAGAATCTCTGGGATATTCCCATGCGATATTTCTGGTTGCGGAATGGAATGGCAGCATTGCAGGATATGCCGGAATGTACCAGGTATTCCATGAAGGAGATATCATAAATGTTGCTGTTGCACAGAAATACAGAAGAATGGGTGTTGGAAAAGCACTGATGCAGGGAATTATATCGGTAGCTGCCGAAAGAGATATTCAGGATTTGACACTGGAAGTGCGTGAAAGCAATCAGGCAGCGATTCATTTATACAGCAGCTTTGGATTTATCAGTGCGGGAATCCGGAAGAATTTTTACGAAAAACCGCGGGAAAATGCTGTTATCATGTGGAAAAAAGACGTAAAATAACATATATTGCCACTTCAAATACAATCGTAACTAATATATAATAAAGTATCAGAACCAAAGAGCTGAAGGATATACTTGAAAAGGAAGTGGCATTATGAGAGAATATGATGTAGATAAGACAGTGAAAAAAGTGATATGCAATATGTGCGGAAAGGAATTAAAAGTAGAAAACGGAGTTGTTGTGGAAGGAAGATATACCTGCGAATACCAGTGGGGATATTTTTCGGAAAAGGACGGGCAGATACATCGGTTTGATCTTTGCGAAGAATGTTATGATAAGATAACCGCCGGATTCATAATTCCACCGGATATAACAGAAAATCCGGAGCTAATCTGATAAGAATGTAGGGCATATCGGAACGGAAGGTTAATAAAATGTTAGATGTATGCTTACTTGGAACAGGAGGAATGATGCCGCTGCCCAAAAGATGGCTTACGGCATTAATGACAAGGTATAATGGGAGCAGCCTGCTGATAGATTGTGGGGAAGGAACACAGCTTGCGATAAAAGAGCAGGGATGGAGTTTTCACCCGATCGATGTGATTTGTTTTACACATTATCATGCGGACCATATCAGCGGACTGCCTGGACTTCTTCTTACAATGGGAAATGCGGACAGAACAGAGCCAGTCACCATGATTGGACCGAAAGGACTTGAAAAGGTTGTAAATGCACTCCGGGTTATTGCACCAGAACTGCCATTTGAAATAAAATTCATTGAACTTACCGAGAATGTCCAGACTGTATATTTAAACGGCTACCGGATAGAAGCATTTAAGGTAAACCATAAGGTAGTTTGTTATGGTTACAATATTGTAATTGAACGTGTCGGAAAATTCAGCGTAGAAAGGGCACAGGAGGCGGAAATTCCGCAGAAATTATGGAATTGTCTGCAAAAAGGAAAAAGTGTGGAAGACAATGGAAGAGTATTTACTCCTGACATGGTGCTTGGAAGTGCACGAAAAGGACTCAAAGTAACATATTGTACAGATACCAGACCGATGGATATTATTGCTGAAAAAGCGGAGGCGGCGGATCTGTTTATCTGTGAAGGCATGTATGGTGAGAAAGAGAAGATAAAGAAGGCCAGGGAATATAAGCACATGACCTTTCAGGAGGCTGCAAAACTGGCACAGACTGCACAACCGAAACAGATGTGGCTCACACATTATAGTCCGTCTCTGGTCAAACCGGAAGAATATCTGGAAGAAGCAAGAAATATTTTTGCAAGGACATATCCGGGGAAGGATGGAAAAAGCATTACCTTGAATTTCGAAGAAGAATAGGAAAAGGAGGGTAACATATGAAGCATATAAAAAAACTGGTTACAATTACACTAATCATCGTTTTGTGTGTATTAATCTATTACCGCTACGCGAATAAGGATAGCAGCAGAGATATTAACAAAGTGGAAAATGACAGTTTGTCAGAAGTTGAAAGAGTATTAACCAAGAATCTGGATGAATATTATCCGAAGACCCCGCTGGAAGTGGTAAAATTTTTTACCAGAATCCAGAAATGTTATTACAATGAGGATAATACAGATGAGATTGTCAATGAATTAGCGGATTTGGCAAAAAAACTGATGGATGAAGAACTTCTGAAACAGAATCCGGAAGATGAATATCTGGAAGAATTGAAGGAAGAAATTGCAGCCTATAAGAAGAGCAAACGTACCATCAGCAATATTATTTTTGATAAAACGACAGATGTTGTTTATTCTACGGTGGAAGGAAAAAAGACTGCTTCCCTGAACTGTACTTACTATCTTCAGACTGGGGATAATGTCACTACAAGTAAAGAAACCTATATTCTCAGAAAAAATGATGATGGACAGTGGAAAATATATGGATGGAAACTGGATGAACCATCTGAGCTGGAGAAATAACAGCGGATACAGGCCGTTTGAGAAAGAGTGAGAAAAAATGAGTGATAAAGATATACTGATATTGGGAATTGAAAGTTCCTGTGATGAGACGGCAGCAGCCGTTGTGAAAAATGGAAGAAATATTCTGTCAAATGTAATTTCTTCGCAGATAGATATCCATACATTGTATGGAGGAGTTGTACCTGAGATAGCTTCGAGGAAGCATATTGAAAGGATTAATTATGTAATAGAAGAGGCATTGGAGAAAGCAGAAGTAAAACTGGAAGATATTGATGCGATAGGGGTTACATACGGACCAGGACTGGTAGGAGCTTTGCTGGTAGGTGTTGCCGAAGCAAAGGCCATTGCCTATGCGGCAGGAAAACCGTTAGTCGGAGTTCACCATATAGAGGGACATATTTCAGCAAATTATATCGAAAACCTGGATTTGGAACCTCCGTTTATGTGCATGGTGGTGTCTGGAGGACATACGCATCTGGTGGTAGTAAGAGATTATGGAAAATATGAAGTAATTGGAAGAACCAGGGATGATGCGGCAGGCGAAGCTTTTGATAAAGTTGCAAGAGCGATTGGACTTGGATATCCGGGAGGACCAAAGGTTGACCGGCTGGCAAAAGAAGGAAATGAAAATGCGATTAAATTTCCGAGAGCTTCCGTGGAAAATGCCCCGTTTGATTTTAGTTTCAGCGGTTTAAAATCAGCAGTATTAAATTATCTTAATATGTGTGAGATGAAAGGAATGGAAATCAATAAGGCGGATATTGCAGCATCATTTCAGAAAAGTATTGTGGATTCCCTTACTACAAGAGCGATGCTTGCCTGCAAAGAATATAATATGAATAAATTTGCCATCGCGGGCGGTGTTGCATCGAATTCAGCAATCAGAAGTGCGTTTGAACAGGAATGTGAAAAACATAACATACAATTCTATCATCCGTCCCCAATATTCTGTACCGACAATGCAGCAATGATAGGAGTGGCAGCTTATTATGAATATGTGGCAGGAGTAAGACATGGATGGGACCTGAATGCCATACCGAATCTGAAACTGGGAGAAAGAGTGTAGTTTAGCATGATAGAAAACAAGAAAATTACTGCGATTGTACTGGCGGGCGGCAGCGGGAAAAGAATGAAAGCACAGGTCAGTAAACAGTATATTGAATTAAAAGGAAAACCAATACTATATTATACATTGAAAGCATTTGAAGACAGTATTGCAGATGAGATTATTCTGGTTACAGAACAGGGAGAAGAAGAATACTGCAGAAAGCAGATAGTGGAAAAGTATGGTTTGCATAAGATTAGTAAAATTGTACCGGGAGGCAGGGAAAGGTATCATTCGGTATATTGTGGTCTGCGTGCCATTGCGACAACGGATATCGTTATGATTCATGATGGAGCAAGACCTTTTGTTGACGAAAAGGACATAGAAAAAATAGCAGGGCAGACAATGCTGGATGAAGCATGTGTTCTGGCAGTCAGAACAAAAGATACGATTAAAATAGCAGATGGGGATAACTGGGTTGTAAAAACACCGGATCGAAAAAGTTTGTGGCAGGTGCAGACGCCGCAATGTTTTCAGTTCCGGAAAATTTTGGATGCATACAGGTATATTATCGAAAAAGATGAGAATAATATTACTGATGATGCGATGGTTTGGGAAGCATATTTCAGCCAGCCGGTACGACTGGTTGAAGGAAATTATTATAATATAAAGATTACCACACCGGAGGATCTGATTTTTGCAGAAGCAATCCTGAACAACAGGTCGAAAGACAAATAAAACTGTAAAACGCAAAAAAAGTAAAAAAATGAAAAAAACAGTTGACATATGCTGTAATAAATGATAATATATCTTTCGTCGCTGAGCGAAAGCGATAAAAGATATATATGGAGAGATATCGAAGTGGTCATAACGAGGCGGTCTTGAAAACCGTTTGTCC